>Ga0222713_10003301_pt1 | contig 16809 bp, 35 predicted proteins | sample C33_649DmetaG_FD_165061 | JGI IMG/M metagenome (GOLD analysis project Ga0222713, IMG submission 165061) | Estuarine water microbial communities from San Francisco Bay, California, United States - C33_649D | ecosystem: Environmental > Aquatic > Marine > Unclassified | place: USA: California...
CGCGCGAACGACCCGCAGGCGTTGGCCCAGAAGGGACCCGTCAAATCCCTTGCGCCGCAGTCGATCTCAGCGAGCGGTGGCCACAGCCTGCTCCAGAGCGCTCATGAGGTAGCCCATGAACCGCTGCTCGGCGGCTTGCGTGCCGATCTGGCCAATCGGGAAACGAGGTCGGTAAGAGGCGCGGCCGATATCGGCAATGAACAATGGCCTGAGCTTCCCTGCTGGTGTTCGTTGATAGATGCCTGGTGGCCTGCCTGCCCCCCTTGGCTTGCCCACCATCACACTGTTGGGCCCAGATGTTGCGATCTTGCTGCTGATCGATCGCAAGGTTGCCAGGCTCACGTTGCCACCAGAGTCGCGCCTTACAGCGCCTGTAGGGCGCAGCTGCGCACCTGCCGGGACGTTCCCCACCTGCTGGCCCAAGAACTTGCGCTCTAGTCCTTTCTGCGGACGGAAGCCACCATCAATACCGAACCGCAGGTAGCGGGCTCGCTTGGCCTCGGCATACACCACAGCCTCCAGGTTCTGCTTCGTGCTGCGCTCAACCAGGAAGGCGCGCTGCGTGAAAGGCACAGGCCGATCGAAGTAGCGCTGCGTTTCGTAGTTGAACAGCTGACGGATGTCGAATGCCGTGCGGTTCAGCGCCACCGACGTGGCGAATGGCATCTGCCTGGCCAGCGATGCCGACCAGTTGATCGCACCGGAAAGATCAGCGTCGAGGGTGATGGATGCCATGGGTTCAGGGTAGGGACGACGCCCTGGTGGGCGCCATCCCAATCGCGTGAGTTAGCGGGAGCGCTGCATAGCCTCGTCAATCAGGCGGCGCACCACGTGAGCTGCGGACTCACACGGCCTGCGTTGCTGCTCCAGCCAGTCACGCATTGCCTGAGGCATTACCACGTTGAGGCGGGGGAGTTGGCTAGGCATCAGAGTTCTTGGGTTGCAGGTTGCGGGCGAGAGGCGATCCATTTTTCAAACCGCTGACCTAGGCGAAACACTTTTATGTTTGTACCTTCAACCAATCGTTGAAGATCAGCACAGTCGTAATCTGTTAAAACGTAAGTTTCTCTAACTGTTGAAATGGTGTGCATGTAGAAATTGATTTGCTGCAATACGTTTTCGGCAGGTTCCTTGCTGATCTTTACTTCGCCAAGAATTTTCCATTCGGATTCATAAAGGCAGCTACCATTTCCAAAATGCACACTGAACATGGGAAGCAAAACATCGGCAAAGCCTTTGACGTAAGACTTAGAGCCAATCGGGACATTGATGCGCGGTCCGCTTTTTAAGCAAGCCAAGGCTTCAAAGATGTATTCCTGCGTCTTCGGGTCATTTGGATTCAAAGGTTCAGGAAAGTCGTAACGCGAACTCTCGACAGTCCTGCGAAGCAGGTGAGGGATGACGGCCAACTCGGTCAGCCGTTCAGTCAAATACTCACAAGCAAGCCCGTGGCGGTCCTTGCCACGGTCTTTGTCCTGGAAGCCCAGCTTGGCAATGTAGGGCTGCGATGCAGATGTAGCCATAGACGGGTGTGCAACGGTTGAACAGTAGCAGACCAGAGTGCCGGATCAGGGCGTCCAACCCCATTTCACCCCGTTAGGACGGCTAAGGCCTTCCAGCGCAAGCCTTTTCCTAACCGTCTAACCGTCTAACCTATTATCTATAGTATGTATGATTTATAGAGGAGGTAGGGGATAAGGGGATTAGGTAACTCCTATAGGGAAGGTCGGCCGTTGGACAGGTTGGTCGGGGCGTTTTTCCGGTGTTTGCAATGGTTTTGCCCCGTCTGACCAGTCCAACCCCTATGAACCGCGCGTGTAGATCCACCTGCGGCGCCCTGTGCTCTCTCGTTTCTTGACCCATCCAAGATCTTTGAGAATTGAGGCTACCTGCATCTGATCGGCGCGCGTCTGGCGCTCCAATGGTTTCTGGATCGCATTGATCAGGATCTCCTCTGAGGTCAGCTGCTCAACGCTGACGCGGTGGCTGAGATAGGTCTCCACGGCGTGCTGCCAAGGATTTGAAACCAGGTAGTTCTGGTTCTCGTCCTCGACGGCCTTTTGCTGCTCGACGCCCAGCTCGTTGCTTTCCCCGGCCTTGTAGGCGGCCACGGCGGCGCTCCAGATCGCATCGCGCTCCATCAGCAGGTTGGGCACGTCTATAGGTTTGCTGATCGTGCAGGTGACAGGGATCACCCAGAATCGACGGTTGCCGGTTTCATCAACCAGAAAACCAGAGTCGCGATTCGTGGAGCCCACGATGATGCAGCGCCGAGGGAAGGCTTCAGTGGCCTTGCCGTATGGCACACGGAACATGTCGGTGCATTGGCTCAGAAAGGCTTTGACCTGGCCAGCGTGTTTCTTGCTGGTGATGTGATCCAGTTCGGCCCACTCCATTACCCAACTGCGGTGCAGAACCATGAGGTCATCTTTGGAGCTGATGTCGCGTAGAGCGTCCGAAAAGAAGGGGCCGCCAAGTGCTGCCCAGAAAGATGATTTGCGTGCGCCCTGGTCACCCATAAGGACGCAGGCGTAGTCGTGCTTGCAGCCAGGTTCGTAGATGCGCCGCACTGCACCGACAAGAGTTTTCTTGAGCATGTGGTCGTAAAGGGTAGGCTCCTTCAGCTCGGCATCAGCAGGCCTTAGGTAAGTGGATGCAAGCCGGTCGATGTATGTGGGTGGCACCTGATCAGCCACATGGTCGAGGTAGAGCTGCACGGGGTCGTAGGGGTGCTCATGGGCTACCTCGACCATGCAGTCCAGGGCCATCTCCTTGGATGCCTTGTATCCGATCTCTGCAAGCTGGAGGTAGAAGCGTTCGACGCCCTCGGCCACCTCGCCACGGATCTCGATCTGCTGGGTAAAGACGTTGTAGCGGAACCGTGATGAGCCGTCTTTATCGGGTGCTCTGAGCATGTCGAGGAGCTGCTTGGCCTCCAACTTCTGAGGCTTGTCTCCCATGGGTTGCGCTGCTGGCTCTGATGGCTCGGTGGCAGGTTTGGCGGTTTTGCCTGTGGGTGTTGCTGGTGGCAGTTGGCGCTGCTTGGGTTGCCAGCCGTCATCCTTGGCGAGATTGCAGAGGTGGCGGATGTCGCGCTTGCCGTCAGCTTTGAAGGATCGCCAGTGGCGCTCGCAGACGCCCGGTTCGTATTTGGAGGATTGCCGTGACCATGCCTCCCATTCGCTAAGCATGTGATCGCCAACGCTGTGAAGGCATTGGCCCACCTCAATCCAATAGTCGTAGTCATCTGCGCGTGATGAGCTGATCGCATCGAGCCAGATGCGTGCCCAGTCCTCATCGGTGCGGTCGCTGTCGCGTGGGGCAGGAGGCGGAAGTAAGGGCAGAGGCTCTGCAGGCTGCTGGGGCAGCATCTGCTCGATGAGCGCCAGCGGTGCCTCGGCTAAAGGTAGATCGCCAGGGCCGCGGCCTTTGAGCCAGCGGTAGGCGCCAGTGGTGGGGTGAGCGCCAGCAACAACGGACTGACAACCTGCCCAGCGCAGCTCCAGCTGCTCTTGCTTGCCTTCTTCGTCGTGCTTGCCGGTTTTAAACTTGCGGGTGCGCAGATCAGGCCAGAACTGCTCTGGCACGCGGTAGATGATCTGAAGGCGCCCATCTCGGCCGGAGGTGACCGCCCATGATTTCGGCAGGTCGCGTAATGGGATGCCGAGCTTGTCGAGGATCTCACCGGCGCTGATGCCGTCGTGATCGACAAACAGGAGACCGCCTGACTGCGGCCCGGCGATGACGCCGATGGCTACGGCGCGCCCTGAGTTGATTTCAGCGGTGAGCTGCTGCTTGGAGAGGGGGTTTTTCTGCCATTCGTGCTGGTAGGGGCGCTTGCCGTGGCCAACGGCTACAAACCCCCAGTCATCAGGGAGGAGTGCGAGCTGATCGAGGAGAGACATTCATGAGCCTGTGAGCTGTCAGATGTTGCCGAAAGGTTTGGACGGTTGGGAGAGGTCAGACACAATTTGCAAAGCGTCCCCCACGCTGCGCGCCACCCCAGCAACGCCACCAGCCGAGCGCACAGCCCCAAGCCAGTTGTGCTGAGCTGGCGTCAGCCGGCCGGTTGCTGTCTTGACCTCGATGCTGGTGAAGACGGCCAGGCGTTGCCCAACCATCTCCGGGGTGACGGTGATGGTGCGCCAGCCGATCAGGTCAGCAGAGCCACGGGCAAGGCCGAACTGAACGGGGCGGCCGGTGCGTGGATCTGGGAGTTGGCCGACCTGATTACGGAACAAACGCAGATCGGAGCGAGTGCCAACTGCTAGGCGGATGCGCTGCTGGATTTCGGTCTCAGCGTTTGCCACGCGCAGCGGCGATCCGATATGCCCAGCCGGGACTGTAGCCGCGCTCCTTGGCTAGGGCGAGCAGTTGGGGGAGGGTGCGGGCACGGCCTTGCTCGCGGCGGCTAGTTGTGCGCTCCTCAATCCGTTGGCGGACTGCTTCGCGGCGTAGCTCGGCGAGTTCACCTGCCAGCTGCTGGATCTTGCGCGATTTGATCGGTGCACACGCTGCGCCACATGCCGGGCAGATTGGCGCTGGCTTGAATGCGGCGAAGCATTCCGGGCAGGTGCGCACTGATGGCGCTGCTGTGCCGGTGGCACGGCGGGCACCATCGGTCAGGCTCCACTCGCGGAGATCATCGGGGAAGCCATGGCGGTGGACGTTGCCGACGTGATCGAGCACAATCGCCGCGGCCTTCTCTGGCGCTGGCCTCAGCACCCGACCCACCTGCTGAAGGTAGAGGCCTAGCGATTGCGTCGGCCTGAGCAGGATGGCGCAACTGGCCGCTGGGATATCGAATCCTTCACTAACCACATCCACGGTCACCAGAATCTGCACCGAACCGGCGTCAAATGCTGCAACGACAGAATCGCGATCGGGCGTGTTGCCGAGGAGTGTGGCGGCCGAAATGCCGGCTGCATTGAACGATGCAGCGACATGGCTGGCGTGATCGATGGAGCAGCAGAACGCGATCGCACGCTGGCCGGGGGCGAGCCGTTGATAGTGAGCAATGGCATCGCCGGTAACGGTGGGGCGATCCATGGCAGTGGCGGCCTGATCGGCGGCATAGTCACCAGCACGGCGGCGCAGGCCGGTTAGATCAGCAATCACGGGTGGGGCGTAGATCCGCGCAGGTGAGAGGAAACCCCAGTCGGTGAGATCAGCAACGGATGGACCGAGCACTAGGTGGTCAAAGGCTGTGCCCAGGCCTGCACCGCTCAGCCGGCAAGGTGTAGCTGTGACGCCCAGGCGGAAGGCATCAGGCCATTTGGCCAAGATCCGGCTCCACTGGCCGGCCGAGGCATGATGCGCCTCATCGATGATGATCAGCGATGGCTGCCAGTCCATGGTCGGCAGCCGCCGCACCAGGGTTTGGACTGAGGCGACCTGAACTGGTTGGTCGCTCTGCGCGATGCCAGCAGCGATCAGGCCATGGTCCAGGCCGATGTCGGTGAGCTTGCGGCTGGCCTGATGGAGAAGCTCACGGCGATGCACCAGGATCAGCACCTGCTTGCCACGAGCCGCGGCCGAACTAGCGATGGCGGAGAAGATGATGGTCTTGCCGCCGCCAGTCGGTAGGCATAGGAGCGGCGCACGGCAACCAGAGCGGTAGGCGTTGCGGAGATCATCGATCGCTTGCTGCTGGTAACCGCGAAGCCGCATGGGGTTGCATCTGATAGCAACAGGCTATAGGGTGACGCAAGTCGCCACACCCTATGGAGAACGCCGACTATCACGCACACCCTGCGATCTCAAAGTCGCACTTGGATCTCATCGCGCGATCACCGCTGCACTATTGGGCGCGCTACATCGATCCCAAACGAGTCATCCCCGAACCGACCCCGGCCATGCGCCTAGGCAGTGCGCTCCACACCCATGTGCTGGAGCTGCAGAAATGGGATCGCGAATATGTCGTTGCCCCTGATGGCATTGATCGCCGCACCAAAGCCGGCAAGGAGGCCTGGGCAGCATTCGAGGCCGAGTCCGCCGGCAAGACCGTGTTGAGCCGAGATGAGGCTGACCATGTAATGCACATGGGCAGGGCGATCCACAGTCATCCTGCTGCCGCGATGCTGCTCAACCTGCCTGGAGAGGCGGAGACCACTCACATGTGGACCGATGCTGGCACCGGCCTGGAGTGCAAGTGCCGCCCGGACTGGCTGACCAGCGATGGCACCATCGTGGTGGACCTCAAGACCACAGAAGACGCCAGTCCCGCTGGGTTCCGCAAGTCGATCGGCCAATGGCGCTATGGGGTGCAAGCGGCCTGGTATCTCCACTCGCTGGAGCAGGCCAGTGGCATCCGGCCATCGCAGTTCATCTTCATCGCCGTGGAGAAGAAGGCGCCGTATGCCGTCGCTTGCTATGCCTCCGACGAGGAGATGATCCAACTCGGCATGGAGACCGCCATGCGGGATCTACAACGGATAGCCGAATGCCGCACTGCTCAGAGGTGGCCTGGCTACTCCGATCAGATCGAGATGATCAGCCTGCCTAACTGGCTGCGGCCGCGGCCTGATGGCAGCACGCAACAACCACCTGAAATCGAGACCTACTGATGACAGACAGCACAGCACTCACCACCACCACCGGATCAGTATTCAGCGGGATTACCGCCTTCGAGGATGCTCAGCGGATCGCAAAGGCGCTGGCGCAGAGCACGCTGATCCCGCCGCAGTTTCAAGGGCAACAGGGATTCGCGAACTGCCTGGTCGCACTGGAGATCGCCAACCGGATGCGAATGAGCCCCTTCCAGGTGATGCAGAACCTGCACATTATCCACGGCCGGCCGAGCTGGAGCAGCCAGTTCATCATTGCGCTGATCAACGGCTGCGGTCGATTTGAACCTTTGCAGTACGAACTGGCCGGCAAGGGCGAGGAGATGGCCTGCAGGTGCTCTGCAGTGGAGAAGGCCACCGGCAAGACGGTGACCGGACCTGCCGTGAGCATGGGTATGGCTCGCGCGGAAGGATGGTCCACGAAGGCCGGCAGCAAGTGGAAGACGATGCCGGAGCTGATGCTGCGTTATCGCGCGGCAGCGATGTTCGGCCGGCTCTATGTCCCCGATCTGCTGGTAGGCATTCAGAGCCAGGAAGAGGTGGTCGACATCGAGCCGGTCAGCGTGACCGAGGCGCCGGCCACCAGCGTCGCCGATCTCAATGCCGCCATCGCGCAGCCTGCTCCTGAGCCTGAACCTGCACCCGAGCCGGAGAGCGATGAACTCTTCTGAATACCTAACTGCTAGCCAGCTTGCTGAGCGTTGGGGTATCCATCGGGACACCCTGATGCGCTGGCGGAAAGCTGGCAAAGGTCCGGCGTATTTCCGCACGCCAGGCTTCGTGCTCTATCCGTTGGCCGGGGTGGAGCAATACGAACAGGCCAACACCATCACCAACGACTAACCATGAGCTTCAAGCTGAATCTGAGCATCTTCAAGTCCACCAAACCTGAAAGCAAGGTGGACTTCAGCGGGATGATGAACATCAAAGTGGAGGAGCTGGACGCTTTCTGCCGCTTTGTGATGAGCCAGACCCCGGACCAGTACGGCAGCGTCCAGGTGCCGATCAGTGGCTGGAAAAAGCAGGCCAAGTCCGGCCTGAACTACATCAGCGCCGTGGGTCAGCCTCCACGCGACTGGGTGGATCCTGGCAATGCTGCGCAGAACCTGGCCAACGCCACTGATGGGGTGGTGGTCACGATCGACAGCGGGGATATGTTCTGATCACATCAGCTCGCATTCGAGGCGAGCGATTTCATTGACGGCCTGCTGGAGTAACTGTTGCTGGTAGCGGCACTGCTTCAGTAAGGCCGCGGCCATGGGACCAGCATCCGGGCTAGTAAGCAGGCTTCTGGCCTGCTTTTCTAGTTCAAAGCGTTCTTCTGTCGATAACTCGACCAACATCCACTCACCGAACTGCATTGTGCTAGACCAGTGGGGTACATGGTCATGATACCGATGCAGTGTCCTAGGTGCTCCAGTGCTGAGATCAGGGCTGTGACAACCAATGGCAAGGAGGCTGATATCACGACACGGAAGCGCCGTTGTGTGGACTGTGGCCATAGCTGGTTCACGGTTGAGTTGCCGGTGCATGTGGCTGTGATCGGTTGGAGCAGGGAGACAGGCAAAAGCCTTCCGGTGTTGCGAGTGCCGATCGAACTGGCGGTGGGCGAGGGTGCAGTGTGAAGAACTGTCACACGCCTATGGTAGGTGCCCCGCCAGCGGTGCATACTTAGGTCACGCCCGAAGGGGCGCCACTTCATTACTGATGACCATGAACCTGACCCACGTCTGCAACGTTTCCTACATCCTCGAAAAAGCCGGCCTGACCTTTGAGGAGTTCACCGCTTTCTGGGGTGATCTGCTGATCGTTGAGCGCGCTGGCAACGGCGATCGCTGGTACAACGCCCAGCAAGTCGCGGCCTTCGTGGCTGGGTGATATGCCCACCCGCTTCCGCACCATCAAGCTGATCCTCTATGCCGTCCGCAAGCAGGGCGGCACTATCAGCTCTCACGATTGTCTTCACACCGTCTACCTCCCCAACGCCGAGCCGCGGGGACCATTCACCAGAGATCAACTAATCCGCTGGGCTAACCAGAACCTCCCATGATCAATCGAATCAACAACGCCATCTGCTTTCTGATCGTCGCGGCCGTGTTCGCGATGATCGGCATCGAAGCCGGCAACCAGCCGGGCATGACCCACAGCGGCACCCAGCTGGAGGTGCGCAAGTGACCCCCCGCCGCTTCTACTTCACGATCAAGGAGGCCAACGTTTGTGAATGCGTGATGGCGCACAGCCTGACCGAGGCCAAGCTGATCGCGGCCGATACCTGGCTCCCATGGTGGAATCAGATCGAATGGCTCAATCCCGAAACTGTTACCGACTTGCCCAATGAGTAATTCACCCGTCGCCTTCCAGTGGCGCGCTGACCCGGAGGATCAGGGTGTCTACGGCGAAGGCATCAGTAGGCCGCGCCATGGTGCTCGCACTAAGGAGTACCGCCTATTGATCTACCCCAGTGGCGCCAGGCCAATGCTCTGGATCACTCGCGCCGAGAATGTAGGCGCCGCCATCCGTTACGCCCAGAACCGCTGGCCATCTGCTGAAATCGAAGTTGCATCATGACTGACAACCAAACCATCATTCCGTTCCATCGCTCATTCCTGCTGGGCAAGCTGGTCCATATCGACAAGCTGAGCGAGCTAACCAGCGCCGAGCTGGAGCTGCTCAACGTCGAGACCTTGGCTTCCCTGCAGGAAGCTCGCCACAACTACGAACTGATCGAGAACAAACAGACCGAGGAGGCCAGCACCGAGTTCCGCAAGATCAAGATCGCTGGCTATTTCCAGGCTGCAATCCAGATCGAGCTGGGGAAGCGATGAACGATGCTGCCCGTGCTCGCCTCTATAGCCTGCTCGAAGGCAGCAACACCTTCAAGGCTGGCCAACAGTCAGAACGTGATCGGCTCCGCCTGCTAATCGACATCCGCATCGATCAACTGCGGGGCACGATGGGCATCCGCAATCGCGAGCAGCTTTGCGCTGAACTGCTTCACCTTCGCCAATACATCGACGAATGAAAGCCACCCACCTGGACGACCAACGCCACGAAATGATGGAGCACCTCTACCGGCGCTCCGGCCGCACCTGCGGCACCTATACCGGCCTGTGGCAGGAGTTCTGCCTGAACATCGGCGCCAACTTCCGGGATACCTACTACCCCGACCTGTTCGCCCGTGTGATCAAGGCCATGGATGAAACCGAGTCGGTGATGACCGAAAAGCAGGCGCAGCAGGCCATCGAGGTCTGCCGCCAAGTGCTGCTGGGAGATAAGTGGCGATAGCCAAGCGCGTGCGAAATCGGACGCTGAACATCCGAGTTACGGACGAAGAAGTAGCAATGGCGCGGCAGATCGGCAACGGCAACGCCAGCCACGGCTATCGCCTGGCTATTCGTTGGATGGCCGAGCGATCCATCAGTGGCATTCCTCTTAGCACCATGCTGCGAGCTGCTGCAGAGATGGCCGCCGACCTTGAACGTCAACCCAAACGAGGAGCACCATCCCGTGTCTGATCTGGTCAACCACCCGCCGCACTACCAGGCCGGCACCGTCGAGGCCATTGACTTCATCGAGTCGGTGATCAGCGATGCGCCGCACATGGTCCTGGCATACCTGCAGGGGCAGGCGCTGAAGTACATGATCCGCATGTGGCTCAAGGGCAATGCCCTGGAGGACGCCAAGAAAGCGGAGTGGTATCTGAACCGATTGATCGCCAAGATGGAGTCATGCTCGAACACCTGCAGCTGACCTGGCTAGAGCGGATCGCCCTGCGACTGCTCGCTAAATCGCCGCGGATCGGCCTGCTGGTGATCAAGCCGCACGGATCGCGGCTGGTATTCGTCGCAAAGGATATGACCGATCCGGTGGACATTGTGGAAGGCGAGCCGATCACAATGCAGCTGGAGCGGTTGTACCACCAGCCGAGTTATGGCGAAGATGAATGATCCGCTTGAAGTCCGGTCGGTTGCTGTTGGTATGCGATCGCGCTGATCGGACTTGGCACGCACGGATCACGCTCGGACCGAAGCCTGAGCAGCAGCTGGATGTCGACACTGGCACCATCCAGCTGCAGGAGGCGCTGCTGCGAGCTGAGACGGTCTTCCAGGCAGCGCTAGCCAGCATCAGGCCGCGAGAGGCCGGAGTGATGTGCTGGGACTGCCTGCAGTGGGATATGGACAAGCACCGCTGCGAGTTGATGATCCCGGAATCAAAGCGCAGTGGCGGGCGATACGGCGCCAGCTGCGAGATGTTCCATCGGGCATTGCCAGCGCCAGACTGATAAAGGCCGCCCGGTCGCCGTGTCTAAGCGTGAGTTCAACACGCCAATCAGAGAGCCCTGGAATGTGATGATCCACCAGTCATTGCAGGCTATCGATCGCCACAATCGATTGTGGTTTGACTCTGGCGAGGACTGGCACCTGCAGCAAGCGCAGGTGTTGCGTGACTATGTAACTGGCCTGAAGACCTGGATTCATCGCGAGGAGCGCAATGGCTGAACCTGAAGTGATCGCCCGCGCAGAGCGTGATGGCGGCTATATCGAGACGCTATTTCGCGAAGGGATGGAGATCTACTACCGGAGCTGCGTCGGTGGCATCTGCCGCTATAGCTCGGATCACTTCCAGGCTGAGATCTACCTCGATCAACTGCTAGCGCGATGAATATCCCTCCGGTGGTGGTGTTTGGATTGACCTGGCTAGGCGGCATCCTGGTGGTCACAATCCTGCTCACCATGTAGCCAGGTTGCGATCGCCCACTCGTTGAGTGCAGACCAGAACGGCTGGGCGCGATACCAGTCGACCCAGGGTTTGTGGCCTTTCTGGCTGTTGCACATGAAGCAGCAGCTCACCAGGTTTTCTCGCACGGTGAGGCCGCCATGCGCCTTGGGGATGACGTGATCCAGCGTTGGCGAGCGGCCAAGTGGATCGCCGCAATATGCGCACTGGTAGTTCCAGGCAAGGTGGATCTGATCACGGGCAGATCGCCGGGTGATCAGCCGGGTTTCATCGATCCGGTGTTGATCCACAGAGGTCCACGGGAAGGGTGAACAGCTCGATGCCTAGCTCTAGGAGGTCTTCCTCGCTGTGGACGAACTCTGCGATCTGGGAATAAATATCAGCCGGCAGCTCCTCGGGATCGGTTTCGGAGCGCACCAGCACCTTGGCGGTGATCTCCACGATGTACGCCCGCATGGGCGATAGCCCCGGCTTGCTAAACGGTAGCGAGCGCGACCCAAGCAGGCAGTGTGACGGTTTGTAAAGGTGCCTCGTATGCGGGGGAATGTGCCCCGTCGGCGGGGTATAGTTACTTCAGTTCAGGCGGAGGACGCCATGCTTCAACTCCTCGATCAGATGGGCGAGACCCTCGCTGTCGGACAGAAGGTCTGGGTGGACATGCCTCACATGGCCAGCTGGTTCCCAGGCGCCGTGATGTGGGCGGAAGTGATTGAAGGCTACCGCGAGCCCCAGCCAGGCATGGTGTGGGTCCGCCAACTGCCTACGGCAGCAGTGCCCAATCCTGGCGAAGAAGGAGGCTGGGTTTCTGAGCAGCCTGCCAATCGGTGTCTCGGGCGCTGACCCCACCGGGGCGCTCTGGCGCCCCTATCCTTCTGCCCATGACCTATATCCTTCGCATCGGTCCCTGGCACGTCGGACCGTTTGAAACGCACATCGCGGCGACCACCTTCGCCGAGCAGCATGGCTGCGACGATTACACGATGATCCCGATGGATGATCCGGCCGAGGCGCCTGGCATGATCCATCGGCTACGGATGGCACCACTGGTACATCCAATGAAAAGACCCCAGCCGTCCCGCTGAGGCCAAGGCGTCTCCCGATTGACGCTAGCCCTTGCTGGCGGTCACGCCCAAATCTGCGTTATATCTTCCGGTCTGGGCATAGCTGCGATCCGGACGGCCACTGACCAGCAGGAACTTCATCTGCCCGATTTTTAGGCCAGGCCAGATTGGTAGCGGGTGCATCCGGCGGCTGTTCTTCAGCTCCATGGTCAGCCTGGAGCCATACCAACCTGGATCGCACCAGCCGGCTTCGGCATGATCCCAACCTTCGCGAGCGCGACTTGACTTGAGAACAAACTGCGCACCGATGTGGTCGGGCAGGTTGAAGATCTCCCTGGTCTCTGCCAGGAACCATTCCCCCGGCTGGATCCAGAACGGATCCTGCTGGGTGTGGCCAGTGATGCCCAGGATCTGCAGCTCAGGATGCCCCGCCACCTCGATCATGATCCGATCGCCCAGGGTGACATCCAGGCTGGCTGGGTTCAGGTGATCGTCGTTGTACGGCGTCACCATCGCCTCCTGTTTGCACAGGCGAGCGATCTCGTGATCAGGTAGCAGCATCAGGCGTAATCCCAGCGGCGCCGTTGGCCATCAGCACGGCGACCGAGATGGACAAAGGCTGGAGCAGCGTAGCCGAGGCTGTACGGCCAGTTCTTGTCGCACCAGTTCTCAACAGCTTTCATATCGGCGCCATCGATCACGAAGTCAACAGCACCGACGCCAGGAGCGGAATAGAGGTGCTCGCTGTTGGTGGCGCCACCCACTGAGGCGTTGATCGCAGCCGGCCTGTAGCCAGAGGTGATGATGATGCCCTTGCCGGCGAACTGCTGCCGCACGCGCTCCAAGAACGCTGCCAGCTCTGCAGCGGTATTCACCTGATACTGATGCCGGAAGCGCCTAGCCTCCTGATCTAGCGCGAACTCGCCCAGTCGGATATGCGGCGTGATCCGAGCACTGAACGATGAGTCGGGCGTCAGTTTGGCTGGCATCGGTTCAGCTTTCGGCCGATGATCACCCCAGAGTTCGCCTTCGGCCAGTCGCCGCCGCAGCAGGCCAGCCTCCACGTTGCTGCCAGGGTTCCGGTACAGCTCCATGGCCTTGGGCACCTGGTCCCAGGCCTGGTCGCGGAGCACCTTACTAATGGTCTCGAAGCCGGTCGCACCGTAGAAATCTTCGCCCAAGTTGTAGGCGAAACTCACCAGCGCTGACCGCTGGTTGTCATCCATCAGCTTCCAGTGCGGAATGGTCCTGCCCAGCTTGTCCGCAATCCGATCGACCTCCAGCCGCAGCAGCATGTCGGCCTCGATCATGTTGATCTTGTCGCCGCGCTTCACTGGCACGCCGCCGCTATAGCGGGTGGTGCCATAGCCGATGGTCCACGGCTCGCCACCGCTGAGCGGGTCAGGGTAGGCCGAGAGGTGGACGCCCTCGAACTGCTTGATCAGGTTGATGCCAGCGCTGAGATCCAGCTGCTTGCCATCCTGGCTCCAAGCCTCAAACCACGGCCGATCACGCCGCATTGATGTCTGGTATCCATTAGCGGCCAGGTCCTGCTCCAGCAAGCTGATCGCCGCGGCCTGATGGGGGAGGCCTTTGTAATACCGAAACAGAGTCTGCAGCGTGATCGGTGCCGTGTTGGCCATGTGGTCAGCGACGCTTCGGGAACATGATCTTCAGAGCCTGCAGCAACAGCTGGACCCAGCTGTTTGATTTAAGGCTCGACATGCCGATGATCTCGCTGCCAGCGGCAACGATGATCGCGATGATCGCAACGGTTTCAGCAGACATAGCAGTAGCGTCTGGCTTCCCGATTATGGGCGCATCTCCAGGGCGCGCACACGCTGATCGAGTTCGGTGAGCTGTGCGCGGGCGTCGACCTTCAACTCATCCAACGACTTAGCCATCTGCACAATCGTGGCCTCGATCCGTGCGGACTGCACTTGCATCGAAATCAACAGGCCACCGATGGCCACCATCCCAGCAGCCAGGGCAGCCGGCAGCGACTGGGTGAGCACCTCGCTCACGCTCCTAGTTTCGTCGCTCACCGGCAGCACCTGGCTCGAATCCAGAATAGCGATCGAACGGGTCCGGCCTGCCCTGCAGGATTGCCACCGCGCGGCGGTAGTAGTGGTTATCCGTCTTCCCGACTGCTTCGAGGTGGTCGCGTATCTTGCGCCAGTTCTCGCGAGTGTCGGGATGCATCTCAGCGTCCCTGCCCTCTGAGTGGTTTGCGGCCGCGGCGCCTGGGGCGTGACTGTTGGCCATACCCCTGGCGCGTGGTCTTAGGCGGACCAGGCTGATGCTCGATCCGCGCTGTGCCGGTTTTACTGCGAACAGCCATTACTCTGCAGGCTCCTCAGCAACAGGCTGGGGTGCATACGGGTCAGCAGGCCATGCGGGGTAGTCGGCGCCAGTGATGTAGGCAGCGAGGGCGTCGGTGTCAGCGGTGGCAGCGATGGCGGTGTTCTTGGCGCCAGCAGCTAGGCGAATGTCTTCGCGCCAGGTCTTCAGTACGGGGTCGGCGGCTTTGCCGTTGTCAGCCTCGCGGATGATGATCCAGTCGGTCGGCTGCAGGAGAGTGCCAGCGGTAGTGCGGGTTTGTGCCACCCACTGTTCGACGAGTTGGGCGTGATCTTTCGGGATCAGGTGACCCTCGGCGTCGTAGCCCCAGTAGAAGCGTTGGTCGTACTGCGGGGGGTCAGGCACCTCGGTGATGCCAATGGCGGCCTTCTCTTCGGTGGTGGAGAGACGCAGGAAGTTGGCGGGATAGCGATTGCCCTTGGCGTCAGTGAAGGGGGTGTCAACCGCAAGGGGCTGACCGTTGAGCAGGAACATGGCTAGATCCGGGGTGAGGTGATGCCCGTCATAGGTCAGCGGGCGAGGGCGTATTTGAAGGGGGCTTCCGCGAAAGCGGCGAAGACGTAGGTATTGGCGGATTTATTTCTGTTGATGTTGTCATCCCTCAACTTAAATCCGTTGCTGGTGAAATCGAGAGCCGTAATGCCACTGACTTCAGATGTGCTGTCATTTGCCAGCAATGCCTGTGATACGACATTGAATCCTGGTCGAAGCGCATCAAAAATTATCCAGTTAAGTGCCCCTTCGTTTGTGCACTTCACCATCACCCAGCGTGGTCTAAACCCACAGAACACAAACGGACCATCGCTGGACCCGTTGCCGGTGTAGGAGCCGAACTTGCTAAAATTCGCTACTTCGGACCACAGGTAGGCGACGTGAGTGCTGCCGCTACCGTTAACACTTGAATCCGAGCCAATGCTAAACGTTGTCGAAGACACGCCAGTAAATAATGTGCTCAAAGAGCCGGCGTAGTTTTTTGCACTTGTCAGGTTAAGTGCGATGTAATCAGTTGCAGCAAATGTAGAATGCCATGCAATCCAGTTGGTAACGGCTGATCTGTTTTTGACGACTATAAAACCAGGAGAAACGCCAAGGTTGTGACTGATGTTCTGTGTTCCACCGTTCCCCGTATAGGTCACAATGTCAAACCCCGGCGTGGCGCTTTCGTCCCAGCACCAGGCGACATGAGTCACGCCATTTTCGTTGTAGCTGTTGCTTGTCCCGAGCGAGAAACCGTCAGAATTGAACGCTGTCAGACCGTTTGCATCAGTACCCTCAGCGTTAGTAAGGCTTGAGTACAACTCTTTGGTGGCACCGCGAACGGCATCAACCAAACGGTGGTTATCTGCGCCGCTGCGCTCTTTAATCCATACCAGATCAGGTGAAAACCCGAGGCCAGTGATGCTGCGTGCAGAGCCGTTGCCCGTGTACAACAGCGTGTCCATGTAGCTGCTCGGCTTCTTAATCGACGGCTCGGGCAGGTTCTGCGTGTTCAGCGCCAGGAAGCCAGACGGCGGGGTGTAGGCGAAGGCGCGTTGGCCGAAGTTGAAGGTAAAATTAGCCGATGGCCAAGTTGCAGTAACTGAATACCCGATGTGCAAAGGTTTTGCAGTCAATGCTGCAGGCATTGAAAAAGTTGCTTCCGTTGCGGAATCATTGGCTCTTTTAACCTTAAACTCTCCTGTATCAAAATTCAGCGTAAAAGAATAAATGGTGCCGTCGGTATCATCACCAAAACCAGAAGGGAAAGCGTAATTAGTGCTGACATATCTAAATCTATTACCAGTGCTTGATCCGCTGGAATAGTACATAAAGCACATTAAGCCAGTGGCGTCACCTGCTGGCTGATAGCCGTTAAATTTTGGGTCTTGCGCCAACGTAAGCGCCATGTCTCCACTGTTCTTTGTTACCTCCCAATACCATTTACCAGTATTAACAGCAAAGGTTGACCACGCCGATGCGTTATCGCCAGATGCTGCAAATACGAGGTTCCCATCAGATAATGTTCCGTTAGATTTTGCCAACGGATTCAACGTGCAGTAATTCCCCCGGCCATTGCCGCCATCGGCGTAGGGCGTGGGCGTGTC
>Ga0222713_10003304_pt1 | contig 16801 bp, 13 predicted proteins | sample C33_649DmetaG_FD_165061 | JGI IMG/M metagenome (GOLD analysis project Ga0222713, IMG submission 165061) | Estuarine water microbial communities from San Francisco Bay, California, United States - C33_649D | ecosystem: Environmental > Aquatic > Marine > Unclassified | place: USA: California...
CAGTGTTTCTCGAAGGGTTCGACCTGCCCCACCGGTCAATTAGCGATCGTGCTTGATGGTCGTGTGCTTTCAGCACCCAGCATTAACAGCGCCAGTTTCCAGGCCGACCAGATTGAAATCTCGGGTTCGTTCACTGAACGAACGGCGAAAGATCTCGCAACCTCACTCAAGTACGGCGCGTTGCCCGTTGAGTTTGAGCAGCAGCAGGCTCAGGTCGTTTCCGCGACGCTCGGCAAAGACGCCCTCCACGCCGGTCTAATCGCCGGTCTCGTGGGCCTTATTGCGGTTTCGATTTACATGATGGCCTTCTATCGAGTTCTTGGACTGTTCGCCGTCCTGAAGCTTGGAATCGAAGCGGCATTGCTTTGGTCGATTATTTCCTGGCTCGGTGCCAACAACGGTTTGGCCCTCACGCTTGCTGGCATCACGGGCATCATTGTTTCGATCGGTGTTTCGCTCGACTCGAACGTTGTCTATTACGAGCACCTCAAGGAAGACATCAACCACGGTCGCTCGATTCGCAGCGCAACCGACAAGTCGTTTGTGTCGGCGTTCTCGACCATTGTGAAAGCTGACGTCGCATCGCTTATCGGTGCGGCACTTCTTTGGTGGCTCACAGTTGGCCCGGTCCGAGGTTTCGCTTTCTACCTCGGGCTTTCCACGGCGCTTGATCTCATCACCTCTTGGGCGTACATGCGTCCGGTTGTGAAACTGGCGACCCGTTCAAAGTTCTTGCTTTCTCGTCCAAGAATTCTCGGGCTTCCGGCTGAAAAAGTTCAAGAGCGCAACAACGCGAAGGCTTCTACCCGTCCGACCGCAGAGGTGTCGCAATGAGCAAGCTCGGACGTCTCAATAGGGGCGAAACGAATATTGATTTCCTCAAGTGGTGGAAAATCGGTATTGCCATTTCCGTCTTCTTGATGGTGGTGAGCGTCGGCTCGCTGCTCACCCGTGGGCTGAACCTCGGAATTGATTTCGAGGGCGGTGTTTCCTGGGAGGTCAGTGCTCCGGGAGTCTCGGTTGAAGAAACCCGAGTTGCTCTCGAAGCGGTGGGAGAGGGTTCGGCCAAGATTCAGATTGTCGGAACCGACATCATTCGTGTTCAAGGTCCGGAAAGCACGATCGAGCACACCGCAGAGGTGACGAAGGCGCTAGCGGAACTCGCTGACACTGATCCAGCGAATATCAGTTTCTCGACGGTTGGCGCTTCGTGGGGTGGCGACGTTACGAAGTCGGCAATCCGCGCGTTGGTGTTCTTCTTCATTGCGATTCTGATTTATCTGTCAATCCGTCTCGAGTTGCGCATGGCGGTGGCTGCGCTCGTCGCGGTGTTTCACGATGTGCTTATCAGCGTGGGTGTGTATTCGGTCTTTCAGTTTGAAGTCACTCCTGGAACAGTCATTGCGTTTCTAACCATCCTTGGTTATTCGATCTACGACACGATCGTGGTTGACGACAAGATCATCGAGAACGAGCGTCTCGTCGGTCAGTCCGGCCGTCTCACCTACGGTCAGATGACCTCGCTGTCAATGAACCAAGTCCTATTGCGTTCGATCAATACAACAGTGGTGTCGTTACTCCCAGTTATTGCGCTGCTGGTTGTCGGCGCCGGAATCATGGGTGCAGTCACACTTGAAGAATTCTCGATTGCGCTTACGGTCGGACTTTTGGCTGGCGCGTATTCCTCAATTTTCGTGGCTGCCCCGATCTTGGTCTGGCTCAAAGAACATCAGTCGAAGTTCAAGGTGATCCGCGAACGTCTGCAATCTCAAGGCGTTGATGTGTCACACGCTGCGCCCCGTGTTGATCTCGTCGGTGCTGGAGTTGCCACGGCGACGAGCGTTGGCTCCAGCGCAACTGAGGCGATCGGTTCGACGACTGGGGCTGCACCGACTGTCGCCCCGTCGGGGGTCATCCCGCCTCGTCCGCGCAAAAACCAGCGCAAGCGTTGAGTAACGCGTCGGTCCAGGTGCTCACCGCCTGTACCGTGGAGCCATGATGAGTTCGTTCGGAACCGCTTCCTGTGTGTGTCCACCCGGTCACGCACGAGCGGGGGTCTGAGCAATGGCGACCGTCAATCGTGTGCTGCCGTGGCGTCGACACGCCGCTGCACCATCCGAAGAGGTCGCCCCACTCGTTGAGATTTTCCAGAAGCACCACCCACGGTCTTCGACATCTCTCATCACCCGGGCCTATGACCGGGCAGCTGCAGCACATAAGGGTCAATCGCGTAAATCTGGCGAGCCCTATGTGACCCATCCGGTGGCCGTAGCCAAAATCTGTGCCGAACTTGGTCTCGACGATGTCACCATCGCTGCGGCTCTTCTTCACGATGCAGTTGAAGACACGGGTGCGACGCTGCTTGATGTTGAAAAGGAATTCGGCGAAGACGTTGCTCGAATTGTTGACGGCGTAACAAAGCTCGATCGGATCAAGTTCGATTCGAAAGAAGCACAGCAGGCGGCCACGGTTCGAAAGATGCTCGTTGCGATGGCGAAGGACCTTCGGGTTCTCATCATCAAGCTGGCTGATCGCCTCCACAACATGCGCACGATCGCAGCGATGCCCGCATGGAAGCAGCATCGCACTGCGCAGGAAACGCTCGACATTTATGCGCCGCTTGCTCATCGTTTGGGCATGCAGGAACTCAAGCAGCAACTTGAAGATCTTTGTTTCGCGTCGTTGCATCCGAAGCGTTACGCCGAAATCGATCACATGGTTGCGACTCGGGCCCCCGAGCGCGATGTCTACCTCACCAATGTTCTTGAAGATGTTCGAGGCCGTCTGAGCGAACTCCACATCACTGCTGAAGTAACAGGGCGCCCGAAGCATCTCTGGAGCATTTACGAAAAAATGGTGGTGAAGGGTCGTGATTTCGATGAGATCTTCGATCTCGTTGCGATCCGAGTCATCGTCGGAACCGTGAAGGACTGTTACGCAGCCCTCGGTTCTATCCATGCCACCTGGAAGCCGGTACAGGGCCGGTTCAAGGACTATGTGGCAATGCCGAAGTTCAACCTGTATCAATCACTGCATACGACAGTGGTCGGACCGGGTGGAAAGTCGCTCGAGGTGCAGATCCGAACTCTCGAAATGCATCGCCGGGCTGAGTTCGGAGTTGCTGCGCATTGGAACTACAAGGACAATCACGAAAGTTCGGCAGATCTTGCGTGGCTGAACCGCATTGTCGATTGGCAAACCGAAACGTCTGATCCTTCAGAGTTCATGGCCAATCTCAAGATCGACCTCGAACAAGACGAAGTCTTCGTGTTTACGCCTAAGGGCAAAGTCGTCACCCTCCCGTTGGGGGCGACCACCGTCGATTTTGCCTATGCGATCCACACCGATGTCGGGCATTCCTGTATCGGCGCTCGTGTCAACGGCCGTTTGGTTGCGCTTGATACGGAACTTCAGTCGGGGGATTCGGTCGAGATCTTCACCTCGAAGGTTGAAAGCGGCGGCCCTTCGCAGGATTGGCTGCGGTTCGTCGTCTCCCACAAAGCGGCCAACAAGATCAAGGCGTGGCATTCGCGCGAACGACGCGAAGACGCCATCGAGAACGGTAACGATGACCTCGTGAAGGCTCTTCGGCGTGAGGGCCTTCCTGTGCAGAAGATCCGTCAATCCCGGGTGCTCGACGAGATCGCTACCGAACTCAACTACACCGATCTCGAATCGCTTCATGCGGCGATTGGTGGCGGGCACCAGTCGGCGCAGTCGGTGGCGGAACGAATCCGACGCAAACTCGAATCTGTTGAACCGGGGCGCGAAGAACAATTGCCGACCACGGTTCGGGCGCCACGACGCTCAGGTCGAGTTGGAGGCAGTCCATCCGGCGTGCACGTCGAAGGTCTCGACGACGTCATGGTGCGCTTGTCGCGTTGCTGTACTCCAGTCCCCGGCGACGAAATCATGGGTTTCGTTACTCGCGGTCGCGGCGTTTCGGTGCATCGATCTGACTGCGCAAATGCGATGTCGCTTTCCGATGGTCAAGCCGATCGACTGATCGACGTCGAGTGGGACACCGACATTGCTGCGACATTCATTGCTTCGATTGAAGTCAAGGGCCTTGATCGCTCTCGTTTGCTCAGAGACGTTTCTTCTGCGCTGGCCGATCATCACGTAAACATCGTGTCCTGCAACACGATCACCGGCTCTGATCGCATTTCCTCGATGCGGTTCGACTTTGAACTTGGCGATGTCTCCCAGCTCAATCCGCTTCTTTGGTCGATTAAAAAGATTGACGGTATCTACGACGCCTATCGGGTTCTTCCCGGCAAAGGTGAATCCGAGGGCGATGGCGATCACGACGATCGTCCCTGACGCCGAAGCGTCATTGGCTCCGTCTTCGTCACATCTACGATGAGTTGATGCCCCCCGCTGTCCCGTGTGAATCACCCGTGCGTCTCGTGATTCCACTTTTGGCTGCGTTGGTCTTTGCAGTGGCGATCTCTGCGTGCGGTTCGGCAAGTGCGAAAGAAAATGCCTCAGATGTCGTCACCGTCAATGTCACCGAGGTTTCAACGACAACGACAGCACCACCAACCACGACAACGATGAAGCGTGCGGTGGCTGGATCACAACTAACGCCGGGTACAAACACGATCTACGTGCTCGGTGATTCGGTCACCCTCGGTGCTGAGGTTCAACTTTCCGCAGCGTTGTCCTCGTGGAGGATGACCTACGACGCGAAGGAAAGTCGACGGATCGATCAAGGCGTCGACGTCGTTGGTTCCCGGGCCGCCCCAGTCGCTCGTGTGCTCGTTGTGCATCTGTGCACCAATTGGGGCGGGGGCGATTTTCATGCGGCTGCAGTAAAACTGATGGCTGCGGCCAAAAACGTTGAGCGTGTGGTCTGGGTGACCTGTGTTCCTTGGCTTCCGGCGGTGGGTGCGGCCGATGCCGTCATCAAGGCGTTGCCGAATGAGTATCCCAACGTTGTTATTGCCGATTGGGCCGCAATCGCGGGCACTCCCGGATACACCTACGACGACCAACTTCACCTCAAGACTCCCGGGGCCGAGGCGCTCGCTGCGCTGATTGCAGCGACGGCGGGTCCTGCGCCACTTCCGGGCTGAGTCATCCCGACCCGCTCGGGGAATCAAAGGGTTCGTGAGCGAGGGGAGGGCACCGGTAGGCTCATCGGTCGTGTCCGAGCCGACGAGTCCCCGCATCGAGCCATTCAAGGCCCCGACCGGGACCCGTGATGTCCTGCCTCCGGAATCTGATCGCTGGCAGGCTCTTCTCGCCCTTTTCTCCGGCCACGTGGGCCGTGCCGGATACGGACTTGTACTGAGCCCAATGTTCGAGGAAATCGGCGTGTTCTCCCGAGTGGGTGAGGGCACGGATCTTGTCCGCAAGGAGATGTACGACTTCCTCGACAAGGGCGAGCGCCATATCGCGCTGCGTCCCGAGGGGACAGCATCAATCGCGCGCGCCTGGATCCAACACGCGCAGGGCGAAGTCAAGCCCTGGAAGGTTTGGTACGCCGCACCCTCGTTTCGTTACGAGCGTCCCCAGGCGGGTCGCTTTCGTCAGCACCACCAACTCGGCGCCGAAGCCATTGGCTCGGAAGATCCAGATCTCGATGTCGAAGTCATTGCGATGCTGCACGACTTCTACGTTTCTCTCGGTCTCAAGCAGGTAACGCTTCTCATCAACTCGATGGGAACGGCCGAAGACCGCCGTCGCTACATCGAAGATGTTCGCGCCTGGCTGAACGAGCGTCTCGACACGCTCGATCCCAAAGATGCCGAAAAGGTCGCCGATCACCCCATGCGGGTTCTCGATTCGAAGCGGCCGGTCACCATCACGGCAATCGCCGATGCTCCTCGGATCACCGACCGACTCTCGCCTGAAGCTGCTGAACGCTTTGAGCGAGTGAAGTCAGGGCTTACGGCGCTCGGGATCGAGTTCACCGTCGAACCCCGATTGGTGCGGGGCCTCGATTACTACACACACACGACTTTTGAGTTTGTGAGCGCTGCACTCGATGCTGCGCAATCAACGATTGGTGGCGGAGGTCGCTACGACGGTCTCATCGAATCGCTCGGTGGCCCTTCAACTCCAGGTATCGGTTTTGGCTCTGGTATCGAACGAGTGCTCCTTACCTGTGATGCCGAAGGCGTATTTCTTGCACCGGCCAGCGAAATAGATGTTTTTGTGGTCGATACCACTGGCGGTACTGCCGCTCGTGACTTCACGATTGAACTTCGTCGGGCGGGCATCAGCGCCGAGCGCGCATTCGATGGCCGTTCAATGAAGTCGCAAATGAAATCTGCCGATAAATCCGGCGCTGCATTCGTTTGCATCATTGGTGACGATGAAGCAGCAGCTGGCACCGTGACGATCCGTGACCTCCGCGGCGACACCGGACAAGAAGCTGTCGAGCGATCGACTGCAGCATCTGTCCTTGCCGCTCGACTCTCCTGAACCCGAAGGACCCTCTGTGACTGATTCTGTTTCTATGCGCACCGACCATTGCGGAACACTGCGAGCCTCAGATATCGGTCGTGAGGTTTCGGTGTGTGGGTGGGTCGCCCGCCGTCGTGAACATGGCGAGCATCTGGCATTCATCGATCTTCGCGATCACACCGGTTTGGTCCAGTGTGTCGTCGACGGTGCTGCCGATCTCCGTTCCGAGTATGTGGTTCGTATCACCGGCACGGTTCGTCAGCGCCCTGATGGCACGACCAACGCAAACATGCCTACTGGCGAAATCGAAGTCGGCGATTGCACCGTTGAGATCTTGAACGTTGCCGAACCGCCCCCGTTCCAGTTAAACGATCGAGTCGAAGTCGACGAAATGGTTCGGCTCGCCCATCGCTATGTCGATCTGCGTACCGAGCGCATGCAGCGCAACCTTCGAATCCGCGCCAAGGTGAATGGCTCGCTCCGGCGGGCGATGGATTCACAGGGTTTTGTGGAAATCGAAACGCCCATGTTGATTGCATCGACTCCGGAAGGCGCCCGCGACTTCGTGGTGCCAAGCCGTCTTTCGCCCGGATCCTTTTACGCCCTGCCGCAAAGTCCGCAGCTGTTCAAGCAGCTGTGCATGGTTGGTGGTATCGACCGCTACTACCAAATCGCTCGTTGCCTGCGTGACGAAGATCTTCGTGCTGATCGTCAGTTCGAATTCATGCAGCTTGATGCTGAAGCCAGCTTCGTCTCGCAGGAAGAAGTTCTCGCCTTCATCTCGGTGGCTGTTTCCGCAGCCGTCGAAGAAGTCACGGGTCAGAAGATGGGCGATGTCCCTCGCATGACATGGCAAGAGGCCCAGGAACGTTTTGGTTCCGATAAGCCCGACATCCGTTTCGGGATGGAGCTGATCGAACTCACGCCGAACTTTGCTTCCACCGAGTTCAATGCGTTCAAGGCAGATTGCATCAAGGGCATCGTCGTCGAAGGGGGAGCCGAGTTCACCCGATCCAAGCTCGACGAACTCACCGAAAAGGCGAAGCGTTGGGGTGCCAAGGGTCTTGTGTGGATGCGGGTCAAGGACGGTGGCGAACTCGATTCGCCGATTGCCAAGTTCCTTTCGGCCGAAGAACTTGCTGGCCTTGTTGCAACAACCGGAGCAAAGACCGGTGATCTCCTTCTGCTCGTTGCCGATGAACGTCCGAAGGTCTGCCATGTGCTTGGTCTCCTTCGGCTCGAACTTGGTCGTCCACCGGTCACCGAAGGCGGATTGCAGTTCCTGTGGGTGGTCGACTTCCCGTTGTTCGAATCGCTCGACGATGCCGGCAACCCTGTTCCTGCACATCACCCATTCACGATGCCCCATGCCGAAGACGTTGCATTGCTTGACACCGGAAATCCGCAGGATCTTCTGAAGGTTCGCTCGCAGGCCTATGACCTCGTTCTCAATGGCTGGGAACTCGGTTCGGGTAGCGTTCGAATCCATCGCGGCGATATCCAAAGCCGCATGTTCGAACTTCTTGGCATTGGTGTCGAGGAGCAGCAGAGCAAGTTTGGATTCTTGCTTGATGCGTTCCGATTCGGAGCGCCACCGCATGCGGGCTTTGCGTTCGGCATCGATCGCCTTGTTGCATTGCTTGCGGGCGAAGAGAACATCCGCGAAGTCATTGCTTTCCCCAAGACGCAATCGGGAACCGATCCACTTACACATGCACCGACGCCGATCGATGCGGCACAGCTCGACGAACTTGGTTTGCGACTTCTTCCGACGAAGAAGAACGACTAACCCTCCGGAGTTCCGGTTCAGGGGGCCGGTAGCCTCGCGAAATGACTGAGGACCTGTTCGCTGCTGCGGCTGAAGATCGGCTCGCACGTCAGGCGCCACTCGCTGCGAGGCTCCGGCCAAAGAATCTCGATGAGGTCGTCGGCCAGGAACATCTTCTAGGACCGGGAAAACCGTTGCGCGCACTGATCGAGGCTGATCGGCTTTCGTCAGTGATTCTTTGGGGCCCTCCCGGCACAGGCAAGACCACAATTTCGCAGCTCATTGCCCGCACAACCTCGAAGGCGTTTGAACAGCTTTCCGCGGTCAGCGCGTCAGTGAAAGACGTCCGTGAGGTCGCAGCGAACGCGCAAGAACGCTTGGCGATGCGCGGTCAGGGAACCATCCTTTTCCTCGACGAAGTGCATCGTTTCAATAAGTCGCAGCAAGACGCACTGCTTCCCTCTGTGGAAAGTGGGCTGCTCGTTCTCATTGGTGCAACAACCGAGAACCCATTCTTTGAAGTGAACCCGCCACTGCTGAGTCGCTCAACGTTGTTTCGGCTCGATCTCCTCTCGGCCGAAGCGTGCAGTCAACTGGTTGATCGGGGACTTGCCGCCGAAGGCGCAACGATCGACGCCGACGCTCGCCAGCTTTTGGTCGATCGGGCCAATGGCGACGGCCGTCATGTGCTCACCAGTCTGGAAGTAGCGGTTGCACTTGCCTACGAACACCCCGATGCGGCTAGAGACGAATCGGGCACGATTGTCGATGAATCCATTCGGGTCACTGCTGCCGACGTCGAAGCAGCACTCGGCACGAAAGCGCTGCGATATGGGCGTGATGATCACTACGACGTCATCTCGGCATTCATTAAGTCGATCCGTGGGTCTGATCCCGACGCTGGGCTCTATTGGTTGGCCCGAATGCTTGAAGCCGGCGAGGACGCCCGGTTTATTGCTCGACGGCTTGTGATCCTGGCGAGTGAGGATATCGGTATGGCCGATTCGAATTCGCTCGTGGTGGCCGATGCTGCGGCCCGCGCTGTGGAGTTCGTGGGTCTACCGGAAGCCCAGCTCAATTTGGCTCACGCTGTGGTCCATCTCGCCACCGCTCCGAAGTCGAATCGGGTCACCGTCGCTCTCGGTCGGGCGCAGTCTGATGTCCGAGAACGAGCCGGGGGAGAAGTGCCCATTCACCTGCGCGACGGCCACTACAAGGGTGCCAAAAGCCTCGGTCACGGACAGGGCTACGAGTACCCTCATGAGCAGCCCGAGGGCTGGGTCGACCAGCAGTACCGGCCGGCCGAACTCGAGGGCCGGGTCTATTACGAGCCATCCCCCCATGGCGCCGAAGTCGAGGTCCGAGAACGTATGGACGAACACAAGATGCAGCCCCAGGAGCCTCAGTCATGAGCACCATTTCTGTCGTTTTGATCGTGGTCGCAATCGTTGGTCTCGTGGTCGTGGCGATGGCGGTGCAGTCACTCATCACGACGCTGCGTTCTCTTCGCGCAACTGTGGAAGACCTGCGCGTTGAAACGATGTCGGCGGTCGCGGAACTTCGCGCAACTGTCGCTCTCGCTAATGGCGAAATCGAACGAGTCGACTCATTGCTCGACACTGCCGAAACGGTAGGTGCACGCGTCGAAGCAACCTCGCGACTCGCGTGGTTGGTCATGCGTAACCCGCTGGTGAAGTTGGCTTCCGTGTCGGTTGCAACTGACCGAAACGCACGCCGTCTTGCCCGTAATGATGCACAGATCGACGCAGTCGAACCGCTTGCACTTACCAACGGAACTCGCAGTGTTTCGCGTCGTTCGCGCAATGCACGCAACACCACTTCACGACGTGAACGGCGGGCAAGCTGATGTTCAAACGCATCACCTGGTTCACCGTTGGTACCGCAGTTGGCGTGACCGGAACGGTGGTTGGGTACCTCCGGGCACGTGACCTGGCCCGACGTCATCTGCCCGAGAACGTGACCGATGCTGCGGTTCGAGCCGCCGAATTGGCCGATTCCGGGGTGCGTGTGGCGATTGATCGCGGGATTGTTTTGGTGGGCGGAGTACGAGCCAATGCCGAGACCACAAAGCAGACCCGGAAACAGGCCGAATCGGTGCTGCGTCAGCAGCTCGAACGCGCTGGTCTCTGAATTCCAATCTCATTGAAACGGCCCGCTTAGATCGGCGTCGAATTGCTTCACCCGGGCAAGGAAGAAGTTTTGTTTCTTGAGAGTCGCTAGCGTTTGTCTGTGGCAATCGTCGTGCTTGTGGTTCTTGTGGGGCTCGTTGTCGGCGTGGTGATTGAGCTCGCGCTCTCGAACCGTCATCGCAGGCAAAACTCCGAACCAACGTCGCTTGCGCCGGACTCACTCACTCCAGCGCCTCCACGGCTGCCGGAGCCACGGTTTATTGAGGATGGAGAAGGTTTCACCATTCTCGGACCCGTTGACTACGACACGCCAGGCGCGCCGCCGTGGGAGTCGGACGATTCGCAAAGACCAGAGGATCGGGACTGAATCGGTCGGTGTGGTTGGCAGTCATTAGGCTGAGCCCACCATGAATCAAATGACTGCGAACGAGTTGCGCCGCGCCTTCACCTCGTTCTTCGAGGCCCGAGGCCACACGATTGTTCCCTCAGCCAGCCTCATCCCACACGATCCCGATCTCCTGTTCACGGTGGCCGGCATGGTGCCGTTCAAGCCGTATTTCCTCGGTGAGCAGACGCCTCCGTTTAATCGGGCCACCACGGTGCAGAAGTGTGTGCGCGCCGGTGGTAAGGACTCTGACCTTGAAGAGGTTGGTCGCGATGCGCGCCACCTGTCGTTCTTCGAGATGCTTGGCAACTTCTCTTTTGGTGACTACTTCAAACATGAAGCCATCCCTATGGCGTGGGACATGGTGACCAACCTTTTCGGGATCGACCCCGAACTTCTTTGGGTGACCTGTCATCTCACCGATCAAGAAGCAGCCGATATTTGGCGCGACGAGGTCGGTGTCCATCCCGATCGCATTCAGTTCCTTGACGCTGATAACTGGTGGGGCCCTCCGGGTGGTCCTCCTGGTCCGTGCGGCCCGTGTTCAGAGATCTATGTCGACAAGGGCGCTACCTACGGGCCCGATGGTGGCCCAGCATCTGGTAGCGACGAACGCTTCCTTGAAATCTGGAACCTCGTCTTTATGCAGTTCGCTCGTGACACCGACGGCCATGACACCGAATTGCCGAAGAAGAACATTGACACCGGCGCTGGTCTTGAACGAATCCTTGGTGTGTTGCAGGGAGTCGATTCTGTTTTTGAAACCGACGTCCTTGCTCCACTTGTCGAAACTGCACAACGAGTCACGAATACCCGACTCGGTGCGGGGGAACGCTCAGACATTTCGCTTCGCATCCTTGCTGAGCACGCGCGCACGATGAGTTTCTTGGTGAGCGACGGTGTCTTCCCGTCGAATGAAGGGCGTGGCTACGTGCTCCGCCGAATTATTCGTCGTGCGGTCCGTGAGGCGTACCTCCTTGATGTCGCGGATCTCGTGACGCCAACGCTTGTTGACACAACTGTTGAAGTCATGGGCGAGGCCTACCCCGATCTTGTGAAGCAGCAGGACTTTGTTCGCACGGTTGTGGCACGCGAGGAGGAACGATTCCGCGCAACGCTGAAGTCAGGGACCGCGCTTCTCGACACCGAACTTGACCGTCTTGGTCCAGGTGCAACGATCGGCGGATCGGTCGCCTTCCTTTTGCATGACACTCACGGATTCCCACTTGAGCTCACTCGCGAGATTGCGCTTGAACGTGGGCATGATGTCGACGAAGACGGCTTTGCGGTCGAAATGGCTGAACAGCGTCAACGCGCAAAGGACGCCCGCAAGGGTGGAGGCGGCGAAAGCGTCGAAGTATTCGCCGCCGTTTCGGCAGAACACGGTCCGACCCACTTCCTCGGAGACGACACCTACTCGCTTGATGCAAATGTGCTTGCAGTCACTGAAGATTCACTCGTACTTGACCATACGCCGTTCTATGCAGAGTCGGGCGGTCAGGTTGGCGACACTGGTGTGATCACCTCGCCGACAGGTCGTGCTCGCATTGTCGAAACGGTCTATGGCGCACCCGGTGTTGTGCGCCATCGCTTCGAAGTTCTCGAAGGCGACATAGAGGTCGGCCAAACGGTGAACGCAGTCATCGATGGTGAACGTCGCGACGCGATTAAGCGCAATCACACCGCAACGCACCTTCTTCATTGGGCCTTGCGTGAAACCCTTGGCGATCACGTCAAGCAGCAAGGTTCGCTTGTTGGGCCAGACCGGCTTCGCTTCGACTTCTCTCACTACGAAGCCTTGAGCGATGACGAAATCATTGCGATCGAAGACCTCGTCGCCGCTGACATCCTCGCGAACTCCCCAGCGCGTCATTACGAGACAACAAAGGACAAAGCCGAGGAAATCGGTGCCATCGCGTTTTTCGGCGATAAATATGGTGATGTTGTGAAGGTCCTCGAAGCTGGACCGCATTCAACAGAGTTGTGCGGTGGCACGCACGTTAAGGCGCTTGGCGACATAGGTCCGGTGAAGATCATTAGCGAGGCGTCGATTGGCTCAAACATTCGCCGAATCGAAGCGGTTTCTGGAACTGGTCCGCTCGAACGACTTCGTGAAGACGAACGACGCATCAAAGCCGCCGCCGATGCGATGGGTGTTGCCACCGACGAGCTCGTTGATGCTGTTGAACGCCGAGTCGCCGAAGTCAAAGACCTCAGAACCCGCATCCGTGATCTCGAACGTCAGGCGGCGGCAGGTCGCTCGGGTGAACTGGCCGATCAAGCCGTCGATGGCGTCGTCATCGCTCGTGTTGATGGTCTTGACCGTGACGGAATTCGCGACCTCGCTGTTGCTGTGCGTGACCGAGCAGGCATCAAGGCCGTTGTTCTCGGCACTGCTCCTGAAGGCGGCGGTGTAACGATCGTCGCCGCAGTTGCTGCGGACTCCGGTTTCAATGCGTCTGAACTGATTGCCGACGCGGCGAAAAAGGTCAAAGGTGGCGGCGGGAAGAGCGCTGATCTCGCCGTGGCCGGAGGGAAAGATCCAGAAGCACTCGATGAGGCCCTCGATCTGGTTCGGACAGCGGTTCGCTCCTAGTGCGAGCTCTCGGCATCGATTTCGGAGAGCGCCGCATCGGTATCGCGCTGTCATCAGGATTTGTCGCCTCGCCCCTCGAGACGGTCCACCGATCCGGCGATCACTCCACAGATCATCGGAAAATCCTTGCGCTCGCTGCTGAATGGGAGGTGGACACACTCGTGGTCGGGCTTCCCTTGTCCCTTGATGGGTCCGAGGGGCCCGCAGCGCAATTGGTGCGATCAGAAATCGAGGAACTCGCCGCGGCGACATCGATCCCGGTCGTTCCCTACGATGAGCGCCTTACCACGGTGACGGCCACCCGCCTCTTGCAGGAGGGTGCGGTGCCGGGACGTTCCCAGCGCCAGATGGTCGATCAAGTCGCCGCCGCGGTGATGCTGCAAGCATGGCTCGACGGCCTCGCAGCGCAGAACAACTCCTAACCTCAACACACAGAGCGAACCGTGCCCGAACAACCAGATCCGTTCGAACTTTTCGGGCTTGAGCCCTCATCGTCATCCACATCCTCGCCGACGTCGTCGATGCCTCCGGCCTCGTCGCAGCCTTCCCCGAAAGCAGCGACGCCGAACAGTTCGTCGGCTGCTCGCGTGGTCGCCTCATCGGCAAGTGCAGGCGGCGGCAACGACGGAGACTTCGTTGCGGTGAAGGGAGGGGGTGGAAGCGGCGGCCGAGGTGGTCGATGGGCGCTACTTCTCGGTGTGCCGTTGCTCGTTCTCGCTGTTGTCTTTGCTGCAGCCGGATTTTGGGTGAAGGGAAAGATCGATCCCGGCTCACCGGGTGAAGAAGTTGCATTCACCATCACGAAGGGTGCAACGACTTCGCAAATTGCGACATCGCTTGCGGAGAAGAAGATCGTGTCGAGCGCAACGGTCTTTGAGTGGTACGTGAAGTGGAAGGGTGGCGCTCCGTTCCAAGCCGGCGATTACGAAGGCCTGCGCGTAAACAGTGCAATGGGCGATGTCCTCGACACACTCAAAGCGGGTCCACCGCCGCCAAAGACGGTGACGTTCCTTGTTCGTGAAGGTCTGTGGATTTCGGAATTCAAGAAGCTCGCGCTCGAGAAGTTTCCGACGATGAACCCCGCAGCGTTGGATGCGGCGTTAGCCAACACGCATCCTCCGATGCAGCCAGCAGGTTCGACGAATCTTGAAGGATTCCTCTTTCCCGCAACGTACGAAATCGCGCAACAAGATGTTGGGAACGCGCAAAAACTCATTGATCAAATGATCGCGGCCTTCGATCGGGTCTCGCAGGCCGAAGGTTTGCCTGATGCAACAGCGAAACTGAAAGGTGTTGCTGGCACGAAGTCGATTTCTCCCTACGAAGCGCTCATCGTGGCATCGCTCGTTGAATCCGAAGCCAAGGTCGATGAAGACCGACCGAAGATCGCGCGCGTTATTTACAACCGCCTCGCTCGTGGTGAATCCCTCGGAATCGACGCGTCGGTGTTGTATGCGTTGCAAAAGCGGAAAACAAACCTCACCGATTCAGACCTCAAGACCGATTCGCCCTACAACACCCGTCTGAAGCGGGGACTCCCGCCGACGCCGATCAATTCGCCAGGTCAGAAGTCAATTGACGCTGCGCTGAATCCAGCGCCGGGGGATTGGCTCTTCTACGTGCTTACTGACAAAGACGGTCACCATTACTTCGCCAACACATTGTCCGATTTCAATCGGGCAGTTGCCGACGCGAAAGCCCGGGGGGTCTTCTGATGGCACCAACAGGGGAGACGCGTCTTGCCGCAGTGATCGGTGACCCTGTTCGACATTCACTTTCGCCGACGCTCATGAACGCCGCATTTGCCGCCTCTGGCCTCGACTGGACGTATGTTGCGCTCGAGGTTGCGGCGACGAGTTTGCCTGACGCATTCGCGGGTGTCCGCGCCTTAGGTATCGACGGCCTCTCGATCACGATGCCTCATAAAGAGAGTGCAGCGGCCTGCGCAGACCAGCTCTCGCCAACTGCCGAACGCCTCGGCGCCGTGAACTGCATTGTTAATAACGGTGGCGTGCTCACCGGTCACAGCACCGATGGGGAGGGATTCGTCCGCTCCCTGCAACACGATTTCTCGTTCGTACCCGACGGAAAGCGTTGTGTTGTGCTTGGTGCCGGCGGTTCTGCGCGATCGATCATTCTTGCTCTCGCTGACGCGGGTGCGGCAGAAATTGTTGTGGTGAATCGAACCTTGGGCCGCGCCGAGCGTGCTGCCGCATTGGCTGGCGACCGAGGTGAAGTTGTCGCACTTGACGGAGCACACAGCGACTTCATCGATGCCGATCTCATCGTGAACGCGACGTCGGTTGGAATGGGTGAACCTGACCCAACCGATGTTCCCTTCGACGCATCGGTTGTGCACGAGGGGCAAATTGTGGTCGACATCGTTTATATGCCGCTTGAGACCCCGTTGCTGTCGCTCGCTCGCTCGCAGGGAGCCTCTGTTGCTAACGGCGTCTCGATGCTCGCTCATCAAGCAGCGGTGCAATTCGAACTTTGGACAGGGGCTGATGCTCCCATCGATGTCATGTTGGCTTCGGTAGCAAGTCAGCTCGGCTGAGAGCCGACGATGAACACGGTTCGACTTCTCGTATGCATCGTCCTCGCTCTGCCATGCGGTGTTTTGGTTTCGCGGCTTTCAGCGTCGTTCGTGACGGAGCGTCCGCTCTTCCAACCTTCCGAGACTCCCCGAGTCTCGCAACGAACAATTTTGATCGGGTCGCTGACACTGGTCGTTTTTGTTCTGACGGCGTGGCGCTTTGCCGATGCATCGTGGCTCGAACTCTTGTCCTATCTCGCCGGCTTTTCTGCTTTACTGCTGGCGAGCGCAGTCGATTTCACCGAATACCGATTGCCAGACGTCATCGTTCTTCCCACCTTCGCAGCCGGGCTTGTCCTCGTGGTGCTCATATCTGTCAGTGGCGATGAAAGCGGGCGGATCCGATCATCATTTCTTGGAGCACTACTCGCATTTGGTGTGCTTCTGATCGCTCATCTGATTTCACCCCAGGGAATGGGCTTTGGTGATGTGAAGTTCGCAGCAGTCCTTGGACTCATGGTCGGGTTTCAGGCCAGTTCTGCGGTCGATGTCGTGATTGTCGTCTTGTGGCTCTTCCTTATTGGTTTCGCCGCAGGCACCGTGGGCGGACTGGGTCTTCTCGTCATTCGTGGGCGCAATCAGCCGTTCCCATTTGGACCGTTCTTAGCATTCGGCACGCTTGTCACTGTCCTTTTGAGCCGCGCGCTCGTCGGCTGAATCGGCAATTTGCAGAAACTGGCTCGGGGGAGGGTCGGAGTCACCGGTAGATTGGACCGGTGCTGCGTTATCTGACCGCCGGTGAATCCCATGGCAAGGCCCTCGTCGTCATTCTCGAGGGTCTCCCTTCTGGTTTACCCATCACCATTGAGCAGATCGGAAACGAGCTGGCCCGCCGCCGACTGGGATTCGGGCGCGGCCCCCGGATGAAGTTCGAAGCCGACGAGGTCGCCAT
>Ga0222713_10003305_pt1 | contig 16800 bp, 19 predicted proteins | sample C33_649DmetaG_FD_165061 | JGI IMG/M metagenome (GOLD analysis project Ga0222713, IMG submission 165061) | Estuarine water microbial communities from San Francisco Bay, California, United States - C33_649D | ecosystem: Environmental > Aquatic > Marine > Unclassified | place: USA: California...
AATTTTCAAAAATATTGAAGGAGAGTACATGTCAGACAGAATCTTAGAACTTTATGAAACTTTTATTTATTTTTAGAAATTGTATACATATGTACTCTCTTTCCTTCAATAAATCTAAAAACCATACAATAAATATATAAAAATAAACAATAATATCGTATTAGATATCATATGGACAAAAATGAAAGAATTGAGAAAATTGATAATACAGACAGTATTATATTAGAAACAATTGACAACTTTCTCAAGCGTGGAGAGATTGGTTATAAGAAATATGGTGTGACTATGGATAGAAACGACCTATGTATAATAGATTGGATAGACCATGCTATTGAAGAGCAGATGGATAATATATTATATCTAACAAAACTGAAAAAATGTATGTCAGAAAGAAATAAAGATAATATGTAAATATAATATTAAATAGCACTGATCCACTTAATCTCCTTAGCAAAATCTTGAGAAGGTGTTTCTAGAATGATGACAGGATAATTTTTAAGTTTATCAATCAAGTTTCTCATATCTTTAATATCAATCTTTCCAGCAAAAATGGTGTCGTGTTTGTCTGCTTTGGAACCACGTTCTTTTTGACTGTTATTATAATGAATGACAATGATATCATCTTTATTGGTTTTTGAAATTATATCATAATACTCATTAATGTCATAACCAGATGACCAAACATGTGCTGTATCTAGGCATATACCCATGCGTTTTTTTTCTGCCACAGAGAACCTGTTATAGAATGTCACAAATTGATTGACATCATTTAGCAACTCAGTGCCAGCTCCTGCAGGTGTTTCCAATATAAGTCGTGATTTAATTTTGCGAATTTTCATTTCATTCACAATATATTTCATAGCATTATACATATATTCCAAACCCTCATCATATGTGCTTGTTGTATGTTTACCAACATGTACAACAACACCTATAGCTCCAATTAAATCGGCAACTAATAGTTCATGTATCAGCAACCTTGTCCAATAGCAGTCAGATAATTCAATGACTCTCTTGTCAATCTTGGGTTCTTTTGCCAAATTGATGGTATATGGAGAATGAATTACTAGTTTGAAGTCGTGTTCTTTACAAAACGCGGATACTTCATTGGAAATAGACTCGTATGTTTTCATATTTGGTAGCTGAATACTCCTAGGATTTGATGCAAACAATTGAAGAGCATTACCGCCGTTATCTGTAATAACTCGTATGGTCTTCATAAGAGATCCAGATTCTTTCTTGATATGAGCACCAATATATTTCATTATAATATAGAATGATATATTATAATACTGATAATCATTTTTTATGAATAATAATATATATTTATAGTAAATTGGTATGAATTTAAAATCATCTCTTTTACACGAAAGTCCATATTTTTTTACTTTTGTTACTATTATATTCTTAATACTTCTTGTTGTTTCGCGTAACAAAAAGATATTATTCTATTTGATTTGTACAATATACATATTATTGATACTATTGTTGATATGGTTCTATCGCATTCCTGATTCTAAAAACTTTATAAGTAACTCTAATATTATTATTGCCCCTTGTGACGGTGTAGTAAAATCTGTTTATTATAATAATATATCTAGATGTTACAAGATTGTTATTTACTTAAACATCCTTGATCAACATCACCAATTTTACCCTGTAGCAGGTGTAGTGGAGGATAGCGTGTATACACCTGGATCCTTCCATCCAGCATATATTCTAGATAAATCGCAATATAATGAGCGTCACTTAACAACAATTCGCACGAAGTTTGGAGATACTGTTAGAGTCACACAAATTGCCGGTCAGGTTGCTCGCAGAATAGTGAACAATTCTATACCAGGAAAACTTATTAATCAAGGTGAGAGAATTGGTATGATTAAGCTTTCTTCACGCGTTGACATAGAGTTTTCAAAAAATCACTATATTCCTGTTGTGAAACCAGGAGATCGTGTATATGCTTTGAAAACACTTATTGCAAATAGGTTATAGAATATATTAAAGACTTTGGAAGAATTGCCTAGACAAAAATAATAAATTTATTTTTATATGTTGGACATCACCGAACACATCACCATCATTAAGGTTATTATACATAGTGTAATGTATCTGATTTTTGCTTCTACTTAAATACAATGGTCTTCACCAAGTACATTGTTATGATTATAAATTTTAATTGCTCAATTTACATATTACCATTGTGTGCCAGCCTAATTCTTTTGCCATTTTCTCAATATCTTTATCATCCATATTAGACCAATATTTATCCTTTATATAAATATTTTGCTTATAATTACCTATATCATAAATGAAAATATGGTCTTTATGAATATCTATAATATCAAATCGTTTATCCAATAATTCATTTGTAATTTCATCAAATGAATATGTATAAGTAACAGGACAATCCTTCTGTGCTTCAGATTGGTTACATACTAATTTAGAACCTTCTGATATATCTGTGATATTATGTTCCATCATTAACCAAAAGAGTTTGAATGAAACCTTTGAATATACCATAAACCTAAATTCGCCATCAGGCGAAAGAAGATTATAAACTTGGTTAATAACTCTTTTAGGCTCAAGAGTATGGTGAATAACACCAAATGAATAAATTAGATCAAATTTTTGATCTTTGATTATATCTGAAATATTTTCAATATTAGCACATATAAATGTGGCTGTTAATCCATAAAGAGCAAATCTTTTTTTACATATTTCTAATGATACATCTGAAAGTTCAACAACAGTTAATATTGCACCTGCTCTTGCAAAATTTATACTATCTGTTCCTATTCCACAACCCAATTCCAGAACTCTTTTATCCTTCCATTTATCAAAATCTGCAAAATCGCGAATATGATGTTCAACAAAATATTTCTTGTGTTCTACGTCATCAAAATATTCAATTGACGCGAAAGGTTTAGATGAGTGCTTTATATTACAAGGTTGATTATTCCAATAATCCTTAATTCTATCAAATGACATTATTCTTTTTGATTTTATATATGTATTGTTCTTATACATATTTTGGATATCATCACCTGCCTTTAGATGATTGGAAAAAATTTATAATATGGTGTAATAGTCAAATTTTTCATTCCCGTATAAATTTCTTAATTTTTCAATTACATGGAATCTTTCTTTAATAGTTACTTTAATTCCAGCGTCTACTAACATCAATGCCAATTTTAATTTTTGTGATTCTTCCAAAATATCAGAAGTATCTTTGTATGTGACATAAGTAAACTCATAGTTACTAACCCTTTTATTTATAATTGATTGAAATTGATTTTGTAAATGGTCATTATTCAACTTATCGGTTGTTTCACATAAATGAAAATCAAACCCATTATTTTTTGCATAATGATAAATGGCTTTATTATCTCTTGGGAAACATGGGCCACCAAATCCATACCCATAACCTAAATATTTATTACCTATTCTACTATCTGAACCAATAGCATTTAGTATATTATTTGGCTCTATATTTTTAGAAACAACTAAATCACCTACCATATTTGCAAATGCTATCTTTGTTGTTATGAAACAATTGATACATATCTTACTTATCTCAGCTTCTATAGGTGTAATGTGCTGTATTATAGCATTGTTTTTTATGATCTGTTTATGAATAGATTCTATTTTATTCATTGCATACTTGGAATGTCCACCAATTAATATTAATTCTGGATTAATAAGATTTTCTATAATTGAACCTTGTGCTATAAAAGTTGGGTTATAACATATGTGAGAATTGTTTTTAGCTTCAAATCTTTTGATAATACTATCAGTATACTCTGGCATAACAGTTGATGATATTACAAATATTTTATCATCACAATCTAGATTTACACAATTGTCTATAAATGAATTTATATAAGAATGATCATATTCACCTGAAGATAAAGAAGGCGTTTGGATAAATAAAAAAATTACGTCACATAATGTAATAATATCTTCTTGATCATTTACGACTTTCAAATTAGATTTTTTTAAAAGTTCTTTGACATTTTTTTCATTTGTTTGTAAAGTTTTATTTTTAATATCATTTATTAATTGTTGGTTAATATCATAACAATATACTTCATATCCGGCATTATCCAAGCATAATGCCATACATATTCCTAATTTTCCAGTTCCAATTATACCAATTTTCATTATAAATTCATATTTAGTTTAATCTTTATATTACATACAAGTTTTTTCCCAATATGGTCAAAAATCTACTCTATTGTGATGTTTCATCCAAATTTTCAAATGAAGATGAATATGTCATGATAATGAGTTTTTATATTTTTCTTACCATTTTTGTTCAGAATTGCGAAGATTATTATAATTCATTTGGAAGAATTGTCTAGATAAAAATAATAAATATTTATTTTTTATATGTAATACATGATGAATTATCATAAGACTTTGGCATATATGAATGTAGGTTATTTTCACCATCAATAAAGACCTCGCGTTGCAATCTCTTTGAGTATTTGAAAACACATCTTGAAATCTTTTCAGGGGCCATCAAAGTAACTATCAATGTCTGGATAGGAGCATCGCCATATCTATAATAAAATATACCACCATGTTGATCTATTTTATCAATAACTTGCTGGACATCGTCGCGTTTCCAGAAACTGGTAGCAGTCACAAAGAAATTATTATAATACATCAATGGCATTTGAGATTCAAATTCTGTGACATCATTAGTTTTTCCTTCAAAATTTGACACGACCTGTTTAAATTTATCAAATATAACAGAACCAGATGGAAGTTTTGATTGAACAAATAGACCTTCATTAAGTTTAGTTTTATGTTGAGGGAGGATAGATTCAAACATGTCTTTCATTCCATAATTACATAAACCACAGTCAACATGAACTATATTTGACATGTAAACTAATTCTTTTGATGCCATTAATTGAAATAAATCATCTACAAGTGGTTCTTCTATGAAACTGTCGTCATCTAGACGCATCACATAATCATATCCCTCTGTGTATTTTTGAAAGTGCTTCACCCAGAAATAACACATTAGTCTATATTTGAGATTTCGCCAATAAGGTACTGGTTGGAGAGCTACTGATTTATCAACACGTTCCTTATCAATATGACTAGGTAGTTCAAAATCCTCTTTATTGATTAACATAAATGTAATAAGATGACGATGATTTTCTCTCACACTCAGTCTTATTTCATCTTCAGCATCCTTATTGTAATCGCCTTCATGTAATATAATAATAGGATAATTGTATTTTTTGTTGAAATTTCTAAATAAAAAATATAATGATGTTTTTAGATATATTTTTCTTTCAAGTGTGTTTTGTGTCAAAATAAATATTCCAGCTTTTATACTAGTCATAACTTTGATAGGAATTATTGTAATAGCTTTATATGTTTATTATATTTTGATTCATTGTTGATAGTTTTGAAGGATATACTGTTCTATATTCATGTATATCAGATATATTACGATTTGAACGTCTGAATTCTTCTTTTTCCTTTGTATGAACTGCGCATTTATCTAATAGCCTTGTCATATCATCAAGTTTATCCTTATTAGTGTCATCCTTCTTCTTTATATCTTCAAGCAACATTTGATATTTCTCATTCTCTTTTATTTTTTCATCAATTCCTGATAAATAATAATGAATATACTTCTGAAAGTTACCTACATCAGTAGTAGAAAGCCCCTTTTTATAGAAAGCAAAAGCATATAATGTAGCATCAAGATCTCCGTTGCTATTAATGACAACTGGTAATGAACCCAATGTTATCGTCTGTTTTTCTACTATGGTAAAGTCATATGATTTATTGTCTACAACAACAGTGAGTTGAGTAGAGTCAAATGATAGCGAAATTAAATGTATTGTATCATCTGTTAGAGCATCATATGAGATACTATTAATCTTGTAATTTTGTGAGCCAAATGTTATAAGGATATCTACATTGTTGTCAATTCTAATAATATCTATAGAAATAGCATGAGGGATAAATCGTGAATTATTGGATTGATCTTTTACAGTTGTGTTGCATAACACTTCAAAAAGTGTGGATTTTCCGTGTAGGTCACCAAATTTTAGCATAAAGATTGCTGTGAATTCAGATAGAACAAAAGATGCAGGTGGATTATTAGCAAAATATAATCCAGTGGGGCCTGATAATTGTATGTGATTAATATATGCCCCTTTGGAAAATGCATTTAACTTATCATCAACCATATTTATAGGATTGCTTAAAGAAAAGTATGTCCCTTTGTTATAATCTGTCATTAAAATAGACTTTACATCCACACTGTTGTCATACCATTTTAATTCATTGTTAGATATTTTATTGGCATTTCCAAATGTTGTTAAACACATAAAAATCTTATCACTATTTGGTAATTCTGTTACAGGTGACGACGTTACAGAGACAGATGATGTATTTTGAGATGTATTTACATCAGGAATATTGTTTGATAGATTACCATTGGATGTACCATTGGATGTACCATTTGATGTACCATTTGATGTACCATTTGATGTACCATTGGATGTACCATTGGATGCACCATTGGATGTACCATTGGATGTACCATTGGATGTACCATTGGATGTACCATTTGATGTTCCATTGGATGTACCATTGGATGTACCATGGTGTCTATAATTACGATTACCCTTTTCATTATCATTGCCTCTATCACTGGCCTTTCCATTATCATTGCTTCTACCATTACCCCTTTCATTATTATTGTCTATACCATTACCCTTTTCATTATCATCTTTTCTATTGTTACCCCTTTCATTATCATTGCTTCTACCATTACCTCTTTCATTATCATTGCCTCTATCACTGGCCTTTTCATTATCATTGCCTCTACCATTACCCTTTTCATTATCATCTTTTCTATTGTTACCCCTTTCATTATTATTGTCTATACCACTGGCCTTTTCATTATCATCTTTTCTACCATTACCCCTTTCATTATCACTGTTTCTATTGTTACCCTTTTCATTATCATTGTCTATACCACTGGCCTTTTCATTGTCATCTTTTCTATTGTTACCCCTTTCATTATCATTGTTTCTACCTTTGGCCTTCTCGTTATCCTTGTTTCTACCATTGGCCTTTTCATTATCATTGTCACCACCATTGGCAAATGATTCAAGAAGTGATGTATTGGAAGATTTGTTTACAGGGATCATGTTGAAATATAAATATATACATAATGTTAAAAATATACCCAATAGGAATGCAATAAATTGAGCGGTTGAATTCATCGTCGCCTTGTCTCTTATTATAAAAATATAAAAATATATAAAGATTTATGAGAATTGTAATGTATAAATAAACATGTCTTCTACTCCCAGTGATGTTGAAAATGAAGATGTAGTGAAAAACGTTGATATTGAAGAGGATGAAATTACAGATAAGAAGAAATCAATTAAAACCAAAAAACATGTATTTAATACCATTGAAGATAATGAAGTAGATGAAGACGACGATGAAGACGACGATGAAGACGACGATGACGATGAAGATGAAGATGACGATGAAGATTCATCTTGTGGAATTACTGAAATTGGTCTCTATAACATTCTTGGAAACTTCCTAGCAGATGATGATGGCAAGACTATTGGTACATCTCTAGCAAATATTGCTAGCGAACTTAATAAACTTAACCATAATATTAAGAAATTCAAACAACAATAATAATTAAAAATAAATGCGTTTATAATGTATTTAAGATTATGATCACATAAGAAAAACAAGAATTAGGGTAATAATGCAATCAATAGAAACTCTTAAAACAGAAATAGATTTTATAAATGAATTCACAAACAATTTTTTCAATAAAATCAGTACTTTGAACAGTAAAACATCTGAGACTATGAAGAAAATAAATGGAATAATAGATGTTGAAAAGAATAACAAGGACTTTCTTGATAACTTGGAGAAAAGCCTTACTGAATCTGAGCTAACATTAATCACACAAAATCTAGAATCAAATCTTAGAATAATGAATGAAAAACAAAAAGAATATATCACACTTATTAAAAGCAATAGTGATAAAATATCACAACTTTCGCAATTCATTCGTGATAAACAATCTGTAATTGATAATATTACAAATCTTTCCAATGCTCTTGATAGCAATATAGCACTTTTTAATGGGAAAGCTAAATAAATGATTCCCATTTGCTCTGATCTAATTTGACATTTTTGTTTTTATCCTTAATATACAAACCATACTGGCCAATATGAAGATCTGTACCATCATCTAATTTCTTGGGAAGAGATTGGAAGAAGTCTAAATCTCTTTTGGTTAGTTTTTTAGCAGTTATATTTTTCCATTTCAAATATGATTCAATATTGGTATATTTCATTATATCTGAATTATAATAACAATATCCATATTTGGATTTGATTACACCTGATGTCAATTCTCTTTTATTACTTGCTGTGACAACTGGAAGAACAGGTAGAAGATAGTTGTTATAGAATTCGTCAAGTACAAATTTTTTTGTAATGACTTTATCACATATTTTATCCAAAGTGTCCTCCATAACAGATGTAAATTTAATATCCAATAAGAATGGCACAATATTTCGCAGATACTCTATAACATTTATTCCAAGTTCTGAAGGAACAAGTAAATCACTATTTTTACACCCAGTCTTTATTATTTGATCAGATTCAACAATGTCTTTCTTTGTCTTTGTTATCTTTTGTAAAGTTATCTGTCGTGATGGATTACTACCTTTTTTTACATATTTTTTTGCTATTAACTTATCTACAATAGATGAATAAGTAGATGGTCGTCCTATTCCTTCCTTTTCAAGTGCCTTTATTAACCCCATCTCGTTATATAAAGAAGGTGGATTGCTTACACTAGCTTCACATTCAAACCTCTTAGCTAGCATACCAACAAATTGATCTTTATGAAGTCTAACATCTCCCAAAGGAATATCATATACAACCAGATATCCTGGTGAAACCAGCAATGAAGATTTATTTACAAACCTATATTCTATATTATCATATGATATTATAACACTTACATTAGTATATTCAGCACTTATCATTTGAGAAGCAACAGTCCTTTTCCAAATTAAATCATATAGTTTGTTAAGATCCGTCATATTGCCTTCATTAGTAGATATATTGACAGTCTTGGTACATACATCTGTTATCCTAATAGCCTCATGTGCGTTCTGAGCATTGGCTATTTTAGCTATAAATGAACGATTTTTAAATTGTTCCTTACCATATGTGTTAGCAATATAACTACTAATTACCATTTTAAAATCATCCGATATATGTGTAGAATCTGTTCTCATATATGTAATCATCCCATTCTCATATAATTGTTGGGCCAACATCATTGTTTTCTTAGAACTAAATTTGAATTTATTATATGAATCCTGTTGTAGACTGGTTGTAGTATATGGAGCACTAGGGTTTTCATATGATGTGCTATCTTCTATAGTCATTTTGAACGAACCAAAATGAAGCGAACCCAATATATCATACAATGTTTTTTTGTCTTGAATTTTAAATATATTGGAACCTTTATACATAATGAATTCCTTTTTAATCTTCTTATCATTTTCGTAATATCCTTTAATAATCCAGTGAGTATCTATGATATGTGACTCTATTTTTTTTGTCATCATAACACAAAGTAGCAATGCTATGCTCTGAACTCTTCCAACACTTAGAGTATTATCATTGAACTTGTTCCATAATAAGGGAGATAGTTTGTATCCTACTAATCTATCTACAAATCTCCTGGATTCTTGAGCATCAACAATGTCACTGTTTATATTATGTGGATTTTCAAGTGCTTCTAGAACAGCTTTTTTTGTAATTTCATGAAATTCAATACGGTGACATTTTTTACCAGGTAGTAGATTTGCTATAGAATTATATATATGATGAGCAATGGCTTCGCCTTCCATATCTGGATCAGATGCTATATATATAGTATCTGATTCCTTAACAAATTTCTTAATATTCGCTATGATGGATTTATTCGTTACTTCGTATTTACCCACCCATGTAGTTATATTTATTCCCAAATCAGATTTAGGTAAATTATTGATATGACCTAGAGAACATATTACATTATATTTGTTGTCTAGATATTTTGAGATCGTTTTTGTTTTTGTAAAACTTTCAACGATTATAAGTGGCTTCATATATATCATATGTTATGATAATAATAGATCATTTTTTATAATATATATTAAGTCATTAAGCGATACCAAGTTCTAGCTTAATTCTGGCATATTCCTTCATGATAGCCTCTGCAGTATCAATATGTAGAACATCGTGCTTCTTTGAATAAAATTCAGGACCTTGTCTGGATTCTCTGTTAATAAGGGTTCGTAACTCATAAAGATCCATTAATTCAAAACGTATGAATTCCTTTGCGCCATCTAATTTCTCAATTATGAAAAATATTGAAGACAAAATTTTTCGTTTATCTGCTACAGTGTAGTAACTATTTGGGTAGCTAAATGTAACATTAAAAATTCCTGATTCTGGAATAGCGTGAATATTCTTACTGCCTTCAAAAGCAACATCTGCACAAGGAAATGGAAGACCTGTTCCTGAATATGATGATCTTTTATCAATTGGATTACCTGCTATTAGTAAGACATTTTTGAGATTAGATCTATTATTGACCAATCCATGTACTTGTATTTCTCTACAATTATTTTGAAAATCAACTCTACAATTTACATATTCATTTTTGAAATCCATAGTATGTGATAAGTAGTATATTCTCTATATACATTATGTAAAAAAAATTCTAATAATTATAATTACGTCCGTCACCTAGGCCGTTTGGATCAACTTCCTGTCTGCCACAAGTAACTGTATCACAGCGCACTACATACTTCTCATTATGCATGGTACCAATAGAATCAATAGGCATTGGACAAGTCCCACACATAAGTTTATCAGTTGCTGATTTCTTCTGTTGTTCCATGATGACCTCAGCATTGTTCTGAAGGTACATTCTAGACTCATAGCTGGACGCAACCATTTTTTGTTTATTTAATTCAGCCATGAGATCATCATTCATCATACAACGAGGTCTATAATCGGTAAAAGCTCTTCCATCGTTCATTCTTGTAGGACAACTCATTTAATAATTATTCTACTATCATCAGAGAAAATTTATATTATGATAATATTCTTTCTATCAAAACATTTTTTGTACCTTCTGTTGATAAGTTCATTGAATAACATATATCTTTGAGCTTATCCAAGTTCATTTTGCTGAGTTTTTTGCGATTCATAACTCCATTATTTTCAGATACAACTGATTCTATTTCAATATCTTGTTCAGTGACGCTATTAACAGTGGTAGGAAGTTCTATCACTCCTTCATCAAATGCGTCACTGATTATATTGTGTACAAGCGGTTCGCTAGCAATTTCTTGAACCACACATTTGTCTTCTGTACATACAGTAGAGAATATGATATTGGATCCGGTGATTTCACTAGAAGATTCATTAGATTCATTAGATTTATTCATTTGGTCATCAAAAATGGTATTCATCACTATATCTGCTTCATCAGTAGAAATTTGATCGCCTTCAAATTCTTTTAGCAATTTTTGAAGTTCGTTATTTTCTCTTCTCAGGTTGTTGTTTTTCTTCTCCAGTATTTTGGTGTAGGCTTCAATGCCATTTAGTTTTCGCCATATGTACAGAACTATCAAAACGATGAGAAGAAACATAATAACATAAAATATAATTGAATTGTTAAAGAAGAACATTAAGTCTTTTACCTACTACTACTCTCTTTACATATTTTGTTTTTCATATTTATCGCACTAGCAATGACCTTATCTGGAAAATGCTTTGTTGTAAGCAACTCAATGGCTATACATTGATAAGAAAAGCCACGTTTGACAGTATATGGAAATATAAATCCATCCTCATTTTGAATTGCCTCAACTGATAAATTAATAAAAGATTTGGGATATGTTTCTTCTAGCATAGTTAGTTTATGAAAATGTGTTGTTAATATGATATTTGTTCCTGGTAAATTGCCAATATATTCTGTTACAGCGAAAGCTGTAGACATTCCCTCTGTAGGAGGGGTTGAATGCATTGGTTCGTCCATCATAAAAAGACCCTTTTTGTTATTATCCGAAATATATTGAGCCTTCTTCATCATTTGTAGGCAATATTCTGCCTCAACTTCAAAATATGATTTTGATCCAAGGATGTCTGTTATTCTCATGAAAGATACAATAGTGTCGTAAATAATTGTATTAGATTTAACGGCATATACTATACCTATGGTTTGCGACAGAATGATGTTAGATAATATAGATTTTACATACGTCGTCTTTCCTGCCGCGTTTGGACCAGTGAGTACAATATTTCGCGACAAATCAGCAGGATTAGCGACTTGCTTACAATTCAAAATTGGATTTTTCATATTCCACATTTTTGTGTTATCTGAATAATTTGTGATACACCAATTATTTTTATTTTTGAGTTTACTAACAGCTACTATGGTGTCAATAGCGTATATTGTCAGCAATATATTTGTGATATCACTTTGAATCTCCTTATGTTTCCATATCTTATATATATTAGTGAAGTCTTTGATATGTGAAATAGGAGAAGTAATGTCATTCAATATTACAAATGGTTTTGTAAGATTTTTGGGAACTGATTGAATTATTTTAACAGCATCTACCAGGAACTTATTCAAACTATCCATTTTCTTATCTAGCGTCTTTTTCACATCATATAACATATATGAGTATTCAATTGTTTGATATGCGTTATATACAAATAATACGATATATGATGTCACTGTTATGAGTTTCAGAAGTACAGCTTTGATATTCCCTGAAAAATTAAACAACAACTTACCGAATTTCATCAACATTGAAACATATGAAGCTATTGAAATATTAAAGTTAAGATATCTGTTCAAATAATATAGTGGGGCAAAAAGAGACAAGAACGGGTAAATGAGTACATTTAGGGGAACAAAATATATTTTATACATGTGATATAATTCCAATAATGGTTCCATATAGTTGATGTATGATATGATGAATGTAGATGGATAGAGAACATTAAACAAATTGTTTTCCTTTATTTCATCATCAAGTTTATATATCCACAAAACATCATTTTCATATTCTCTAAGCGTTTCAAAATCTGGATAATAATTATAATATGATGCCTGTCTTTGTTTCAAAAGCTCTTCATTTGATATGGGATTATGAATCAATTTGTTAATTAACATTTTGCTACCTTCTAATTCTGGTAGTGTTTCAACCCATTTGTCTATATTTGTGTCATTATATACATCTTTTGATACATCAATTGATTTATGAAAGATATCTTTTTCAAAAATTTTATCGAGGATAGCTTTTTTCTTTACATCAGTAAAATCCAGAAGGTCATATAATTCTTGTTTTTCCTCAATTGTAGTCATTATTTATATACATGGGTATAATATATTACACTCTTTTATCGCATGTGGTGAAAAAATGATTATGATGTTAAAATATGATTATGTATAACATAATGATTGCTTTACAGTATAGGGGTAAAATCTACAACATCAATATAGAACCATTTGAAACAGTGGAAGAATCATACAAAAGAGCTTGGTTTATAGTGAAAAATAATGATAAATATGGTCGCGACGAATTAAATTCATTAGCAATAATGATGATAAATAAAAATAAGGGTATGAATTATTAAAGAGGGAAAAGATCTTCGGCTTCACCGCCGCCTTTTTTCTGAGTTTTTTTGGCAGGAGTCTTTCTTTTTCTTTTACCACCTGATGTAGCTGAAACATCGGTAGCATCGGCAAACATTTCAGCCATTGATAGTTCGTCATAACCACCACGTTTACCCTTGCCCTTCTTTCCACCAGTAGAGACAGGGAGCATATCAGTGAACATTTCATCCATGGCTTTATCAGAATTGCCTCCCTTCTTGCCCTTCTTTCCACCAGTAGAGACAGGGAGCATATCAGTGAACATTTCATCCATGGCTTTATCAGAATAGCCTCCCTTCTTGCCCTTCTTTCCACCAGTGGCAGGGAGCATATCAGTGAACATTTCATCCATGGCTTTATCAGAATAGCCTCCCTTCTTGCCCTTCTTGCCCTTCTTTCCTCCAGTAGAGACAAGGGGCATATCAGTGAACATTTCATCCATGGCTTTATCAGAATTGCCTCCAGTATTGCCATTTCCTGCATAATTATTAAGCATGTTTTTAAATATATCAGTTACATTCTGATTTCCTCCAGCAACAGGAACTACATCAGTGAACATTTCTTTGGAGCCATAATCACCACCTTTTTTAGTGGGTCTTTTTCTGCCTCCAGTTGTTTCAGCAGTAGGTGCTTGTTCAGTTGTATCAACTACTGGACACTCGGGGCACTTGGGACACACTGGACTATCAGATAAAGCTAGGGGTTGAACATCGGGATTTGATACAGCCGCTCCTTCGCCACCTGTTTTTCTACCTCTTTTCTTTTTGCCACCAACAGACGCTTTGTCTGAAGACATAGAAAGTATTTCATCATACCCACCTTTGATTATGCTAGCATGAGACGCAATTTTATGTTTTTTGTAAAGGCTAGCAAATTTGGGATCTGAAGCAACACGCATACCAAGCGTAATCAATGCTACAAGAAAAGGCGATAGCTCTATTAATCCGCCATTTTGATGTTTATTACCACCTCCATTAATTTCATTTTTGTAACCATCAAAAACTTCGTTGACAAAATTGTTTAAATATGAATCTTCTCCACCTGTATTCTTTTTTCCCATATCTATATATATCATAGTTTTTTATTTTCTAAAATGAAGAACCAAAAATACAGCTGCTATAGTTGCTAAAAAATTAAGAAAGACAAACAATACAACGAACGGTATTATATAGTATAACAAATATATCAAGATAGGTTTAATTATTTCTGTTCTTAGATCGGACTTTACTATTTCATCTTTAATATATGCGATAATTAAGTTGACTACCGATCCATAATCTTCTTTGTTATCATGCGTTTCCATATTTAATACCTATATCTTACTAAATAACAGAAAAAATACATTCCATTATAAACTAATGTCTTCTGAAATATTATATTCATCCCCTGTATTGCATAAAAATATATATATATCACAAGTTTCTTCTACTGTAACTCATAATAAAATAGACATAAAAATAAACAAAATATATAAATCTTCCAATAATAACGGATATATCCTTAATATATACACTGATCATAATGATGAGCTTTTTTTGAAAAACATAGATGATATCGCGTTATTATCACTTTTATCAAATAATGATAATTGGTTTAAAAACTCGTTATCAGAAGATGATATTAAATATATGTTCAAACGGTCATTTTGTTCACAGACAAATACTATGGTTGCAACAATAACGAATTATACTAATATATTTGTAGAGGGTAAGCGAATAGAGATTGAAGATTTTGTGAAGATATTATCGGATATATCGCAGATGAAACAATATACGGTCAATATTACACTGCAACTCTCTGGACTTTATATACAGACATCGCATACGAATAATAAATGGGTTATCAAATGTGTTAACTTGTATACAACTGATGAAATAGACACAGATAGTAAGGATGAACTTGAAGAGTTTTGGGGAACAATGTTGGAAGAATGTGAGAAGACGCTGAATAATAGAATATCTATGATAGAGAAGAATAAACGTAACTTAAAAGATCTATACTCATGCATCGCTAAAACAAAGAATCCAAAAGATTGGGACAATAAAATCTCTGAATTTAAAAAATTAATCCAAAATATTATATTTTAATGATAATAGATAGGTATATATATATTACAAGGATATGGTTGAAACTAATAATACAGTTGTTATATCATTTTCCATCGCTATGTTTTTACTTCTTATACTTTTGCTAGTTGTTACCTATAATTCCAAATGTCAAATAGACAATGTCGAACGTTTTTATACCAATAATTCTGTCGCTATGAATGATCTCGGAGTGAGAAGTATTGAATCAATCTCTTCTGGTGGACTTGGTGAAGATATTAGAGCATCTGACCCTCTTGGAAACGAGATGTACAAATCGGTACAGACTCCTGTTGCTCCCCAACCCGCACCAAGACCTAGCCCTCCCAAAAAGGATGCCCAATGTGTTCAAAAAGATTCCCTTACATCTGCTGATCTTCTTCCTCTTGATGCCAACAGCAAATGGGCCGAACTCAATCCCCAATGTGCTGGAGATGTTCAAGACCAAAACTATCTAACTGCCGGATATCATATCGGTATTAATACAGTCGGGCAATCATTAAGAAATGCCAATCTCCAGCTTCGTTATGAACCCCCTAATCCCCAAATTCCCGTTTCACCCTGGCAAATAAGCACAATTGAACCCGATCAAAGAATTAATGGACTTCTAGATATCGGAGCGGCACCAGTATATTAAAAATATAAATCATCTTTTTTTTATGAGTTGTTTTCAAAATAAACGCAGTACTTAAGGACTTTGTGAATTAAAATATAAAATGCATGATACATGTCAAGAGTTACTACTCTCATCATTGACAGAATTTTACAATGATAATCCCGAATATAAAGAAACAATACGATCTATCATAGACGGAAAACATAAATTATCGCTTAGATTGATAGACTGGTTTGTGACACATTATTCCAAGACTTATAATGTATTTTACTGGATAGATAAGAACAATAGTGAAATATATTATAATTACCCATCTCAAATAGAGGATACGAAGGATTGTAGAC
>Ga0222713_10003306_pt1 | contig 16800 bp, 20 predicted proteins | sample C33_649DmetaG_FD_165061 | JGI IMG/M metagenome (GOLD analysis project Ga0222713, IMG submission 165061) | Estuarine water microbial communities from San Francisco Bay, California, United States - C33_649D | ecosystem: Environmental > Aquatic > Marine > Unclassified | place: USA: California...
TGCGCAGCACGCGGGCCACCCGTTCCAGCCACAGGGATCATTTCGCCAGTGCGTTGCAGCCAGCGGCCCGCAAACGTCGTCGGCTGGCGCACGTCAGTGGTCATCACGCGGATGCCGGCATCTTCAGCCTCGCGCACGGCAGCAGGCAATGCAGCCGATGGCGCTTCCATTCTCATGCCAGCGGCGCGCCCACCAGCGACACCGCCGGCCAGACCAGCCGCAAGCTGCGCGCCAGGACCGCCGCCTGCCTCTGCAACAACCTGCGCCGCCCCGCCACCACCACCGCCAGCAGCAGCCTGCGCGCCAGGCTGGGCTGCAAGCTGGCCAGCGATGCGTTGCGCTCCAGTGGTCAATACACGCTCTGCACCGCGTGCTATAGCGGCCTGACCACCGGCACCAACCGCGCCCTCGCTGATGGCGCCAATCACACGCTCTGTGGCCGTCTCAGGCTCAGGCACGCCAAGATCGGTTAGCGCACGCTTGACTTGCTCTCGCAGCGGCTGCGTCTCGGTTCCGAACAGGTAGTTCTGCACCGCAGCAATCGGATCATAGGCGAGGCCGACGATGCCAGCGGCGCCTTGAGCCGCAGCGCGCCCAGTCAGCCCGAGTTGGCGCTCAAGATCGGCGGTCTTGCCTTGTGGCTCCTGCGCCTTTGATTTAGCCGTTGCCTCGGCAATTGCAGCAGCAAGCGCGATTGGGTCTAGATCTGCCATTACTGCCCCGTTTGCTTCTGATAGATTTCCCAAGCCATTTCTCGGACTTCAGGTGCCAGCGCAGCGACAGCCGGGTTTGACATGAACGTGGCCTTTGCTTCGTCTGCGGCGACAGACCCCGCTTGTCCGCCAGTAATTGGTGCGGTCGCAGCACGCGCACCAAATACGTTGACAGGATCAAGTCCATAGCTGTCAACGATCCTCTGATAGCCAGCCTGCACGTTAACCTCTTGAGCCTTGGCTGCATTAAGATATTCGCCAGCAAGCCGCTCAAAATCAGCCCTCTGTTGAGCCGAAAGAAACTTACCGTTTTCAACTCTGTCGGCAATAGTAGAAAGGCGCGCGAGCAATCCTCCAGCATTCGCAGCAGTCGCAAATTCAGTTTCACGCACCACTGATCCTGGGTCCAGCATTTTCATAAACGATGTCACAAGAGCAATATCTCCCGCGCCGCTGTCGTCTGCTGCCGCCGTCTGGATAACAGAGAAATTACGTTCCGCAGCGGACAGGTCTTCTGTTCGCTTGGAGTACTCCCCACGCAAGCGCGCTTCTTCTGAAATACGCTGTTGCAGCGTAAGCCCGTCCTCCCCAGCCTTTTCCTCAACGCGGATGGCTGTATCCAAGACGCTTTTCGGGATAAGGCCAGCGTTGACGTCCTGAGCAATTTTACCAAGAGGAGATGCGCCCTCTGCCGCAACATTTCCCTGCCCGGTCTGCTTGATGATCGCGTCCATGACGCCGGCATCAATCGCCCCAGAAGCCGTCAGAAGCGCCAGCGTGGCCACACCTTGGCCCTGCGGGTCGATCTCCACCAGCTTGCGGTTGGCACGCAAGGCAGCGGCTTCCTGCGCGTCTCCTGCGTTCTCTGCGGCTGCGATGCGCTCGTCCAGCATGGCCAGGGCCACCTCGGGCTTTCCGCCCAGAAGGCTGGTCGAAAGCTGGATGCCGAATTGCGTGTCAGCCTCACGGCGCGGGGCTTCCATCGCCTCAAACGCACTCTGGAACTCGCCAAAGGTCGAGGCGTTGTTCAGCGCAAACTGGTTCAGAGCGTCAGTCGTCAGTGTGCCACTGATAGCCATATCGCGCAGGCCAGCAAGCTGCGCCTGCATAGCCTCTGCCTGCGCACGCTGGCGTTCCGCTTCGGCACGGCGCATTTCAAACTCTTGCGCAGCGCGGGCTTCTGCGGCGGCACGCATGTCCATCACTTGGCGCTGCTCAATGTCAGCCCGACCAAGTCCGTATCCGCGCATCGCCTCTTCGATGGGGTTCTTCACGTCAAGCATGTAGTTGATAGGTTCCATCAGAACGCTCCCCCGCCATAGAACATGCCCTGTCCGAAGGTCAGAGGCGCGGTAGCACCTTGCGGTGTATAGCCTTGATACGCCATGCCGCGACCGATGGCCGTTCCTGCGCTGCCAATCAGGTTGCCCCAGGCTTGCCCTTGGGCCAAAGCGCTGCCGGCTTGCGCGGCGCCCTGCTGCTGCATAAGGCTAGAGATATTCTGGCCAGTCTGCATGCCAGCAGTGCCGACGCCAGCCGCTGCGTTCTGACCAGCCGATGCAAGACCGCCGAGGCGGCTGTATTGCTGTTCGATAAGACCAGACAGGATCTGCGGGCGGAACTGCGCCAGCGCGCCCTGCACGTTGCCGCCACGCAGGCCGCCCGTGGCAGCCGCACTTTGCAAAATCGCGCTCTCGCCTTGGCGCGCCAGCGCCGCAAACTCTGGGCCTTGCTCAATGGCTTGCAGGGCCGCACGCTGGGCATCCGCGCCGCCGACCCCAGCCAGAGCCATCTGCTGGCCAAAAGCTGTCGTGCCACCCGTGACAAACGGCGCAAGAAGTTCGCGCACCGCGTCGAACTGGCGGCGCTGTTCTTCAATGCCTGCTTGCGCGGATGCGGTTTGTGCGGCTGCGCCTCTGCGTGCTGCGCTGGACTGCACGCCGGCGCTCAGAAGAGAGCCGCCAAGCAGGGCAAGACCTGTGCTAATGGCCATGACGGATTTCCTTCGTGAATGTGCGCTCAATCGGCATAAAGCCGCTGCGGGAATAAACGCGCTCCATCGTCCCCGCTCGCTCGTTTTCAAGCGCGATCATAAACAACTGGCTGGCACCGATCTGCTCGGCCCAGCCCTCGATTGCAAACATCATCTGCTTGCCGGCGCTAGATCCGCGCTCTGCCGGATCGACCCACCAAAACAATTCCTGCGCGACGGTCACGCTGGGCGCGAAATAAAGCGGGAAGGCCATCGCGCCCGCAATGCCAACCACGTCGCCGCCCTTGTCAGCCACCCAAACCTGCGCTGCGTCTGAAGCGTCAGCGTAATCCAGAAACGCGCTGAAGCCTGCTTCATCAAAGTCAACGCGCTGGCCCATCGGAGACGCAGCGAAGAACGCCCGCGCCTGCTCAATCACGCCTGCCTTGTCTGATTTTTCAGCTTGGCGAACCAGCACCGGGCAACCCTCTTTGGATCTTGCCTGCTGGTGGGCCAAAGTCTCAGCGTCCGCATTATCGCAGAAATCGGTTTTTCGGGCAAGGCTCGTCATTGCAGGCGGAACCTTTCAAGGATGGCATAGGGATTGTACAGGGAAAGCGGATCGACGCGCTCCCCGTAAAGATCCGCCACACGGTTTGACGGCTGGTATCCACGCGCGAAATCGCTTTCCTCAGCGGCACCAGGCATCGGACGGAAGCGGGATTGCGTGGGCGTTGAGCCTGTCCCGGTATAGTCGCCGCCAAGGATCTTGCTGACGTAATTTTGCGTCTCTTTGAATGGCGGGATGCCACCGTATTTGCGCACGTTGCCTGGCCCGGCATTATAGGCTGCCAAAGCCAGCTTGGGATCGCCAAACGTGTCAAGCTGCTGACGCAGATAACGCGCGCCGCCCCGCAGGTTTTCCTCGTCATCGTACGGATCAACGCCAAGGTCAGCCGCCGTTCCCGGCATAAGCTGGGTAAAGCCAATAGCCCCAGCCGACGATCTGGCGTCCTGATTGAAGCTGCTTTCTTGCTGCACCAAGCGCAGGAACAGATCCGGGTCAACACCCTCTTCGATCGCAATCATGCGGGCCATTTCGACATAGTCCATCAGTCATCTTCCTCCCATGCCTGGCAGGTGCGCAGGTTGTGGCAAATGAAGTCAAACTTCTCGCAATAGCCGCGACCACCGCCATCCATGTCGAACTTGTCAAGCGGGATGGCCTCCATCTTGGCCTGCATCATCGGATCGTTCTGGAAGTATTCGCAATTGGCGCAAAGACGCCGGCGCGCTTCCTTCTCGCCCATGCCCCAGGCCTTACCGACCGATGTCCAGAACTCCTTGTTGGCTTTGGGATCGACCGAAGCCTTCTCAGGTCCAAGCTGCCACTCATCAATCACCAACTGGCGATTTTTGCGGTTCTCGGATGTTGACACGATCTTTTTGGTGGAAAGACCAAACTCCATCATCATCTCGTCCATTACGAAACCTCCCGGCCTGAGCAGCGAATTGTGAGCGACGTGGCGGCGCTGGCCAACGTCGAGATAAAGTCACCCGCCTCTAGCACATGGCCAATCAGTTCCGGGCAGGTGTAGGTTTCATCCGGCGCAATGACGCGGGTGTCAATGATTAGATTGTCGGCCCCGGCTGACGTGGTGACGCGCACAAGGTTGACCGAGATTGAGGCATTGTTGGCGCTGGTGTTCGTCACCGTGAACTTGTCAATGATCGCTTTTACCGCCGTCGCGGTGTATTGCGCCGTCTGCACGGCCTCGGCCTGTTTCGGCGGGATCAAAACCTTTGGTGTGACTGCCATGTCGGCCTCCTATTAAACAGCTTCTGCGCCGCTGGCGGTGATCGTGATGCCTGTGCCAGACGCCTGGATCTGGATGGTGTCACCAGCATTGAGGATCTGCGTGCCAGTCCACTGGATGTTTTCCTTGCTGTTGATCGGGAAGTCATAGAACAGCGCATTTGCCGTGCCAGCAGTCCCCGCAGAAGGCACCAAGAAGATGCGATACGTCAGAGCGCCAGCAGATGTGTTGACGATGTCCAAATTCTTCACGAAAGCACGGGTCGATGCCGGAACCGTGTAAAGCGTCGTCACGCCGGTTGTGATGGCAGCCTGTCCGAGCTTCGTGGGGGTGATGTCGTTATAGGCCATCAGTAGCACTCCAACCAAAGCAGCGTGTTCGATGTGCGGCCAGAGTTAGCCACATTTTGCCATCGAGCGTTTCCGCTGTCGTATTCCAAGGTGTCGCCGTCAGATGGTGACGGTGAATAAACATTCGATAACTCTGTTAGACGCGGATAAAATGAAATGCGAACAAACAGAGATCCACTGCCGCCCGGACCAGCGTTGATAACGGAAGCAACGACAACAACCTCGGCTGGAGAAGTCGGTCGAACATTTGTCATTCCACCAACATAACTCGGATTGTAGTAAAGAATGTCTCCGTCCGACCAGCTTTCGCCAACAGATGCGCCTGTCGTGTTGATGCCTCGAACTAAACCGAAGTTTGTTACATAGCCAAATTCATTGTTGGGAATGTCCATAGTGGCCACGCCCATGATGTAAAGACCTTCAGCCAATCCAGTCGCAGATGGCGCTCCCTTGATAACGCCACTCGCTCCGACCGCGCCAGTGAACATGACAAGTTGACCGTTCGTGATCGTGCTGTCGGCCTTGATCCGATAGTAGCTTTCCAAGCCAACTTGCTGAACAACACCATCATATCCCATGTTGATGTCTAGCGTTCCGTCTCCATCATTCCACTTTATCCTTCGTGGAATACCAACGCTTGGACCGACGTTGTTGAAGTCGATGTAATCGAGCTTCTGGAAGTTCGGCTGGTAGCTCTCCGCCTTGTTGTTGGCAACGCCAGCGTCATAGGCTGCAGCCTCGATCAAGATCGTCAGCGTTGCAATCTCAGCAGGCGTCAACTGTCCAGCCACCTGAAACAGACGCTCAATCGCCCGGATCGCGTCCGGGTCATTCCCGACGAAGCGGGCGATCTGGTTTCTGTTGAGCGGTGTCGGATCTGCCATCAGAATGCCAGCGGTTCAATCCGCGCCTCCAGCCGTGCCATCGCAAGTTGCGCCTCGCTGGTGCCACGGAACTTCTGCAAACGCCAGTTGCGCATGTGGCCCTGCTGAAGCCAGACCACCCGCTTGTTATACTCGCCCAGCCTGCCCACGCGCGCAGGCTTCTCGACGCTGTAGGTGAGGCCATCGACCGAATAGGATGTCCACACGGTCGGATCGGCACCAGGCTGCACACGGCCCGTCAGCGACACCAACTCCATATCATGGAAGATCGCGCCACGGCTTTCGTTGTAGACGATGGTCGTGCCAAACTCCCAGCCGATTGTCTCGCCCCAGTGGCTGGCGATGTTCTTGTCCAGATAGCCAACGTCGGTCGCGCCAGGCTTGCAGACATTCCATCGATCATAGGCCCACACAGCATCGCAGACAGCCCATCGACCGAGGCCGACCAGAGACGTACGCAAGAAGAACCACACAGGCTGCCCGACAGCCTGCGATCCCGCTGCATCAAAGACGATGGTCTGGTCTGGCAGGTGGATCTCAAGGAACTGGTGGCCGCCCTCGGTGCGCTCCTGCATGAACGATGTGGAAAGCTGGGCTTCGGTATAGCCCGCAAGGATTTCCTCAATCTCGCGCGTGGCGATCTTCTGCGCCGTGCCGTTGGCCGCAATGTAGATTGAGATGTTCTCGTTCAGGCCACTGCCCATGAAGGCAATATTCTCGCCTAGCACGCAGCAGGCATGCGTGCCAAGCGCGCCCTTCTGAACCTGCGCGCCAGTGATGCGCTGGAACGGGAAGCCCGCCGTCCCGACGTTGTCAAATACCTCGATGGTGTAGCGGTTCAGAGCGTAGATCTCATTGCGCAGCTTCAGCAGGGCGTTCACCGGGTCAGGGTCGGCTTCCGAAGATCCATACTTCAGCGGATCGACGGCAAAGGGGTTGTTCAACTCAGTGATGACGAGGAACTCGCCGTCGGTTGTCATGAAGTAACCATCGACCCAAACCACGGTCAGAGCCGTGCCGAGATCAGGATCGGTCACTTGAGCCAGCGTCGTGCCATCATAAAGATACAGGCGCCCGCCAGAAGTCACGGCCAGATAGTCGAAGCTATAGGTGAACGTCACGCGGCCACCACTGCCAACGTCCCCGATCACGGTCACGGTGCCGTTCTGCGCGACAGTCACCAGCTTGGTTCCCATCACGCGGTAAAGCACGCCGTTCCAGTTGATGCCGCCACGGTTAGACCCAGGCCCGTCACCAGTCTTCACAATGCCATCAGCGGGGCGCAGATAGCCCTCCGAGATGCCAGTGGCTTTCGGCACAGGCACAAGGTTGACAGGATAGCTTGTCCGAAAATCGGGCGAGCCATCTGTGTAGATCCCGTTGATGATGCCGATCTGCATTTAGCCGACCCGGTACCAAGCCGACGTTGCCGCATCATATCGCATGGTGAAGAACTCATTGGCAGCGGCCAAGGTGGTCGGCGCGCCGGTGACAGTGGTGCCGCCAGCCGAGACGGTCAGCGCGGAAACGATCTGCGTGCAGTTGACGCTCACCTCTTGCTTGTCGGTCGGCGCCGATGGCAGCACGATGGTGCCAGCCGCGAAGGTGCCTGTTGGCGTCAGCAACAGCCAAGTGTCGCCGGCAGCTACAGTCACAGAAAAGCCCGTGGCGCTGGGTGCCGCGTATTGCGTCGTCAGCGAACCCGGAAGCGTCAGGTTGTCCTGCATGAAGGTCAACAGCAGGCTCATCGAGGCCTTGCGCGTGTCGCCGTTATTCGTGGACCAGACGGCGAGGAGATCGCCAAGCTGGATCGTGTCAAGCGAAGAAAGCTGATTGATGTTGGTCATCACGTCATTCCCATGTCAAAGCGCTGTCCGGGCCAACCGTCAGCGGGTCAATCGGTTGACGCAGGAACGCGTCGTTGTAATAGCGCCAGCCCTTGTTGCCCTGGCCGCTCGGGATCGTCATATCGCCAAGCTGCATTTCGGTCGGGAAGGTCGATCTGGACAGCAGCGCCTTGTAGGACATCTGAGCGTTGGCCTTCGTGTCTGGTGAAACTGTCTTACCATACCCCGGCGCGATGCGAACCGCCAGATTGAGGTGCATGGCTTCAAGCGCGTCATCAGGAACGCCGATCACTTGGTCCAGATCGCTGGCAGCGTTGGACGACGGCAGCGGATAGCGCAGGCGGATGCCCTTGCCGTTCCACGTTGCCATCATCGCGTCGAGGCGCTGCAATGCGCCCTCAAGCTGCTGCGGGGCCAAGTCAAAGACATAGCCAGCGAGGCCGATCTCTTCAAATGCCCGGTTTACGATGTCGCGCTTGGTGTATGCCATCACAGAGCCTCAGATTTGCGCGTGTGGCCACGCTTTGGTTTAGCCTTGGCCTCGGGTTCAGGATCTTGCGCAGCACCGCTGGCGGCTGCGATAGCCTCGCGCACGGTGAAGTGCCAGCCAGCCTTTACGGTGGCTTCAATCTCGTCATCTTCCACGATACACAGATCAAACGTCTCGGTCGCGCTTCGCTTGAACGCGCCCGGTGATTTGTAAAGCATGGTCGTCATTTTTTGCCTTTCTTGGCTGTCTTGGCCGATGCCCTGAATGCTGCTGCGGTCGGCGCGCCCTTGGTGCCAGGCTTGCGCATCTTCTCGCCAGATCCGGCTTTGATGCGGGCCTTTTTGGCTGCGATGTTTGCGTAAAGACCGCGAGGCATCACTTCTTCCCCTTCGGCGCTTTCGACGGCTTGCCGGCCTTCATGGCAGCGGTGCGTGCGGTGTTCAATGCGATGGCGATGGCCTGCTTGCGCGGGCGGCCAGACTTCTCTTCCATCTTGATATTCTCACCGATGGACTTGCGGCTGTAACCTTTTTTCAGCGGCATGGCATTAAACCCCTTGGATGGTTGAAGGGGGCGAGTTTCCCCGCCCCCCAAAGATCACAATCAGGGAACCTGATTGAAGAGCAAGACGCCCGACATTTCAGGCTGCTTGTTCACAACACCGAAGAAGGTATCCATACGATACTTCGTGACGGCGGTGTTGATGTCGTAGAACTTCTGCATCACCAGTTCGATGCCCTGATCGGTGGTGCCACGCATCACGTCAACGCCAGCGTTGGTCGGGATGGAGTAGCGGCCCGGCAGGATTTCCAGAGCGTCTTTCTGCCAGAAGCAGTTGATGTCAGCAGCATCGACGTTCAGGATCGTGACGGTCGAACCGTTGGCCGGGGTGGCCGTGACGTTCTGATACTGGAGTTCAGCATCGGTGCCGCCCTGAGCCGAGATGATCGGCGGGGAGATGACAACGGTGTTGTTACCAGCAGTGCCGCCACCCGAGGTGATCGAGATGATGCGGAACGTCTTGGCCTGGCCAGTGTCGCCCTTGGTGATGTGATGCACCGCGTTGACCGAGGCCAACTTGAAGCAGTCACCAACACGCACGACAGCGCCAGCAGCCAACGTGATGTTGAGCGACTGATAGCGGTTGTCCACGTTGGCGGTTTCACCCGTGCCGGCGGTCGAGGTCGCACGCGGGGTGTAGTACTGGTTCGCGCCGTTGATGGTGATGTCACCGACCGGGGTGGTGTTCCCCAGGATGCGGTTGGCATAGTCCATCTTGTAGGTTTGGAAGCCAGCGACTTCACCGACGAACGAACGCTCATAAGCGGTGGTCGGCTTGCCCGTCATGGTCTGACGGCCAGCGAGATCCGACGCCATGCCGTTATACGAACGCGAAGAAAGCGCCAGATAACGGTCGAACATCTGCACGCCCTGCTCGTTGAAAGCAGCATCGCACTCAGCCACGTCCGAGTAGCCGCCGGCAGAGCCAGAGCGAGCCACGACAAGGGTGGACTGGGCAGCAGCCACGTTCATGATGGCGACGTTGATGTCCGAAGCAAGTTTCTGCTTCGCACTGTCACCAAGGCGGCCTTCCTGCAACTGGTCGCGCAGTTCTTTTGCGTCCAGAGCAAACGGCACGGTTTTGTTGAAGCCGAGAGTTGCCGGGACAGCAAGCTGCGTGAAGTCAACAAAGCTGCTCGAGATGTCGGTGCGCGGTGCGCCGTTGATCGAGGTCGCAATGTAAGGCTGCGGACGCCAGATCACGTCGTTGGTGCGTTCCATCATCGAGCCGTCGGTGTTGTACACCGACACGTTGCGCGACATTACCAGCGCATCGTTGAAGCCTTCGAGGATGTTCTCAAAGGCAACTCGTTCTTCTTTTGAAAAAGCGTTAGCCATTTCCGTGGTCCTTCATGTGGGGGTTTAGCCCTTGGCCTTCTGCTTCTTATACTGGAAAACCTTGGAATAGTCGCCAGTCTTTTCTGCTTCAGCCCGCAGGCGGTCGAGGGTGCTGTCAACCGCGCCAGACGGGCGGGCGGTGCCGCTGATCTTGCGCTCGGGTGACGATTGAGCCTTACGGTTCGAGATCTTCAACTGCGTCTCCAATTTCGCAACCGCGAAGGCGAACTTCACGGGATCGGTGATGGAAGCGATTTCCTTCGCTTTTTTCGGGTTCTTGCCCAGAGCATAAACGACAAGAGCCGGGTTTTCGGCACCTTGCACAATCATCCCCTGCTGCATGACGCTGAGGGTGTCTTGAACGACATCCTCGGCAAACTCAAAGTCACGCACCTTCAGGCTGGCCTTCGCCCCCTGATAGCTTTCCAGCTTGCGCTCCCATTCTTTCTGAACAGCTTGGTGTTCAGACTTCATGGCAGCCTCGCGCTCGTCATGCTGGCGCTTCTTGTCGTACCATGCGGTCAGTTCCCGCTCATATCGGTCGGTGTCGTAATCGGCTTTCTCAAGCGTTGGCTTCGGTCCAAGGGGCGCGACCCCAGGTGTGTTCCGCTGTTCGACCTGCGCTAGACGCTGTTCAAGTTCCTTGGCACGACGTTTTTCCTCACGATACTGCTTGCGAAGGTCACGAACCCAATCGGGCGCGCGGGCCTCCTCATCTTCTTCCGGGGCTGGCGCTTCCCCGTTAATCGAAATGACGACCTCTTCGTCTTCAGCCTCTTCTCCTTCGCCTTCAGCCTCGTCTGCCATCTCGGCATCTTCGGCCTCTAGTTCAGTTTCTTCAGCCTCAACTTCAAAGTCCTCTTCGATCTGTTCTGCCAATTCAGTCATGCGATCCTCGCGATTTTCTCACCCATTACATTGTGCGGCTGGGCGGTTGCCGCATTCCGGTGGCGACGGTCTCTTGCAGAGCCTTCGCCGTGTTCACCACGTTGGTGCGCTCTTTCTGCTGAATGCCAGCAAGCACCTCAACGGTCTTGGCGCGCGTCTCTTCGGTGCGTGCCAAGGTGTATTCTGTATCTGCCTGCGCCTTGCCAGCCTTGGCCTGCGCTTCCATCGCGGCAGCCTGTAGGTAAAGCGCTTGCGGATCTGGCTGCTGCGCGGCCTGCATTTCGGCCAACAGCTTCTCGCCTTCCTGCTCGGTCGGCTGGATGACGCCCATCTTGATCAGCTTGTCGCGGAAGTAAGCGCGCACCTCGCTGATGCCCTCGCCGTCCATGTTCATCATGGCCATCGATGTCAGCACCTGCTGCGTCTCTGGGTCAGGCGCGATCTGGATCATGCCCAACAGCGCGCGAACAGTGGCGCTGCGCTTGGTGGCCGAGGCCGGGCCGACATCAACAGCCACGTCGAACTTGGCGGTTGACAGGTCGTTTTCGTATTCGACTTCGCCGGTCTTGGGGTTGAGGATCGGCTTGCCCATCTCAATGCTGGACAACTCACCGCCGAGGCCGACCGACTTCATCTTGCGGCCAGGCTCGACCATGATGTCACGCGCCATCGAAAGCCATACCTCACCGCAACGCTTCACGGCTTTGGACATGTTCGACATGTAGATAAAGGTCTGCATGTCAAGGCGCTGCTGGATCAGTTCCACGGCCTTGCCGCTGATGTTGGAGACGACTTCCTCGGCAGCATCGGGCTTGCCCAGCAGATCGCTCATGTCCTGCTCGGTGATCTGCAACAGGCCAGCCAGCGCAGGCGGGATCTGCGGCGGCTTGGTGTAGCCGACCGGGCCGGCAAGCGTCTCACCGCCGTTGGCGTCGGTCACGGTGTTCAGGAGCAGGTAGGGATAGTTTCTGAGGTTATCCTCGGACCACATCATTTCGTGGCCGGCCACCTGCTCGGGCGTGAAGATAGGCTTCTCGACGGTCGAAAGCGCGCTGATCTCGCCCAGCTTGGAAAGCTGCATGTTCTTCAGGCGCTGGGCGTCCTTGGCCAAGCGCACATGGCCCATGCACCGCTCGACGTTATCCACGAACCAACGCTTGCCGTAGACCGGGATGATCGGGATCTGGTCGCCGGCAATGTAGCCGCTGTCCTCCAGCACCTTGCTGCCGCTCATGATGTACTTCCGCACCTTGCGGCGCTTCACGCGGCGCTGGCGGACCTCTTTGGTGCCGACAGCCTCAAGCATCATCTCCAGTTCGGGATCTTGCTCGAAATCGCGCTCGGAATACTTTTCTTCCTGCCCGTCGATGGTCTGGAAAATGCGGATCAGTTCCGACGCCTCTTCGACGCGGTAGACCTCGGCCACATAAACTACATCAGGCGTGGCCCAGTCGAATGCCACCTGCTCGATGCCCTTGGGCCAGGTGGTCGGGTCATCTTCCCAGACTTCGCGGTAAGCATCGGGCGTCATCGCCGTCAGCACATAGCACATGCGCGCGTCCGACTTGTCTTGGCGCTTGGCGTCCAGATCGAAGAACACGGTCGTGTCAGCGTCGTAGATCGGCTCGATCCGAATGCGCTGCTTTTCGTTCTCTTCGTCGTACTCGTCTTCGTAGACAGCACGCAGGCGGAACGCGCCGAAGCCACCGCCGACAGCCTCTTCAAAGGCGTTGTCGTAGGCTTCATTGGCGCCGCTGTCCTGCTCATCAGAACGGAACAGGCCATCGCACACGTCGGCCAGCTTGTCGTCGTCGGTGCCGTCCTTGCTCACGAAGTCAACCGTGATGCGGTTGTTGCGGTATTCGTTGATGATCCGCATTACCGAGAGGTGAACCTTGTTCACCTCAAACTTCGGCTTGTTCAGATATTGCTCATAGAGGTTGCCCTCCCATTGCGCGCCGGCGATGGAGTAAAAGCGGCGATCCTCCAGGCACTGCAAACGCTCATCGCGCATCGTGCTTTGGATGGTGTCGAACTCCGACATCGCTTCGGCATGAACATTTGCAAGCCGCTGTTCTCTGGTCATGCGGGCCAAGGTGCGCGCCTTTCGCTGGATATTTGGGCCGAAGTATACGGCAGGTCGATCACAATATCAATCACCGCGCCATCGGCATGCTGACGGGGACGAGGCGAGCCTTCGGCTTCTCTTGCTTGGAGGCCCGCCGTGCGCCCTCGCAGGCGTACCGCAGTGCGTCGATGACGTGGTTTTCCTTGTCCTCCAGCACAGGCAAGATGCTGCCCGTGTCCCGGTCGGTCTTGTAGCTGTAGAGGGTCAATTCATCGATGGTGTGCTTGCAGCGCGGATGCACCACGATGTCAAAAGACTTCAGCCATTCGACGCCTTCCTCAACCGACTTCGGCCCCTTGACCGCCGGCATGATCTTGGGGAAACCGTTCTTGCGCATGTGGCTGATCGTCTCGGGCCGCGCGCTGTCGGCCACCATCGGCCAGCGCTCTGCCTCGGGGATCGACATGAACAGCGCAGGCGTGTCAACGATCTCGCAGCCCACCTGATAGGCTTCGTAGTCTATGTATAGCTTGCGCCCGATGATATGGCAGCGGATGCCAACGGTCGGGTCAGTGGCAAAGCCCCAGTCAGCGCCCAGGCGATGGACGGCATCAGGCGGTGCCTCGAAGTCCTCAATGGTCCAGTTCTTGAACACGCGGGTTTCGCTGTTGCGGACGTACTCGCCCTTCCAGACGTGCAGGTATTTGTCTGGGTCGCGCCGCTTGTCGTATTCCATTTCGTCTTTGAGAACGTCAGGAAACCACGGGTTGTCGCTGTAGTTCACCTCGACGATCACGCTGTCAGGCGGTGGCGTTGGACCGCGCAACAAGCCCTCGATGGGGTCTGTGTCAAAGCGCGGGTTCCAACTGAACAGCAGTTGCGAGCCGGGCTTGCGGATGGTCGGGCGCAGGAGATCCAGCGAGAACTGGCTGATTGACTGGGCCTCTTCCACCCACGCAATGTCGAACCCCTCGAGCGATTTCACACTGTCGGCAGTGTGGTTCTGCATGCCCTGGAAGATGATGACGCCGCCGTGCGGACATTTGATCTCGGCCTGCTGCACCTGGAACAGATGACCGACGCCAAGCTCCTCAATCTTGTTTTCGATCAGCTTCTTGACCGACTGCTTCAGCGACTTCTGAACCTCGCGCACGCAGACAACGTCGGTCTTGCGCATCACGCAGCGTTCAACGATCCATTCAGCGAAGAAGGTTGACTTGCCAGATCCGCGCCCGCCGAACGCCCCGATGTAGCGGGCGCTCTCGCGTTGCAGGATCGGCAACGCCCAGCGAGGCGTGTTGATGGTGAGGTTCACTTGCCCTGCTCAGGATCTCGCTTCATCATGCCGGTGATGTACATATCCTGCGCGCTCTCGCCGCGCTCTTGCGCAGCGATCTGATCACGCAAAGAACGGGCCATCGGGCTTTTGCCCTCACCGTTGGCCATTAGACGCTGAAGTTGGCGCTCCAAGTAGTCCATCGTATTGATCCCTCTCGATCACGTTTGTCTCATAGTGCATGAGGTTTGCAGCGCTTATGCCCTGCTCTGTTTTCTGTATATCGTTTGCGATATTCGTGAACAGATCTTCGACCTCATCAATCTTTGCTGCCTTTTCAGCGGGCGACATTGCCGCCCACGCATCCCTACCCATATCGAATTCTGGGATGTATTGGAAGCGCAAACCATTGATGCCAGCGACGGCCTCGTCTGCCATCCCAGCCTGCGCGCTGGGGCGATCCATCACGCGGCTGTCGGTGACAAAGGTGAAGCCATCGACACCGTACTGCGTCAGCTTATCAGACAGGCGGCGCGCGAAGTCTGGGTCTTGCCGATTGCGGAAATAGATTTCAACGCCCGGTCGGCTTTCTGCCGTGCGCTGCGGCATAACCTTGGAGATGAATGCCGCGTCCTGATCAGCCTCCTTGGCCACCTCAACCATGCGCCGCGTCACGCCGGCAGGATCGAAGTTCTTTCTGACCACAAACTCAGCGTTAAACGCGCGCTCATCGGACTGCATGAAGCGGCCATAGGTGTTGTTGATCTGGTACGTCACAACGCTTGGATCTGCCTTGGCAGGCTCGCCCAGGCGCGCTGCGATGTCGGCCTGCTGCACGTTGGTGGGCCGCATGCCAGGGCGCTCAACACTGATGCCGAGAACATATCGGGCCAACGGTGCCTTCATCTCGTCCAGTTGCTTTTGGGCTGAAGCAACGCCAGCATTGTGCGCCGCTCTCGCCTTTTCAACTCTTGCTGCGTACTCGGCTTCGGTCTCTTTCACCCGCTTGTTCGGGGCCTTGAAGCTGGCGGTCGTTGCGCGGCGCAGTTCCTTAACAGCCGCCGGATCTGGCGCACCAGCAAGAGACGACTCGAATTCAAACGAACCGCCTTCGCCGGCTTTGTTCGTCCATCCGTTGTTGGTCCACTTTTCCTTTTCAATGAACCACGCAACGGCCTGGAGATCGTCAGGGTTCATGTCCTGAAGATTTGGCGCGACCTCTCGGATGATGCCCTGCTCATTGATGATGCGCGCAGCGTCTGCTTTCACGCGCTGGCCGAAGCCGAACTCTCCGCCGATGCGGGGCTGCTCGAGCGTGGAGCCCTTCAGGTGCTCGCCTGTGACGCCTTTCTCGACGGGCGGAGGAAGGCGCGGCAGTCCGGCAAGGCGGCGCAGATGGCGCGCATCCCAAACATCGATCGTCGCCGCGTTGGTGTACCCGATCAAGTTGCCAGTGAAGTTCGGCGTCTTGGGGGCGCCAGTAGCAACGCGGAACATGTCAAATAGTGCTTTGGTCGCCGCCGGGCTGTTGGTATTGAAAAGAGATCCTGCCGCGTTCGTAATGAGCCGGAACGGATTGTCAGGATCCTTGTGCATCTGCTGGAGCGCGGTTGGGTTTACTTTGCCCTTCTTCAGCATCTCATCGTACATGCGGAGTTCTTCGTCATATTCACCGCGCGCAAAGCGGCGCATGACTTCAATGGCATTGTTCCAGTTCATCTCAACGCCTGTTTGAGCCGACGTTGCGCCGAGAACATCAGCGAAAACGTCGCCCATGCCACCGAACTCTTTGCGCAGGCTGCTGCGCATTGCCCTATACCAATTTGCCTCGTTGACGATAGCAATGGCGGCGGGATCTCCAGCCTTCACGCGATCAGCGAGCAGCTTAATCTCGTTGACCTGGCGCGAGGCCATTGTGCGCTGCCAATCTTCTGGAGACACGCCCATAGGCGGCCTGTCAAAGCTGTACGGCACTTCTTTGTAGGTAACCTCAAAGCCGTCCTTCTTCGGAGCGACCTTTGACACCTCCATGACATTGGCCCATCCATCCGCCGCCGGATAAGAGGCCTTCTGGCCGGCGACTTGCTCCTGAACAGGAGCCAGTTTTGCTTTTGGAACAGACGCCTTGATGACGGCGATTTCCGGCTTGCTGACCAGGTTTGCCACGACAGGCGCAGCCACTTGCGGCGCAGGCTGTGCCGGGGCTTGACGCAGCAACGCAGGCGGCGGCGCTGGCAGTGCATTGGGCGATGTCGGAGGCGGCGGCAGGGCTGCGCTTTCCATCGTCACAGGCGGCACTGCCGTGGGTTCTGGTGCCATTGCCGGCGTGATGGGCGCGACTGGTGCTTCCTGCATGGCGCGATCAACCTCATCAAAGGTCAACGGCGGTCGGCCAGCACCTGCCCGTTTCTGGCGCGCGGACAGGCTGCGGCGGGATCGGCGGCCCGAAGACGCTGAATAGCGTGTTGGGGTCCATGCGTGATACGTTCCTGGCGATGCCCTCGGCAATCATCTTTCCAGCCGGGAACATCTCGGCCATGCCAGCGACAGCCTGCACGGCGCCAAGAGCGGTCGTCAGAGGGTCACCTTGCTGATA
>Ga0222713_10003308_pt1 | contig 16793 bp, 13 predicted proteins | sample C33_649DmetaG_FD_165061 | JGI IMG/M metagenome (GOLD analysis project Ga0222713, IMG submission 165061) | Estuarine water microbial communities from San Francisco Bay, California, United States - C33_649D | ecosystem: Environmental > Aquatic > Marine > Unclassified | place: USA: California...
GCCGCCATGACGAGGTCACCCTCGTTCTCGCGGTTCTCGTCGTCGGTCACGATGACGAGCTTCCCGGCGGCGATGTCCGCCAGGGCTTCCTCGATGGTGTCGAAGGGCTCGTTCATGAAAGTGGGAGGTTCGAACTTGGTCGTAACCTCCCATGGTGCAAGCGGGGAGATGGGTCCCCGCCGGTGAAAAAGAGCCGGATGGCTTATTTGGCGGCCTTAGCCTTGCCCTTGCCTTTGGCGGCACCCTTGCCCTTGGCGGCGGGCGCGGCGGGCTTCGGCGCGGCGGCCATGGCTTCGGCGATCTGCGCGCTGGCTTCCTTCCAGGAGGCCTTGGGCTCGGCCTTGGCGCTCCAGATCACGAGATTACGGAAGGTGGCCGACTGGCCGCCACAGGTGAAGCCCGGGTTGGCTTTCTCGGCCTTGAAGAGTTCGTCGCGCCCGAAACCGCTGATCTTGCCGTCGATCGTCGCGACCATCGTGTCGCCGACCATCTCCAGCACGACGCGGTGCCAGCTGCCGGCTTCGAACGCCTGCGCCTGGTTCAGGAAGATCACGGACTTGTCGGGGCCGTCGTGGTCATGGTCGTCCTTCTGGATGCGCAGGGAGGTCGGCGTGATGAGCACGCGGGCGACGTGTTCCTTGGCGTCATTGATGCTCAGCGAGACGGACTTGGCGCCATCGAGGCGGAAATCGAAGGCGGCGACGAAGTCCTGGAGCTTCGTGTTCACGCGGCCGGCGGCGCCATGCATGTCGGCAGGGAGTTCTTCGACGCGGATGCCGTCGGCGGTTCGCTCCCACTTGCCTTTGGCGATCTTCCACTGGGCGGCGGTCGCTTCCTTGGTAAGGGCGTCGGCGACGAGCTCCTTGTCCGGCTGCGCGAGCAGGGTGGCCGGGGCTTCGGCGGCGCTGAGCGGGGAGAGGAAGGCAAGCAGGGCGAGGAGGCGGAGCGACATGGGAGGAGGGGTGTGAGGATATAACCGCGGAAACGGACGAGGGTTCCGATTATTCGTAGGTCAGCTGCGCAGAAAGGACGGCGTCCTGGGCGCTCACCATGCGGACCCAGTAGGCGTTGATCCATTCGGGGATGGCATGCTCGACCGGCGAGCCGGGCGTGACCGTGAAGTCTTGGTAGTCCGAGAAGCGCCCGTCGCCCGCGACGTCGAGCTGGACGGTGACCCGCACCGGTTCGCGGCCATGGTTGGTCAGGGTGAGGCTCTTCTTGTCGTAGCCGGTCATGAGATAAGGATCGGAGGGAGCGCCCTTCTGGACGGCGGTGTTCGCCCAAGGGCCGCCATGGCCGCGCGGCTTGCCCAGCTTCCACAGGTCATCGGCGGCGCCGACCCACACGGCGGCCTTGCCGTCGTCGGAGCGGATGACGTGGCGATCGTCCTTGGCGGCTTCGGGCGAGACGCCGCTGAGCACGAGCAGTCCGCGGTAGGAGCAGTAGTCATGCACGGCGGCGTCGCTCGTGGCGATCGGACGCATGCGGATGGCACCCTTGGCGTTGAGCGCCGGGAGTTCGTAGAAGGTGCCGTGCGCCTGGAGCATGTCGCGCTCCGTGCAGACTTCGCGGGCCTTGCGCAACGCCGAGCGGCCGAGCAGGCCGTCGTGCGCCGCGGAGGGCGAACGCGGCAGGCGCCAGCGGACGCCGCTCTCCTCGAAGATGACCGAGGCCGCGTCGGCGGTGACGATGCCCTGCGGGATGGCCGTGTTCTTGCGGACGAAGTCGGCGGCTTTCTGGTCGGCCATCTTCGTCAGCTTGAGGTCGGCGGAGAGCTCATAGGCTTCGCCGACCGAGGTCTGGTCGGTCGTGAGGGTCGCGGCGAGCACGGAGAGCGTGCGGAGGTTCGCTCCGCGCGTCAGCAGGAACGCGCCTTGCGAGGTGGCGTCGCCGGCCTTGCTGAGTCCTTTGAAGAGTCCGTCGCGCTCGACGCCGCGCTTGTCCTCGGCGGCGTATTGGAAGGTGACGCTCGCCTTGGCGACGTCGCGGTCGGCTTTCGCGCGGATCCAAGCGCCGGTGACGGTGGCGGGAATTTCGACCCACTGCGTGGCTTCGTCAGCCTTGAGCGCGACTTCGCGCCAGGTCTTCCACCGGCCGTCGCCGAGGGCGTCGATCTCCAGCGTGAAGGTCGTGGCCGTCGAACCGTCGTGCTGCACCAGCACCGCACGCTTGGCGAAACCGGCGAGGAGGAAAGGGTCTGAGGCCTCTCCGGCTTTCACGGGTTCATCGACCCAGACGCTGCCGCGGCCGATCGCCGGGCCGAGCTTGTCCGGGGTGTCGAGCGACGTGAACCAGAGGTTGGACTGCGACTGGCCGGGGCCGGCGAGGGCGCCTTTGGCGGGCCGCTTGTTGAGGAACTCGGACTTGGCGGTGTCGTCACAGCCGAAGACGAGGCGACCCTGCCAGGGCGTGAAGTCGCCGATGACCTTGAGGTAGGCGGAGCGCGGCGCGATGCCGGCGGACTGCTTGGATGAGAAGTTCGCGGGGAACTTCCAGAAGAGCCCGTGCATGGTCATCAGGCGCGAGCCTTCTTCGCCGATGTCGCGGATGCGCGGCCATTCGGTGTTCCAGCCGTGCGCGCCGTCGTAGGAGTGGCTGCCTTTGGGCAGGCGGTAGCTCGTCCACCTGCCGTCCTCCATCACCATGAGGATGACCGAGCGGAAATCCCAGCCGACGGTCCAGATCGGATCCTTGGCCGGGTCGGCGTTGCCGGTCAGGCCGCCGGGTCCGGTGACTTCGGTGAACTGGTTGCGGCGGATGAGCGTCCAGTTGCCTTCGCCGTTGAAGGAGCCGAGCGCGCCGCTCGTGATCGTCGGGTCGACGAGCGCCTGGGCGCTCTGCTCGCCGTTGTTCGCGATGATGACCTGGCCTTGGCCGGAGTAGAGTCCCTTGCCGTGGTAGCCGGGCAGCGTCGACGTGATCGTCGCGGGGCTGGCTTCGGCGGTCTGGCCGGGCTTGGGCTTGTTCTTGATCTCCTTGATCAGGCCTTTGACCGCGAGGGTGCGGACGTCCACTTCGTAGAGGCCGTCTTCCATCGTGGCGAAGTAGACCTTGTTGGCCGGGTCCGTGAGGTGGCGGGCGTTGCCGGTGTGGCGGCCGGGCATGAGCTTCGGCGGGACGACGCGCACCTCGCGGTCGGCGCCGATGAAGTAAGGCCCGATGATCAGCTGGTTCGATTCCTTGTGGATCATGCGGTTCGCGGGCGTGCCGCCGACGCTTTCCGGGCGGACGATCTGCCGCAGGTCCGGCGTGAACTCGTACAGCTTGTCGCTCGAGCCGTAAGGCAGGTGCGGGCCGTAGGTGATGACCCACAGGCGGTCGGCCCAAGGCACGACGGCGCCGGTGCCGCATTCGCCTTCGTTGTTGAAGTAGGCGAGCTCGGGGTAGATGCCGGACCATTCCTGCGGCGCGGCGGTGCTGAGGGACGTGGACGCGGCCAACGCGAGCGCGGCGAACGTGCGGAACGAGAACGGGTTCATGAGCGGACTTTTTCCGCCTGCGCACGGCTGGCAAGGTCAGGTTAAGATACGAAGCAAAAAGGCGGCCAGTCCCCAGCCGACCAGGACCGCCGTAGGCACGCCGAGCAGCCGACCCAGGCTTTTCGTCTGAGCCTGCGAGAGGAAAACGGCCGCCAGCAGAGCGCTTCCCGCCGGGCCTAGCCATCGATGCGGCAGGGTGAGCTCGAGGTTGATGACCGGAACCAGCGCGCAGGCCTGGGCGATCCAAGTCATCGCGTGTAACCATGCCCCCGCGAGGCCGTTGAGCCAGCTCGCGGGCGTCACGAGCCAGTCGCTCGCGCCGCAGGCGATGGAAGCCATCCCGAGCATGAGGGGAATCTCCGAGAGCGGTACGAGCACGAGGTTGACGAGGACTCCGCCCCAGCTCGCCCGCCCGAAATGTCCGAGGGTCAGGGGCGCGCCGGCGAGCGTGGCCGCGAGCGAGACGCAGAGCCCGCCAAGCAGGAACTTCCGCGCGCGCCAGCGGAGCCGTTGCGTCGCGGTCTGCGCGGCGACCGGCGTGAGGCGTTCCTCCTCGGTGGGACGGCCGCAGAGTTCCGCGGCCGGGCCGCCCGCGACGATGATGCCGAGCACCGCCGCATAGCTGAGCTGGAAGCCGGCGTCGGCGCAGGCTTCGGGTGAGAGGAGGAGCGTGACGGCGCACGCGAGCGCCAGCGACTGCAAGGCGGGCGTGTCTCGCTCGCCCACGCGGCCGCCCCAGAGGAACGCCGCCATGATCCACGCGCGGACGGACGAAGGCGATGCGCCGGTCACCTGCACGTAAAGCCAGAGCAGGACGAGGACGGCCACGCCGGCCGGCACTTCGGGCAGGCGAGCGCGACGTGCGAGCCAAAGCAGGGCCGCCGCCATGCCGGCGATGTGCAGGCCGCTGATCGCGAAGAGATGCAGCGTGCCCGTCGCCGCGAAGGCCTCCTTGGCTTCGGCCGGCAGCAGCGCGGTCCGCCCCAGCATCGTCGCGGCGAGCAGCGCGCCGCCGTCGGGGTCGGGCCAAGGCATGTGGCGCAGCCATGCGTCCAGACGTCGTTGCTGCCGCTGTCGCCAGACCGCGAAGCGCGAGGCCGGCGCGAGTTCGCCGAGCACGCGGCCGCCGCGCAGCTTCAAGGTCGCGCCCTGCGAACGCAGCCAGGCGTCGTAGCCGGACGCTTCCGAAGGGAGCGCGCTCAGCCCGCCGGCGACCATCAGTTCGGCGCCTTCGGCCGGACACTCGCCGCGCGCGGAGAGCGCCAGGCGTCGCCGGAAGAACGGACCGTCGCGGTCGGTGATCCAGCCGAGGCCGGACCAGCCGTCGCCTTCCGCGCGTGGCGCGGCGCGTTCGATCATCACCGGCAGTTCGACGAAAGGTCGGCGGACGACGACGGCTTCCTGCGGCGGCGTCCGAAGGTGATGCCAGGCGGCGCCGAGGGTCGTTCCCGCGACGACGAGCAGGACGCCGGAGAGGAACGCACGGCGTCGGCTCGTCCAGGCGAAGACGGAGGCTAGGAATCCGCAGAGCAGCCAAGGACCTGGGTCCAAGCCGAACCAGGCGTCGGCCGAACAGCCGAGCAGGAGGGGTAGGGCGAGCCAGAGCGCCGGACAGTGTCCGAACCGATCGGGGGTCAGGGAGTCTTGCTCCAGGGGGTCGGGCCTTGCCATGGACGGAGGCCATGGTCGCCGATGGACAGGGCGTGGACCTCCGCGGCGAGCGAACCCCAGGCGGGGTGCTTGGCGAGGGCCGGGTCCTGAAGCAGATTCCTTAGGGGTAAGATGACAAACCCACGGGAAGACCACCTAGGGTGGGGCAGGGTGACGGTCGGGCTTTCCCAGGATCCTCCTTCATAGAAGAGCAGGTCGATGTCCAAGGTCCGGGGGCCGTTGCGATTCGCGGTCCTCTCTCGACCCAATTTTCGCTCGATTTCTAGGGTTTCTGCGAGGAGTTCGTCGGGATTTATATCACAAACTATTGCCATACAAAGGTTTAAGAAATTAGGCTGGTCGGCATAGCCTATGGGGTCGGAATCGACGGCCTGGGAAACGGCCAAAACCTTCACCCCCGGGAGTTTTCCGATGCGCGTGATGGCTTGGGCGAGGAGGTCGGTACGTTCCCCTAGGTTGCTGCCCAGGCCGAGGATATAGTGGCGGGGGGTCCTGCTCACGCTCGCTCGCGCCGGATCTTGACTGAAATCGCGTCAAACTCGGCCGCCACGGGGGCGAAGGGCTTGTTCACCTCGACGGTGACGGCCTTGACCACGTTAAAAGTGCCCAAAATACGCGCGGCGATCTGCTGGGCCAAGGTCTCGATGAGGTAGACCGGCTGGCCGGTCAGCTGCGCTTCGACGGTCCGGATGACTTCGGCATAATTGACCGTGAGTTTGAGGTCGTCCGTGGCGGCGGCCGGACGGGTGTCGACTTCGAGGTCGACGGAGACGGTGAACCGCTGTCCGAGGCGTTTCTCCTCGGGCAGGGCGCCATGGTGTCCGAAGGACTTGATGCCGGCGATCCTGATGATGTCCACGCCCCGATGAATGACCGCCCGGGACGACCCTGCAAGCGCCTTCCCGCGCGGCGCCCGCAATTGTTAGAACTCCCCACTTGACCATCCTTCCAGCGGTCGCTGACAGTCCGCGGAACACTATGCCTAAGAGGACCGATATCCGCTCAATCCTCATCATCGGCTCGGGACCGATCATCATCGGCCAGGCCTGCGAATTCGATTATTCCGGCACCCAGGCGTGCAAGGCGCTCCGCGAGGAAGGCTACCGCGTCATCCTGGTGAACTCGAACCCGGCCACGATCATGACGGATCCCGAGACGGCGGACGTCACCTACGTGGAACCCCTCACGGTCGAATCCGTGGAACGCATCATCGCCAAGGAGAAGCCCGACGCGCTGCTCCCGACGCTCGGCGGCCAGACCGCGCTCAACCTCTCGCTCAAGCTCGCCCGCACCGGCGTCCTCAAGAAGCACGGCGTCGAGCTGATCGGCGCGAAGGAGGAGGCGATCGAGCGCGGCGAGGACCGCGAGATCTTCAAGAAGCTGATGCTCGACATCGGCCTCGACGTGCCGCGCTCCCGCGTGGTCAAGACGCTCGACGCCGCGCGCGAGACCATCGCCCTCATCGGCGGCGAGTTCCCGGTCATCATCCGTCCGTCCTACACCCTCGGCGGCACCGGCGGCGGCATCGCCTACAACCGCGAGGAGTTCGAACGCATGGCCCAGGCCGGCCTCGACGCCTCGCCCGTCCATGAGGTCCTCATCGAGGAATGCCTCCTCGGCTGGAAGGAATACGAGATGGAGGTGATGCGCGACCACAAGGACCAGTGCGTCATCATCTGCTCGATCGAGAACTTCGACCCGATGGGCGTCCACACCGGCGACTCCATCACCGTCGCCCCCGCGCTCACGCTGACCGACAAGGAATACCAGCTGATGCGCGACGCCTCGTTCGCCGTCATCCGCGCCGTCGGCGTCGAGACCGGCGGTTCCAACATCCAGTTCTCCGTCAACCCGGCCAACGGCCGCATGATCGTGATCGAGATGAACCCGCGCGTGTCGCGTTCGTCCGCCCTCGCCTCCAAGGCCACCGGCTTCCCGATCGCCAAGATCGCCGCCAAGCTCGCCGTCGGCTACTCGCTCGACGAACTGCAGAACGACATCACGAAGTCCACGCCCGCGTGCTTCGAGCCGACGATCGACTACGTCGTCACCAAGATCCCGCGCTTCACCTTCGAGAAGTTCGTCGGCGCCGACACCACGCTCACCTCCGCGATGAAGTCCGTCGGCGAGGCGATGGCCATCGGCCGCACGTTCAAGGAATCCTTCCAGAAGGCCCTCCGCTCCCTCGAGGTCGGGGCCTGGGGCTTCGGCTGCGGCGGCAAGCACGGCGAAGCCGCCTTCGCCGACCTCACCGAGATCCGCGCCCGCCTCGCGCGCCCTAATCCGGAGCGCGTCTTCTTCGTGCGCCACGCGATGCTCGCCGGCCTCACCGAGCAGGAGATCTTCGACCTTTCCAAGATCGACCCGTGGTTCCTCCGCCAGCTCCGCGGCATCGTCGACCTCGAGCTCGCCCTCAAGGCCGCCGGCAAGTCCGTCGGCGCCGACCTGCTCCGCCAGGCCAAGGAAGCCGGCTTCGCCGACCGCCAGATCGCCCATGCGACCGGCCTCTCCCCGGCCGACGTCTACGCCCAGCGCAACGCCGCCGGCATCAGGACGACCTTCCGCCTCGTCGACACCTGCGCCGCGGAGTTCGAATCCTTCACGCCTTACTTCTACTCCTCCTACGGCGACGAGTCCGAGGTCCGTCCTTCCGCCAAGAAGAAGGTGATGATCCTCGGCGGCGGCCCGAACCGCATCGGCCAGGGCATCGAGTTCGACTACTGCTGCGTCCACGCCTCCTACGCTCTCCGCGCCGCGGGTTACGAGACGGTGATGGTGAACTCCAATCCCGAGACGGTCTCGACCGACTACGACACCTCCGACCGACTCTACTTCGAGCCGCTCACGCTCGAGGACATCCTGGAGATCTACCGCACCGAACAGTGCGTCGGCGCGATCGTCCAGTTCGGCGGCCAGACCCCGCTCAACCTTGCGGCCGACCTCGAGGCCCATGGCGTCACCGTCGTCGGCACCTCGCCCGCGAGCATCGCGCTCGCCGAGGACCGCCAGCTCTTCAAGGACATCCTGATCGAGCTCGATATCCGCCAGCCGGTCAACAAGACCGCCCTCTCGGCCGAAGAAGCCTACAAGGCCGCCGAAGAGATCGGCTTCCCGGTCCTCCTCCGTCCGTCCTTCGTGCTCGGCGGCCGCGGCATGTTCATCGTCTACGGCATGGACGAACTGAAGTCCGTCGTCCGCGAGGCCTTCGACGTCGCCCCGGGCAAGCCGGTGCTGCTGGACAAGTTCCTCGAGGACGCCATCGAGCTCGACGTCGATGCGATCTCCGACGGCGAGACCACCGTCATCGGCGGCATGCTCGAGCACATCGAACACGCGGGCGTCCACTCCGGCGACGCCGGCATGGTCCTGCCTCCGCACTCCCTCTCGCCGGCCCTCGTCGAGGAGGTCCGCCGCATCACGCATTCCCTCGCCAAGCGCCTCAAGGTCGTCGGCCTGATGAACATCCAGTTCGCGATCAAGGACGGCGTCGTCTACATGCTCGAGGTCAACCCGCGCGCCTCGCGCACCGTCCCGTTCGTGTCGAAGGCCATCGGCGTGCCGCTCGCCAAGCTCGCCTCGCTCTGCATGCTCGGCGCGAAGCTCAAGGACCTCGGCTTCACCCGCGAGATCCGTCCGCCCTACTGGTCCGTCAAGGAATCCGTCTTCCCGTTCAGCCGCTTCCCCGGCGCCCCGGTCGCGCTCTCGCCCGAGATGCGTTCCACCGGCGAGGTGATGGGCTGCGACGACGACCTCGGCATGGCCTACGCCAAGGCCCAGATGGCCGCCCAGCCCGCGCTCCCGGTCGCCGGCAGCGCCTTCCTCTCCGTCAAGGACCGCGACAAGGAGGGCGCCGTCGCCGTCGCCCGCGACCTGGCTTCGCTCGGCTTCAACATCTTCTCCACCAGCGGTACCGCCGCGGCCATCGAGGCCGCGGGCATCAAGGTCACCAAGCTCGGCAAGATCTCGGAAGGCGCCCGCCCTAACGCGCTCGACCTCCTGAAGAACGGCCAGCTGCAGATGATCGTGAACACCGCCGCGGGCATGCTGCCGCGTAAGGACGAGAACGCCATGCGCGCCGAAGCCGTCCTCCGCGGGGTCTACATGGCCTCCACCATGAACGCCGCCCGCGCGGCCGTCCTCGGCATCCGTTCCCTGCGCGAACACCCCCTCACGGTCAGTTCCTTGCAGGAGCACGCAAAGGTGCTTCCCCCGAAGGCCTGAATCGGGTAGGAACTGCTTTCCCATGAAATACCCCGTCCTCGCCGCGCTGGCCGTCGCCGTCGCGTCCCTCCATGCCGCCGACGCGCCCAAGCCCGCCGTCGACGCCCCCACTCCTCCCCCCGCACCCAAAGTGAAGACCCTCACCCCTGAACAGGCCAAACAGGCTTGGACCATGCTCGGCTACTCCATCGCCAGCCAGTCCCCCATGCCGCAAGTGAACTCGCAGCTCGAGCTCACCGACGACGAGATCGAACTCTTCCTCGTCGGCGTGCGCCAAGCCATGCGCGGCGAGAAGCCGAAGTTCGATCCCGCCGAGCTCGGCGACGGCGCCGACGCCATGTTCCAGGAGCGTGTCAACGCCAAGGCCGGCAAGTGGGGCAGGCAGAACGACGAGTTCCTCGCCAAGATCGACGCCGACAAGTCGGTGACGAAGACCGCCTCCGGCCTCCGTTACAAGATCCTCGCCGCGGGTTCCGACGTGAAGCCCACCGCGGCCTCCACCGTGAAGTGCCGCTACGAAGGCAAGCTCGTCGACGGCAAGGTCTTCGATTCGACCAAGAACCGTAACAATGAGCCTTCGGAGTTCCCCCTCAGCGGCGTCATTCCCGCCTGGACCGAAGGCGTGCAGCTCATCGGCGTCGGCGGCAAAATCGTCCTCTATTGCCCGTCCGCCCTCGCTTACGGCGATCAGGGCCAGGGCCCGATCCCCGGCAAGTCCGTCCTCGAATTCGAGGTCGAACTCGTCGAGATCGCCAAGGGTAAGTAAGTTGCGACGCGGCTTTCTCGCACGGCGCGCCTATCGGCGCGCCTTTTTTTACGCTGGAACAAAGTCCGTGACATGAGGTACTTACCCTCACTGATGCGGTCTGCGCTCTCCATGGCCTTACTGTCGGCGGCCGCCTTGGCCGTCGCCGGTCCGGCTGCGCCCGCTTCCTCGGCCCCGCTCACCCTCCGCCAGGCGGTGGACCGGACCCTCGAGCACAACCTCGGACTGGCCGTCACGCGCCTCGACGCCTGGCGCGCCCTCGACGCCGTCGACGTCTCAGCCTCGGTCTTCGACCCGACGTTCGCCTGGACCAATCGTCTCAGCGGCGGCCGGACCCCGGCCGACATCCTCAACGGCGACCCGGCCGGCCGCATCCACGACTCGGACCTGAGCCTGAGCCAACGCTTCACCTGGGGTGGCACGCTCTCGCTGGGCACCGGGCTGACGCGCACCTGGGCAGACTCCGGCTCCGTCGGGCTGGCCTCCTCGTACGACCTCGGGACGAACATCGCCTACACGCAGCCGTTGCTCGCCGGCGGCTGGCGGGCCGTCAACCTCACGCCGCTCATCACCGCGCGGCAGGCCGCCTTGCGCAGCCGCCTCTCCCTGCGGGCCGCCGCGCTCGACCTGATCCGCGACGCCGAGGTAGGGTATTGGTCGCTCGCCTCCGCCCGCGCGCTCGTCGCCTTCCGCGAGACCAGCCTCCGCTCCGCCAGCTCGCTGCTCGAGCAGATCCGCGCGCGCCGTTCCCTCGGCGACGCGACGATCCTCGAGGAGCTCCAGGCCGAAGCCGACGTCGCCGCCCAGCGCGTCGGCGTCCTGAACGCCCGGCAGGCCCTCGACAACGCCGAGATGAGCCTGCGCCGCCTGCTCGGCCAAGGCACCGCCGACGACGTCGCGCAGCCGCTCGCGGTGGAGACCTTGCCGACGACGCCTGTCCCGGCGGCCGCGCCGTTCGCCCCGTGGATCCGCGTCGTCGCGGATTTCGACTTCGCGACCGAGATCCAGCGCGCGAACATCGTCCAGGCCGAGGCCCTCGTCGCCCAGGCCGAACAGAACGACCAGGCCAGCCTCAACCTTTCCGTCGGCGCCGGCCGCTACGGCGAAGCCGGCGGCGCCGGGGCGGGCGTCTCGGGCGGCCTCGACAACTACCGTCGCCAGGCGGGCTGGACGAACTTCGCCGAGCTCCGCCTTTCCTTCCCGCTCGGCTTCCGCGAGGCCGAGGCGAACCTGCGCGCCGCCTCCCGCGCCCGCCGGCAGGCCGAGCTCCGCCTCGCCGACGTCCGACAGTCCCTCGTGTTCTCCGCCCGCGCTACCTGGCGCGACCTCGAGGCCGCGCGCGCCCGGGTCGAGGCGGCCACCTCCGCCCTGGAGCTCCAGCGACAGTCCTACGAAGGCGAGCGCGCCCGATACGCCGCCGGTCAGTCCGACCTGCCGCGCGTGCTGCAGGCGCAGGCTTCCCTCGACGTCGCGCAGCTCGCCTGGGTGCAGGCCCACCTCGACGCCCGTTCCGCCTCCGCCCGGGTGGCCCGGCTCGACGGCTCCATCCTTTCCCGCCATGGTTTCACCATGGACGCCGTCGAACTCAAGGTCGCCGGCGGCCTCGGCGAGACCGACCCGTTGCCTCCTCTGACCACCACCCCATGAAGTTCCTCAAGCCTCTCCTCCTCGCCGTGGTCGTCGGCGGCCTCGCCTATGCTTTCTGGCCCGCGAAGAAGCCCGTCCGCACGGGCGCGTCGTCCAACGAGGCCCGGGCCGAGAAGCGCGACATCCGCGAGACGGTCGAGGCGGCGGGCTTCGTCCGGGCGGTCATCTACAGCTCCATCCGCGCCCAGGTCAGCGGCCCCATCCTCAAGCTGCATGTCCAGACCGGCGACATGGTGAAGAAGGACCAGGTCCTGGTCGAACTCGACCCTGTCCTCGCCAACGCCGACGAAGAGCAGGCCCGACGCTCCGTCCAGCTGCAGACCTTCACGTTGGAGCGGCTCGAGCGCGACCTCCGTCGCGTCGAGGTGCTCGTCAAGAACGGCTTCGTCTCCGAACGCGAGGTGCTCGACCATCGCACCGCCTATGAGGTCGCGAAGCTGCAGCGCGACATCGCCCAGGCCAAGCTCGACACCGCCGTCGAGATGGTGCGGCGCACGATCATCCGCGCCCCGCACGACGGGCAGGTCTCCGACTGCAACGTGCTCGAGGGCCAGATCGTCATCGGCGCCCAGTCGATCAACAACGGCACGCCCCTGATGACCGTCTCCGACACCTCGGTGCTGCGCGTCGACGTCAACCTGAACGAGTTCGCGGCCACCCGCGTCGAGCTGGGCAAGGACGCCGTCGTGACCTTCGATTCCATCCCCGGGCTGCGCAAGCAGGGTAAGATCACGTTCATGACGCCGTTCGGCACCGCGGACCTCAAGGTCCCCGATCTACGCGTCTTCCCGACCCAGGTCTCCTTCCCGGCCGGCGACGGCGTGCGGCCCGGGATCAGCGGCAACGTCACGGTCACCGTCGACAGCGTCAAGGGCTGCGTCGCGGTGCCGGTGTCGGCCGTCTTCGTCGACGGGGCCGACCGCGTGGTCTACGTCCGCGCCGCCGACGGCGAGTGGGAGGCCCGCAAGGTGAAGCTCGGCCTGAGCGACGCCAGCTGGACCCAGGTGCGCGAGGGCGTCGCGCTCGGCGACGTGGTGAGCCTCGTCCGCCCCGCCCAGTCGCGCTGAGATGCCGCCGCTCATCGCCATCCGCGGGCTCCGCAAGACCTACCGCATGGGCGATGAGAACGTCCATGCCCTCGACGGCGTGGACCTCGATTTCCAGAAAGGCGAGTTCGTCGCCATCCTCGGGCCTTCCGGCTCCGGCAAGTCGACGCTCATGCACATCCTCGGCTTCATGGACACGCCGAGCGAAGGCAGCATCGTCTTCGACGGCGAGGAGGTCGCCCGGCTGGACGCGGACCGGCGGGCCTGGTACCGCGCCCACCGCGTCGGCTTCGTCTTCCAGGCCTTCAACCTGCTGCCCCGCCTGACCATCGAGGAGAACGTGGCGCTGCCGTTGCTCTACCGCGACGGCACCGATCCGGCGGCCAACCTGGCCGCGGCGCACGCCGCCCTCGAGCGCGTGGGGATGTCGCATCGGCTGGGCCATCGTCCGGGCCAGTTGTCCGGCGGCGAGCGCCAGCGCGTGGCCGTGGCCCGCGCGATCGTCGGCACGCCTTCCATCATCTTCGCCGACGAACCGACCGGCAACCTCGACGTGAAGAACGTCGACCGCGTGCTCGAGCTGCTCGGGTCGCTCATCAAGGAAGGCATCACCGTCGTGCTCGTCACGCACGACCTGTCCGTCGCCGAGAAGGCCCGCCGCGTCATCTCGATGCGCGCCGGCCTCGTCCAGGAGGACCGCGTCCGATGAGGCTCTTCGACCGCGTCCGGCCCGCCGTGATCAACGGCCTGCGCGAGCTGCAGGCCAACAAGGTCCGTTCGCTGCTTTCGATGTCCGGCATCATCCTCGGCGTCGCCTCGCTCGTCGCGATGGTCACCGTCGTCCAGGGGATGGTCGGCAACTTCCGCCAGTTCGTCGACGCGATGGGCGGCATCGAGAAGATCACCGTGGTCCGGGAGCTGCTCCCGAAGGAGCAGGAACATCTGGCGGAGCTTTCCGAAGGACTCACGATGCGCGACGTGGCGAGCCTCCGCCGGACGGTCCCCCTGGTGCGCAACATCTCGCCCGAGGCCCGCGTCGGCTACGAGAAGATCGTCCACGACGGCCGCGAATTCAGCACCTACGTCACCGGCGTCACCGCCGACTACCTGCCGGTGGCCAAACGCTGGGTCGAGCCGGACCAGGGCCGTTTCATCAGCGACCTCGACGTGCTCAACATGACCGACGTCATCGTCCTGGGCTCCGCCGTCGTCCCGGAGCTTTTCCCGGCGAACGTCGATCCGGTCGGCCAGGTCGTCCGGATCCGCGGCCGCCGCTTCACCGTCATCGGTGTCCTCAACAATATCGAGGGCACCGGCATGCAGGTCCGTTCGGCGAGCTCCCGCAGCTCCGGCGGCTCCTGGCGCTGGCGCAACAGCGGCGCGTTCATTCCGGTGAGCACGGCCCTCACCAAGTACATCGGCAACGACCGCCTCACGGGGCTCGGCCTGCGCATCGCGGATCCGGAGCAGCTGCGCGACGCGGTCGAGCAGACCGAACGCACGATGCTGGCGGCGCACAAGGGGCTCCGGGACTTCTCGATCTCGACCAACGAGCAGACGCTCGAGGACTTCCGCAAGACGGAGTCCGCCTTCAAGCTCTCCCTCGGCGGCGTGGCGGGCATCTCGCTCTTCGTCGGCGGCATCGGCATCATGAACGTCATGCTCGCTTCGATCAACGAGCGTATCCGTGAGATCGGCGTGCGCAAGGCGGTCGGCGCCCGTGGCTCGGACCTCTTCCTGCAGTTCCTCGCCGAAGCCGCCGTGGTCTCGGTCGTCGGCGGCCTCCTGGGCCTGCTGGTCTCGGTCGGCATCGTGTCGCTGATGAACTTCATCCTCACCCAGGCCCTGCCCACGGGCGCCGTCGCGGCCCTCGACTGGGTCATCATGGGCGAAGGGCTGGCCTTTTCCGTGGTGATCGGCCTGGTCGCCGGCGTCTACCCTGCGCTCCGCGCGGCCAAGCTCGACCCGATCGAAGCCCTGCGCCATGAATGATCTCCCCATGAAACCGCTCCTCCTCACGCCCCTGCTCCTGACGCTCGTCGGCTGCGTCGCCGCGCCGCTCGCCCCCATCGCCGTCTGGGACGGCGCCCCGCCCGCCGAGACGCTCACGCTCAAGCCGGGCCAGGACCCGCGCGGCACGATCAACAAGCAGACGCACCGCGGCGACGTCTTCATCCCGGAGTTCGTCGTCTACCCGGCCGCCAAACCGGGCGCGCCGCTCGTCATCGTCTGCCCCGGCGGCGGTTACAACATCCTCGCCGAGACGCACGAAGGCAGCGAGGTCGCGAAGCGGCTCAACGCCTTCGGCAGCGCCGCCGTGGTCCTGAAGTATCGCGTGCCGCGTCGCGATCCGAACAAGCCTTGGGTCGTCCCGGTGATGGACGCCCGTGAGACCCTGCGCCTCGTCCGCGCCCGCGCGACCGAGTGGAACGCCGACCCGAAGAAGATCGGGATCCTCGGTTTCTCCGCCGGCGGCAACCTCGCCGCGCGCGTCGCCTACGCCCCGGCCGCCCCCGATGCGCCGCGCCCGGATTTCGCGGTGATGGTCTACCCGGCTTATCTCTTCGAGAAGGACAAGCCCGACAGCATCCTCCGCGAGGGGCCCGACGGCGTCGTACCGCCCAAGGGCGTGAAGCCGGTGCCGGCGTTCTTCGCCCACAGCGCCGACGATCCTTATCCGGCCGAGGGCTCGATGGCCTTCGCCAAGCTCCTCAAGTCGATGGGCGGCTCCGCCGAAGTCCACGTCTGGGCCAAGGGCGGCCACGGCTGGGGCGCTTCCGAGCGCTGCCTCGCCGCGCGTCGCTGGACCGACCTGCTCGGTGAGTGGATGAAGGACCAGGGCTTGCTGCAGCCCTGAGCACCCGTCCCATCCGGACACAAAAAAGCCGCCCGGTCGGGCGGCTTTTGTCTGGGCTGGTCGGCCGCTTAGAACTTGAAGCGGAGACCGGCGACGCCTTCGAAGCTGTTCACCTGGCGGTTGTTCTCGCCGACGACATCGAAGAAGTCGACGTTGTAGAGCTGGTGCAGGCGGGCAGTGAGGGTGAAGTCGACGTTTTCGTTGATCTCGAAGCGGAGACCGGCGAAGACGTCGGAGGCGAGGGCGGTGGACTTGGCGGTGTTCTTGAGCCAACCATAGCCGATGCCGGCGCCGACGAAGGGCTTGATGCCGCCGGCGGAGTTGAGCTCGTAGGTGTATTCGATGAGGGCGGTGCGGGCGGTGGCGTCGACGTTGTCGTCAGGAGCCACGATGTCGCGGGTGCTGAGGTTGAGGCCGAGGTGGGAGTTTTCGGTCAGGTAGGTGCCGATGCCGAGACCGACGACCGAGGTGTTGTCCGAGGCCCCGCCGGTGGCGAGGGGGGCGTTCGGCTTGCCGTAGCCGAGCTGGACATCGAAGGTGAGGGCCTGGGAGGCGGCGGCCATCAGGGGAAGGACCGCGAGGTAGCGTAGGGATTTCATGGGGGAGTCTGGTCTAGGGCAGTGAAGGGGGGCTGTAAAGAGGGAAGCCTTACTTGGCTTCGACGATCTCGACGCCGGTGATCTCGACGCGCTCGGTCGGGGTGGAGCCTTCCATGCCGACGCAGCGGACGGCGGCGATCTTGTTGAGGACTTCTTCTCCGGAGACCAGCTTGCCGAAGGCAGTGTACTTGTTGTTCAGGAAGGAGGCGTCGCCGTGGCAGATGAAGAACTGGCTGCCGGCGCTGTCCGGATCGCTGGAACGGGCCATGGAGAGCACGCCTTTCACGTGGGCGCGGTTGTTGAACTCGGCCTTGACCTGGTAGCCGGGGCCGCCGGTGCCGGCCATGCCGCGGGCGCCGATCTTGGAGTTCGGGCAACCGCCCTGGATCATGAAGCCCTTGATGATGCGGTGGAAGGCCGTGCCGTTGTAGAAGTTCTCCCGGGAGAGCTTCAGGAAGTTGTCCACGGTGCGCGGGGCGACGTCGGGCCAGAACTCGACGGTCATGT
>Ga0222713_10003309_pt1 | contig 16791 bp, 18 predicted proteins | sample C33_649DmetaG_FD_165061 | JGI IMG/M metagenome (GOLD analysis project Ga0222713, IMG submission 165061) | Estuarine water microbial communities from San Francisco Bay, California, United States - C33_649D | ecosystem: Environmental > Aquatic > Marine > Unclassified | place: USA: California...
CAATCCAATGAAACGATTAGAAACCACGATTCTCAAGAATTTGATATTCAATGAAGATTATGCTCGTAAAATTTTACCTTTCATAAAGTCGGAGTATTTTACCGACAACACAGAGAAAATACTCTTTCAAGAGGTTGAAGAGTATATCAATCACTACAAGAATCTTCCAACCTACGAATCGCTTGTAATCAATTTTACCGAATCGAAAACACTCACGGAACAACAAGTTCAAGATTCAGTTGAAATGCTTCGTGAAATCAACGCTGAAAAAAATGAACCATCCGACATAGCATGGTTAATAGACAACACTGAAAAGTTTTGTCAAGATAAGGCACTATACAATGCCATCATGAAGTCGGTGAAGATTCTTGATAATAAATCTGACAAAGACAGTAAAGGTTCTATACCACAACTATTGAGTGATGCACTTGGTGTATCGTTTGATTCATCTGTTGGTCATGATTATGTTGAAGATGCTGATAATCGATTTGAGTTTTATCATCGTCACGAAACAAAGATACCATTTGACCTAGACATCTTCAATAAGATTACTAAAGGTGGTCTGCCAACTAAAACTTTGAATATTGCACTTGCTGGTACAGGTGTTGGTAAATCTTTGTTCATGTGTCACGTTGCTGGTTCTTGTTTGTCGCAAGGTCTGAATGTATTGTATATCACGATGGAGATGGCCGAAGAACGAATTGCTGAACGTATCGATGCTAATCTTTTGAACATTGACATATCCGATCTTCATGCTATCAGTAAACAAGATTATGACCGCAAGTTTTCTGCAATGAGAGTAAAGACACAAGGTAAGTTGATTATCAAAGAATATCCAACTGCTGCGGCATCTGCACTTCACTTCCGTGCTTTGTTAAATGAATTACAACTAAAGAAAAGTTTCAAACCTGACATCATCTTTATCGACTATCTTAACATTTGTGCAAGTGCTAGAATCAAACCAGGTTCTAATGTCAATAGTTACTCTTATATTAAAGCGATTGCCGAAGAGTTGAGGGGTCTGGCCGTCGAGTTCGCAGTACCGATAGTATCTGCCACTCAGACTACCCGTTCTGGTTTTACCTCCAGCGATCCTGGACTTGAGGATACATCTGAATCGTTTGGTCTGCCAGCAACTGCCGACTTTATGTTTGCTTTGGTAAGTACCGAAGAGTTGGAGCAGTTGAACCAGATTATGGTCAAACAGTTAAAAAATCGATATAATGATCCAAATACATTCAAAAGATTCGTCATAGGTATTGACAGAGGTAAGATGAAACTGTATGATGTAGAACAAGGTGCTCAAGATGACATCGTAGATTCTGGCCAAGTTCCACCAGATAAACCTCTGAACTCATTTGGTGATCGAGAACGACTAAGTGGAATGAAGAATAAGTTCGGAGGATTCAAAGTATAAATACTCAAATAACTTAGGAGATTATAAATGGCATTAAGTTTAGGTGAACTTAAAAAGAGATCAGGAAGAATTGATACTTTTGTCAACATGTGGTCAAATGGAACTCCTTTTGTATTTGAGGATGGCAATTCTAGGCAGATTATATCAATAATTCTGGATAGAACGACTGAGTTGGATGTGAGAGAACTATCTAAAGTTGCAAAGAGAAAAACCGAACAACTTGAACAAGCAAAACTTGCCCTAGAACAAGCAAAAAATGGTGAAGTTTTAGCAGACGATAATAAAAAATATCCGTTTGGAAAATTATCCAAAACTAAAGAATTTGGGGGAACAGGAGGTACTTCTAAAACTGAGGAAGTAACCAAAGTATCTGGTGGTGTAATTACAGAAGTTTTAAGTGAAACCGGTTTTTGTTTTTATTACGCACTCCTAGTAAACAATAAATTAGATTCTTTTAATAAAGAATCATTTAAAACTGTTGGAACCAAACAAGAGTATTTGCGGTTGATAAATGATCTTGGATTATCCAAACAACTATCAGATTCAGTAAAAGATAGCCAATTGGAAAAATATATAAAAATAATGTATCAGTTCTTAGGCACTGGATGGGACGAAATTCTCAGGGCACAAGTTAAGAAATTTAAAATGACATATAATAAAGCGGGAAGTTCTTATTATATGTCCAGAAGTCCTGCTATTCCAGATGCGTATAGTCCTTATACAACATATCGTGCAGTTGCAAAGATGATGCAGAAAAAATTCAACTTCGATAGTGCTATTGGAGAAGATAAATGGAATCCTGCAGATTTATGGATTTATAATGATGCTGCTATTAAAAAATTAACTGAGTTGAATACCCTTGCAGATAAACTTAGACGACAAGATGGAGATGAATATAAAATCTCACTTTTGGATATGGTAAATGAAGAGATTTATAAGTTATATGAAGATGGAGTATGTTTTCCAGTGTCGTTAAAGAAATCAAGTCTTAGTCCTCATATCGATAGAATAAATGTAAAAGGTGAAACTGAAAAGATTACTACTTTAGATAAAGTGGAACTTTCTGAAGGTAATATTGATGTGAAGTTTCACTTTACATTAAAAGTTTTTCAAGGCGGCAAATTAGTCTATACAAATAATAAATTAAGAGTTAAGATGAAGGCTGGAGCATCTGGTGGTTTTCGTTTAGAGATCGAAGGTGGTAAGGATGCTCGATTCGGTTCTATAGGAACTGGAATCTATCAATTTATTATTAAAGAAACAGATGATTCTGGTTTAAAAGTTTTGGAAAAAATAAGAGACAATGTTAAAAAATCCAATGAAAATTTACAAAGTGTTATACCATCAATGAGTGATAAGATATGGTTTGGTGGCACAAAATATATGTCATTGGATAAAGATGTTAAAAACAAAAAACTAATAACCGAATTAGTGCCATATTTACAGCAAATGTATGAAAAAGTAAATGGTAAAGGAAAAACTTTTGATTTCAGTTCAGTGAAATCTGGTTCAGAAATAGAAAAAATTTATAATAAAACTTCAGCAGCAGAGTTAGCAATTGCAGTAGGAAATATTGTAAACAAATATAGTAGAGACATAGTTGTTGAGAATCTTGTTGATGCTGCATCTTCGGCAAGAATTAGTGCTGGAATTAGACCAGAACAAATAGAGGCCAGAAAGAAACAATTGGGTGGTAAAATAGATGATGATTTTAAAACTCTTCCTACAAACATGGCAAAACTTGTGTTTACCAGTTGTTTCCATCTAAAGATATCCTAAAATGAAATTTTCAGAGTACATAACCGAAGCAAAAGAAGGTAAGAATGTTCACTTAGAGCATTTGGAAGATAATATACTGAACAATGGTGTATCTGGCGCACGTGAGGCAATCAATTTTCTCCGTTCACTTCGCAACATGTTGGCAGGTCATTCCGATGTCAAAGTAAACGTTACGACGAAATGGGATGGTGCGCCTGCTATATTTGCTGGCATCAATCCAGAAAATGGTAAGTTCTTTGTTGGTACAAAATCTGTATTCAACAAGAATGCCAAACTAAATTATACTGATGCAGACATCGACGAAAATCATCCATCAGAGGGACTGAATGATAAACTAAAGACTGCACTTGCATACTTGCCTAAGTTAGGTATCAAAGGTATTCTGCAAGGTGATATGATGTTTACTAAAGATGATTTGAAACATGAAGTAATTGATGGAGAAGAGTATATTACATTTCAACCAAATACAATCGTGTATGCAGTGCCAGCAAACACTAAACTTGCAAAGATGATGCAAGCGGCACAACTTGGTATCGTATTTCATACAGCATACACAGGTAAAGATATTGAGAACATGAAAGCATCATTCAATATCGATATCGGCCATTTGACAACAACGAAAGATGTTTGGTTTCGTGATGCCTCATTTACTGATGCATCTGGTTCTGCTACATTCACAGAAAAAGAAACTGCTGATCTTACATCTATTCTTTCGCAGGCAGGTAGATTGTTCAATACAATACCAGCACTAACACTCAATAAGATTGCTGCCTCTGAAACTTATCTAACACAAATCAAAACATACAACAATACCAAAGTGCGTGAAGGTCAAGAGATTCGTGACACCAGAGCACATGTGAATGGATTGATGAAGTGGGTAGAAGATAAACTCAACAAAGAAATATTAGCAGCAAAGAAAGAAGAAACAAAACAGAAACGCATCAAAGAAAAAACAGAAGTGATGCGATTCTATCGTACCAATGCAGCACAGTTGAAGAACGTGTTTGATTTGATGAACATGATCATTGAAGCAAAACTTATGATCATTCGTAAGTTAGAAACCATTCGTTCGATTGGTACATTTGTTCGTACAGATGATGGATTCAGAATCACAGCACCAGAAGGATTTGTTGCTGTAGATAAACTAAAAGGCAATGCTTTGAAATTGGTTGATCGATTAGAGTTCAGTCATCAAAACTTTAATGCTGCCAAAAACTGGAGTAAATAATGGAATACGATATCAATAAGATTATGGCAGAATATGGTGATGATGACTTCGGATTCACCACAGTAGATGAGGCAGAATATGAAGCGGTTATTGCCGAGAAAGATGAAACCGTAGAAGAGTATAAATTGAGATTGGCACAAGTAGAAAAGATTATTATGCCTTTTCTGACCAATCTGCTCAAGTCACAAGCACAACCATACATCCATTGGCCTAATCGTGGACCAATTATTGAAAAACAAATTCAAAAGATACTGACATTGACGAGGGGATAATGGTAAGTATATCATCAGCAGCAGCAAAACGAATTAAAACTATTATTGATGAAGAGGATTCATCACTAAAGTTGCGAGTGTTTGTTCAGGGTGGTGGTTGTACAGGATTTCAGTATGGATTTGCAATAGAAGAATTACCACCAGCAGAAGATGATTTTACTTTTGAGAAAGATGGTGTTTCAGTCATCATAGATAGTGTGAGTATGCAGTATTTGAATGAAGCAGAAATAGATTATACTGAAAGCATGATGGGTTCTAATTTTACTATTCGTAATCCTAACGTTAAAGCAACTTGTGGTTGTGGTTCATCTTTTGCCGTATGAAAACATTCAAAAATTATTTAAAGACAGATACTAAACAGCCACAAGAGTTTGTATCGAAAGCAGGTGCTGGTGAATGGGGTCGACCTGAACTAACTTCTAAATATCTTGATGATACACCTGGTCAAAGTACACAGCACTATAATAAATTTACAGGTGATTGGAAGATATCAGATAGAAATTAGTTATGATGGACGATAAGCATTATACTGATGAAGAGTTATGGCAAAGAGAAGAAGCCAAGATTGAAAAATTGCCTTTTGCTAAAAGACGATATGCAATATGTCTTGATTGTGAAGAAATAAGTAAGATAAAAATATGTAATAAGTGTGGATGTTTTATGCCGTTCAAAGTAAGACTTTCTGGTGTGGAGTGTCCTATAGGAAAATGGACTAAGGAATAAAGTGAAAGAAAAAGTTAAAATTGCAGGTATTGAGTATGACCTCGTATTAAAAACAACCGAAGAAATGAATGGATTAGTTGGATCAGCAGATTTCAATAAGCAACTCATCTCTATCAACAAAGATCATACTGAACAAACACAAAGAATTGCTGTATGCCATGAAATTCTACACATAGTAAGTGATGCATACGGTTTAAATCTTACCGAAGAGCAAGTAAAAATAGGCACTCATGCATTAATAGCATTGATTGAAGATAACAGAGAACTACTAACTATATAATTTTGGAGTTATAATGAAGGATTTGATAGTGGGTTGTGCGACTAATTATGATTGGTCGAAATTGAAGTATTGGGTAAATTCCATCAATCGATCAGGCTTTGAAGGTGATAAAGTTCTGATTCTCATGAATTGTGATAAAGATACCACAGATAAGATTTCTAATTCGGGTTTCTCTATCATTGCATTCAACCAAGATGCTAACGGTAATCTAACATATAACTCCAACATGATGGTTCATGTTGAGAGATTTTTCCATATCTACCAACTTCTAAAAAATAATTTATATCGATATGTAATTACTACCGATGTCAAAGATGTGGTATTTCAACAGAATCCATCGGTATGGTTAGAGAACAAATTTACTGATAGTGATGATCTGATATTCTCATCTGAAAGTATGAAATATAAAGATGAACCGTGGGGCAATCAGAATCTCATGGAAACATTTGGACCACAGATATATGAAGATTTCAAGAACAATACCATTTTTAACGTAGGCGTTCTTGCTGGTCGTGGATATGCCATGAGAGATTTGATGATGAATATTTTTGCATCATGTCTCCATCGTCCAATCAAAATCTGTGACCAATCTACCTTCAATTTTCTAATCTCACGACACCCATATTTGAAATCTTCCATTTATTCCAAATCAGAAGATGGATGGGCATGTCAATTAGGTACAACTGCTGATCCGAGTAAGATAGAACAGTTTCGTCCATTTCTACTTGAACCATCACCAAAAATGGAAGATGATAAAGTGTTGACATCCGAAGGAAAAGAGTATATAATAGTACATCAATATGATCGTGTTCCTGAGTGGAAGAAAGTGATTGAGGCAAAATATGACGACAAGTAATTTGAAAGAGATTTTCTGGAACCTAGAAAAGGGTTGTACCAAATGGTCAGGTTACTTTGATGTGTATGAACGACATCTGAGTAAGTTTGTTGGTAAAGCACCACGAATCCTAGAGATTGGTGTTCTTGGTGGTGGATCGATTGAGATGTGGTTAAAATACTTTGGTGAAGGCACTCAAGTTATTGGTGTTGATATTAATCCAGAATGTAAAAATTATGTGTATGATGGTAAAGTAGATATTGTAATGGGTGACCAAGGTGATCCACAATTTTGGGATCAATACCTAGCAGATAAGAAAGGTTTTGATATCGTTATCGATGATGGTTCACATGTAATGATTCATCAGATCACCACATTGAATAAAGTATTTCCAAGATTAAATGTTGGTGGTGTCTATATCTGCGAAGATACCCATACAAGTTACTGGCCACAACCTTGGGGTGGAATGTTTCGAGGTGCTGGTACATTCATGGAACATTCGAAACGTGTAACCGATGTATTAAATCATCAACACTTCCAAGGTCAACCAATGATGCCGGAAGTTCTAGCAAACTATAATTGCCTATACTCTGTAGCATTCTATAACAGCATGGTAGTGTTTGAACGAGAAGCATTGAAACCTTTTGGTATTACCGACAATAAAGCAAACGTAGGACGTGATCTATGAAGATAGCATTATGTCTATCTGGTCAAGCACGAAGTGTGGAAGCAGGTTACCAATTCCATAAAAAGAATATTCTTGATGGTAATGATGTAACGGTATTCTTTCACACATGGGCATCAGAAGATAATCCTTATGCAAAAGCATTGGAACTTTATAAGCCAGCAAACTGGTCAGTAGAAGAATCTTTGAATGTAGATTTGTCGAAGTACACTAGAACTCCACCACCATCACCAAACTGGAAAGTGAAAGATGGTCGCATGTCAACGTATGCTCAACTGTATGCGATTGAACGGTGCAATACAATGAAGTGTATCTACGAGCAAGAAAATGAAATAACATTTGATTGGGTAATTAGGTCACGATTCGATTTTGCCATCAATGCACGAATACCGTTTGATGAGTTAGACAATTCCAAACTATACATACCAAACTGTCGTATGGTACCAACCAGAGATTTTGGTAATGATCAGTTTGCATTCTCGTCATCGCAAAATATGGATGATTACGCAGCAGCATATCATTGGATTGACACATTCTATAATTCTGGTGTACAATATATGTGTGAAGATTTTATGAGTGCAAACTGGAAACGTGCTGGACTTGTTGGTGAGAAGTTAATGTATTGTGATATCAATCATCCATTTCCACCTGGTCCATACAATGGAACACCACACTCTCTCATTAGGGAAGATTTTGAAAAATGGCTGAAGTAAATTTAGTTATCTGTATGGCGGGTTACAACACTCGCTTTCATGACGTTGGTTTTGATATTCCAAAGTATCTGTTACCGTGGAATGGTGCAACAATCATTTATGATATTCTAAACAATCTTGACCGTCCAGTGCAAACTGTTTTAGTTGCTAATAAAAGAGACATTTATTTTAAAGAACAGTTAGTAGAAGCAATTCGTCCATTAGAATTGGATGAAAAGAATATTTTATACATTGGTGATACAAAGGGACAAGCACACACAGCCGCAGTTGGTATTGGACAACTATATCATCCAGAGATTCCAACGTTCATTCACAATGCAGATACGATTGTTAAGGGTCGTTCTTTAGATTTGATTGCATATTCAATGAACGATATGTACGATGCATATATTGATGTGTTCGTTGGTAATTCGCCAAAATATTCATATGTTCGTGCATTTGAAGATACTGTATTGGAAATTGTAGAGAAGAAACAAATCTCACCATATGCTTCATCTGGACTCTATGGGTTTCTAACAGCAAGCATGTACATGAGTTACTATGATTCTTGTATCCAACAAAACAATGAACTGTATGTCGCAGATGTAATTCAAAGTATGATTGGTGCGGGTAGAAAAGCGTTTATGAATGGACTTGGTAATAATCAAGAAACAATAGTGCTAGGCAGTCCACAAGAATATGGTATTGAGATAGCACGACAAACATTAGGTGCGAAATGACTATAATTATGCCTTTGAAAGGTGGTTCTCTTAGTAGAACATATAGAATGCCACAATATGATTTAGTGGGTAAAGAAATTGTCCGTGATAAGAATCGTGAGTATGGTTTTGTTCGTTGGTATTCTCAACTGAAGAAACTGCAACGATACAATACACAATATCCTAATCTGTTTCCAAAAGTTATTGGTGTTAATGTTGATGATAACAAAGCAACATTCAAAATAGAATACATGAAAGGTTTTCGTGACATCAAAACTATTCTTGCCAATGATACTCTGACCGATGACCAAATCTTCCGTATCAGTCAAGCAGTATGGAAAGGATTGAATCAACTTCATTCAGTCACACATGATCCAATACCTGGTGCCGGCAAATTATACTTTGAAGAAGAAGTTTGGCAGAAGTTAAAAGATGCTTTAATAATACCAGAGTTTGCCAACTTTCATGCTCATGGAACATATGAATACAATGGTAGAATAGTTCAGGGCATAGGAGCATCGATACATGACCTTGAAAATTTCTTCAAAGAATTGAAGTTAATACAAGAAGAAAACATTCATGGTAATCCTACACTAGAAAACATCCTCTATTCATTTGATGAAGATCGTGTGGTATTCATTGATGTCTATGATGAAAGCATGATAGATACTAGATTCTTGGATTATGCACAGGTTCTCCAATGTTCACGCAGTCACTATGGTTATATAAACGATAATAAGGTAGAGATAGGTGGTGTTTCTGTAACTCATAGGTTGCAGATACCAAAGAATTTTGAAACCTTTAACTATCATTTTGAGTCTGAGATTGCCGAACCAAGAACAAAAGAAATTGTGGATGTCTTTGAAGCAACACAGTTTATCCGTATGCTTCCATTCAAGGTGTTGGCAGGTGATATAGATAAAGCAAAGTTCTTTTATGTACATGCATGTTATTTGTTGAGTAAGGTTTTTAAATGAACGATTTTATGATGGATTACGACAAGTTCAAACGGACTTGGACAGTCAAAACAGAATTGCCAGTAGAGTTCAAACTAATGTACTCTGCTGATGTATTCAATCCAGCAAATCATGATCTTCTATCATATCAAACAAATGGTAGAGTGATGATTGTTATTGACCAGAATGTACACAAGTTCTATGCTGTACAACTGATGAACTATTTTAATTCCCACAATGTTAAGTATTGTATGTTGGTAATTGATACCAATGAAGAGTCTAAGAACTGGGAAGATGCAGATTATATTTTACAATTTTTTGAAGATGAAGGAGTGTTACGCCGTGAACCGATTATTGCCATTGGTGGTGGTGTCTTGCTTGACATTGTTGGCTTTGCTTGCAGCATTTATCGTCGTGGAATTCCATATATCAAAGTCCCCACAACACTTTTGGCAATTGTTGATGCCTCTGTCGGTTCAAAAGTAGCAATCAATCACTTTGAAAGACGCAATCGACTTGGTGCATATTATCCACCTATTGCCACACTGATTGACAAGAAGTTTATCAAGACACAAAATGAACGAGAGATTATTAATGGTATTGCTGAGATATTCAAGTTAGCAGTTATCAAATCGCCAGAACTATTTGCTCTGCTTGAAGAGAATGCTGAACTATTGATTGAAGAAAAGTTTCAACATGGTGCTGTACCAGTTCGTGTCATCAATCTTGCTATTACAGATATGATTGCTGAACTTGGACCAAATCTATGGGAAAAGAAATTAGATCGGTGTGTAGACTTTGGGCATACATTCAGTCCAGTCATTGAGATGGCAAACATACCAGAGTTGCTTCATGGTGAAGCCGTGGCACTTGATTGCTTGTATAGTTCATGCATTTCATCTTTGCGTGGACACCTAAGTGCATACACACTTAATAGAATATTTGATTTAGCAAAACGATTGAAACTGAAAACATTCCATGAAGATTTTACAAAGTTGGAATTACTTGAAAAAAGTCTAGCCGATGCGACTAAGCATAGAAATGGTAATCAGTTTGCGCCACTGCCAATAAGCATAGGTAACTATACGATTGTGAATGATATCACAGAGAAAGAAATGAAATACGCTATTGATCTTTTTAGGACTTATTATGAGTAAGAAAAATGCTGTAGTGACGGGTGCCAGTTATGGTTTGGGTGAAGAGATTTGCTATAAATTGATGGACGATGGTTATCATGTTTATGGACTATCACGCAGTAAACCACCAGAAAGTTTCTTGAATTTTCCTGAAGATTTTACGTGGATTGAATGTGACATATCAAAATATGATGAAGTTAAATTTGCATTCAAACAGATAAATCAATACACTGATATTCTAGTCAATAATGCTGGTGTATTTACTGGTGGAAAGTTTGCAGCACAAAATCACGAAGCAATTGATAAGATAATTGATGTGAATGTCAAAGGTGCAATGTATGTGACCAACGAAGCATTAAAGTGGATGCCATCAAAGTCACGCATATTCTTTATCAACTCAGTTTCTGGTTTGTATGAGATAGAGCATGAAGCAATCTATGGTGCATCCAAACATGCACTCACAGCATTTGCGGGTGTGTTGGGTAAAGAGTTACAGGGTCGTGGCATTTATGTTACAAGCATTCATCCTGGTAGTATTCAAACACCAATGCAACGAACTAATCCAAATAATGCACCAGGTAAATTTTTGAAACCAGAAGAGATTGCTAATCTGATTTCATATATCTGCAAGACTGAAAATGTAGAATACAAAACAATTAAAATGTTTCCAAACACAGAATGGCACCTGTAAAAGACAAAACGTTATTCATTGTCACCTCTGCTTTGAATCCAGAGATGGGCATTATCAATCGTGAAGATCGATTGAATCAAACTCTTGATGGTCTAAAGTCAATTCGTGAGAAAATGCCTGATGCGATAGTATTGATGGTCGATGGATCGCCAAACAAGATTGAAGAAGAAAAAGTCAAAGCACTCAAAGAGTATGTGAACTTTTTTGCGGATTTCTCACAAGATAAAGAAATACTCCAGTTCTCCACTACAGGTAGAAAAAGTGAAGCAGAGAATGTTCTCCTGTTTAAAACTATGATGTTGTTGAAGTTGGATGATGGAATGATAGATGTCATGGAGACTGTCAATAGAATAGTAAAACTGTCTGGTCGTACCATTCTAACTGATGGTTTTGATATCTCCGAACACAATCATTCTGGTAAATATGTGTTCAAGACCAGAATGCCTACATGGATAGCAGATGCCAGAAAAGAATTTGCCACAGACCTGTTGATTACTCGCATGTATTCATTCTGTCCAACCCTGATAGACAACTACATGAATTTGTGTTCTCTGAATGTCAATCTAATCAATCAGACTCATATTGACACCGAACATGCTCATTTCGTCAATATTGACAAGAATTTATTGGTGGAATTAGACACAATCCACTGTCAAGGCATTATGGCAGGCACTGGATTGACTGAAATCTACTAGATTATAAATACAAGAAAACCAACCCTGCTGTAGAGGCGGATAGATGAAATTTAGCGATTTCCTGCGTGAGCAGAAAGAAAAACATGCGGTATTGGCATTTGGAAGATTAAATCCGATTACTTCTGGCCACGAAAAATTAGTCAACAAAGTCAAAGATATTGCCGGCAGTGTCGGTGGTTCTCATGTCATAGTCCTATCCCATTCCCAAGACTCCAAAAAGAATCCTCTATCCGCAGCACAGAAAGTCAAACATGCCAAGAGAGCATTTCCTGGCACCAACTTTACCGCATCATCCAGAGAAGCACCAACATTTTTCGATGCTGCTGAAAAACTATACAAGCAAGGTGTAACTCATCTTCACATGGTTGGTGGTTCCGACCGTGTACCAGAATATAAACGACTATTAAACAAATATAACGGCACACAGGAAGGTGCTCGTTTCAATTTCAAATCTATCAAGGTACATTCTGCTGGTGAACGTGATCCAGACGCAGAAGGTACAACTGGTATCTCCGCATCCAAAATGCGTGAATATGCAGCAAGTGGTAACTACAAAGGATTTAAAAAAGGTGCACCATCTTCGATGTCAGATGCTCACGCTAAACAAATGTATAATGATGTTCGTAAAGGTATGAATCTGCATGAATCTATTCTTGCTGAAGGCGTACATGATAAAGCAATATTCAAAGCAGTATTTCTAGCAGGTGGTCCTGGTTCAGGTAAAGATTATGTTCTATCAAATACACTTGATGGACATGGCATGATTGAAATCAATTCGGATAAAGCACTAGAATATTTGATGGACAAAGAACACCTTGACAAGACAATGCCAGATAATGAAGCAGGACAACGCAATGTAGTTCGTAAAAAAGCAAAAGATATTACAGAAATTCGTCATCGTTTAGCACTTCAAGGTCGTAACGGTCTAATCATCAATGGTACTGGTGCTGATCCAAAAGAATATGAAGAGATTAAAAAGAAACTTGAAAAATTAGGTTATGATACTTCAATGGTGATGGTTAATACCGCAGATGAAGTTTCAAAAGCACGAAATGTAGAACGAGGTCAGCGTGGTGGTCGTACAGTACCAGAAGAAATTCGTAAGAAGAAATGGGAAGAAGTACAAGCGGCTCGTGCTCAGTTTGGTAAGATATTTCGCAACAGTTACATTGAATTTGATAACTCGGAAGATTTACGTCAAGCATCTCCAGATGTAGTAAAAGCAAAAAAAGAAGAGATGCAGCAAATTCACAAAGAAATACAAAAGTTTGTGAATGCACCTCCTAAGAATGAAAAAGCAAAACATTGGATTGCTACAGAATTAGGACAAAAAGATACTGCACCAATTTCTAAGACCGCACAGCCTCATCCAAGCGCAAGAACAAACGATGAGATGAATACGATGGGTCTTGAGTATTATGGCTTCGGTCGCTATGGCAAGAATGGTAAAGTTACACATCGTTCAGTACATGACCGTTTGGTACCTGTGGATAAAATTGCTAAAACAGTTGAGACACACAAAAATAAAATGGATAAAGCGATGGGTCCAAATGTAAAAGTACGAACAGAACCAAATCGCCATGACCGTGCAAGAGCAGCCAAGAATAAAGTCAATGAAGCATTCGAAGAGTTTTTACAAGAAGCGGTTACCGTAACAATCACTGGTGATACTGCTGAAGAAGTCAATCAAATGTTTAAGTTGCTGAAAAACGAAGGAGATGATGTCGATGAAGCAGTTGATTACGGCACATCGCTTTCTTCTAACGGTGCTTATAATGCTTTGACTTTAGGCAAACAGATTGTTACTGAAGAAACGCAAAAGAAACAAAAATTAATGGCGGATATCAATGGAAAACCAAGAGTATTTCATTTCCGCATGTCTGCCGCAAAAGAAGCACATCGTAATAATGGCACAGTTCACAAGATTGGAAAAAACTACGTTGTCAAAATTAGAGAGGACTTAAATGAAATATCTTCACCGACTAATAATGCTATTGAAGCAGTTTATGGACAAAATTTCTCCACCCCCGATGCAAAACAACTCGGCAAAGTTGGAACCAATTTTAGACCAAAAGGAAAACCCGCCCTCGACAAACCAGTCAGTGAGTCCCACAACGGAAGTGGAAGTCAAACCAGAACCAAGATTACCCTTTCAAAAATCAAAGAAAACTGGAACAAGAAAGTCCAAGAGTCCATCGACAAAGGCATAGAACCTGGTATATCAATGGCAGGTGCGGGTGAATCACCTGCTCGTGATATGGGCGAAAGATTGAGTAAAAAAGGTAAAGCAACACAAGTTATGCCTATTAAAGAACTAACTGGTGATGAAACTGGTGCAAGTATTGGTGACCAAAAAGAAGATGAACTAAAGAAAAAAGGTGTGTCACTAACATCATTCAGAAAGAGAAATTTTGTATGATAAAGTTTAATAATTTTTTAGAAGAAGCAAATAAATCTGGTGACTCATCTTTGCATGATTGGTTCACAAAAAGTAAATCGTCTGACGGTAAAGCAGGATGGGTTCAATTGGGTGGACGATACGCAGGAAAATCGTGTGCTAAACAACCAGGTCAAACAACAAAACCAAAATGTGGCAGTTCAAAAATGGCAGCAAACATGTCAGACAAAGAAGAAGATGCAGCAGCACGAAGAAAAAGGGCGCAAGATCCGAATCCAAATAGAAGTGGCAAACCAATAAATGTTCCAACAGAAGGGAAAAGAAAGATGAAAGAAAGCCTTGACGAATACATTGCCAAAGGTGAGTGCCCCGAATGTGGCGGTGTTATGATTTCTGAGAATGAATTAACAGAAGTTAAAGATGCGTGTTATCATAAAGTTAAATCACGTTATTCAGTATTTCCTTCAGCATATGCATCAGGTGCATTGGTCAAGTGCCGTAAAACGGGTGCTGCCAACTGGGGTAATAAAACTAAAAAAGAAGAAGTTGAACATAAAAGTTTTAAAGATTTCGTTACAGAAGCAGGTCGTTGCTGGGCAGGATATAAACCTGTAAAAGGAAAAAAAGCATTCACACCAGGTTCATGCGTAAAAGAAGAAGTGAAACTTGATGAAGGCGAGGCATGGACACGCAAAGAAGGTCAATCAGAATCGGGTGGTCTAAATCGTAAAGGTATTGAATCGTATCGTCGTGCTAACCCAGGTTCAAAGTTATCTATGGCTGTAACAACAAAGCCAAGCAAACTAAAAGCAGGATCAAAAGCAGCCAATCGTCGTAAATCATTTTGTGCCAGAATGGGCGGCATGAAACGTAGATTGACATCTGCAAAAACAGCACGTGATCCAGATTCACGTATCAACAAAGCACTAAGAAAGTGGAATTGCTAAGTGGCACAGTTTAGAACCGATAAGAATATAATCGATTCAGGACAAGTATTCACTCGTTATGAAGTGAATATGTTGTCTGATCGTCTCACTCCATCGGGCACATTAACTGATGCATTTGGTCGATTGCGTATTAGTGATGCTTTTACACTTTTTGATAGCACACATCGTTTTAGTGATAACGGATTGTGGGCAACATCAAATACGGCAGGAAACAGTTCTTATAGTTTTGTTGAAAATCAAAGTATGATCACAATGACTGTAGGAACTACATCAAATGCTGAAGTTATTCGTGAAACTACAAAAGTATTTTCTTATCAACCAGGTAAATCTTTGTTGATAATGAATTCGTTTGCTATGAACACACCAAAAGCAAATGTTTGTCAAAAAGTTGGATACTATGGAAATGATAATGGAGTTTATCTCGAAAATGATGGGACAACAAATTATTTTGTATTAAGAAGTAATACGTCAGGAACAGTAACAGAAACAAGAGTTGCACAATCTAATTGGAATAATGATAAATTTGATGGAACTGGATATGCTGCACAAATTGGTGGTGATGAACATGGTTCTGGAATAGATGTAGGTAAAACTAATATCCTCTGGATGGATATAGAATGGTTGGGTGTAGGTGATGTTCGATGTGGATTTGTTGTTGATGGAAGAATGATTTTAGCACACACGTTTCATAACGATAATGTAAATCAACAACCCTACATCACGACAGCATCACTACCATTACGCTTAGAGATAAAGAATACTGGAGTTACTGCAAGCAATTCAACGATGAAACAAATTTGTTCTACTGTGATATCAGAAGGTGGTTACAGTCTTACTGGAACTCAACAAGCAATACAAACACTCGTAGATACACCAATAGATTTAGCAACTGCTGGAACATATTATAATTTAATTTCTTTGAGATTAAAAACAACTCCGAATAGATTAGATGCGATTGCTATAATAACTGCAATTTCATTATTAGGCATAACAAATAATGCTGTATATAATTGGCAACTTAGAGCAAATGGAACAACAAATGGCGGGACATGGACAAGTGCAGGAGATAACTCTGCGGTAGAATATAAAATTGATGGTGGAACGATCACTGGCGGAAGAGTATTAGCATCTGGATTTACAACATCAACTACACAGAGTTCTGTTCCTGTGGATATTCTTAAAGAAGCACTATTCAAGTTTCAACTAGAAAGAAATGGATTAACTGGCACACCATATGAAATTACATTATGTGCCGCATCTCAAACTGCTGGTGCTGATATGTACGCATCAATAGATTGGGAAGAAGTTACAAGATAACAAAAACTAATAGGAGACACA
>Ga0222713_10003310_pt1 | contig 16784 bp, 48 predicted proteins | sample C33_649DmetaG_FD_165061 | JGI IMG/M metagenome (GOLD analysis project Ga0222713, IMG submission 165061) | Estuarine water microbial communities from San Francisco Bay, California, United States - C33_649D | ecosystem: Environmental > Aquatic > Marine > Unclassified | place: USA: California...
ATATCGACAAGTGTCATATCGACACCTTCCATATCACTAAGGAGCTTGACATGGGCGTTTATCTTTACACTGTTGGCACGACTGGCCGTATCAAGACCGAAGCTGGTGAGACTGTGTTCCCGATGGCGTACCGGTGGAAGTTCTACTGGGGCTACAATCCCTCCGAGGCCAAGCATCTGGCCCGGATTTACAAGGCTGCCCAGAAGGCGGTTGGCCATGCCGACTTCTCTGGGCTCGTCTTTATGAGCGAGAAGGCCGAGGATGGTATCGATGTTTACCGTCTCAAGCCCGAGATTACCCAGTGGGTCGATTCCGGCCCTGTACAGGGTGAACGGGTTGGCCGCCTGCAAAAGGTTGGCCGCAAGTGGAGCATCGTGCCTGTTGAGCAGATGCCCACTGAGGGTGAACTCCGAGAGTTCTGGAACCGCAAGGATGTTCCCAACTGTGGGGCCTGCTGCTACAGCTATCGCAAGAACGATGGCAACAAGATTTACAGCCAAGGGATTGTGAATCTTGATGATGCTGGCAACTTCGTCAGCTGCCACATGAAGTTTGGAGAAGGGGTTTACGAGATGACCAGCGAGACCGACTCGATTGGTGCTCATCTGGTTGTGCGTGCCAAGGAACTGACTGAGGACTATGTCGGTTCTAGGACCATCTACTTCAACGGTTATTACAACGATATCGTCCTGAGGGGTAACACTACTGCAAGGAAAGCTATCTGAGATAGTTTGATATCTTTGTCGGGGGGTGGTAGCAATTGCTATCACCCCCTTTTTTCGTTTTTAGAAAAAGCCCGGTTCTTGAATTTTCTTTTCGCCTCTTTTTGCTTTCTGAGGCCTGAACCTCCGTTGTACTCTGGACTGGCGAAAGAAAATTGTAGGTCTGGACCGTTGTCCTAACCAAAAGGAGACCTCTGATGTTTAGAGAGCTAAGTGCTGAAGAAGAGTTGTCATTTCGTGAATGGGCTCATGAGAACTTCAAGATTGATCAGGAGCCAAATGAACTTTGGCACCCGGTCATTCAATGGGAATGGGCGAAAATAAAAACCGACCGCCTGAATGCTATCCAAAGGACACTTGACAAAGGAGAGTGAGATGAAGGCTTCACTTACATGCGACTCAGTGATCAAATACTTGGTGCACTGTTATCAGGAACGGCTGGAAGATGACGGAGATTTGCTGGCCGACGAGTTTCAAGAGAGTATCAACAATTTGGCAAAAGCAAAATTCGATCACAAGGAGGATGTCATTGTTCTCGAAGGTGATGTCGAGGCGGTGAACGAAATCGTGCCTGAGGGTCTTAGCCGACAACTTGAGGAGCAGATCATTGACTAATCGCATTCATTTGGCAATCAACCGGGCTGCCAAGCTTTTGGAATCCGAGGATGCTCAAAAGCTTAAGGATCTCTCCAAGAAATTGGATATGACCATTCAGGAGCATTCCCGGTCTCAGGAATTGAAGAGTCTGGCCCAAGCAGAGGGGAAACTGACCCTTGATGAGGCTACGACTGTCTTCAATATTCTGGGAGGAAATCCTAGTCATTTCAATTCCCAGAGTCTTGCTGCAAAGTTTACTGTGACCAATTTGATTCGTGAACTCTTGCAGGCGAAAGTAAAAACGGCCTGATGATGGTTGTCACTTACCAAGGAGTTTGAGATGAAACTGACTCGAAAGAATCTGGAACTGCCTTTTGCTGCCTTGAATGGAATGGGCTACTTTGCCCGTCAAAACTGGAAATGCTGCCAATCTTGTGGTTGTGCAGCAGTTCCGGAAGATAAACCCTACTTTGTGTTCTATCACGAACAGGATTCCGAAAAACGAAAAGATGGCTATTGCTATCTCACTTGGGAAGGCAATGGTCATGAGATCTGCGAGGTTTTCAAGGCATCCGGGTTTGATACCGAATGGGATGGCAAGGCTGAAACCCGCATCAAGGTTTTGGCTAGGGCTAAACGGCCTTTGACTGTGGACGGCGTGATTGAGAAGGCCAAGAAGAATATCTACAGGGCTTGACGCTGGCGAAAAGAAAATCTGGTCCTGATTAGTTGTTCAATAACCACTAAGGAGACTGAGATGACTGCCATCAACAAGGATCTGATTCACATTTGCTCTGGCTGGATCTCTTATGGTCCCAGCAACAAATTCATTGCCCGGTTCAAGTACGGCAAGGGTGGCATTAAGTCCTTCATCAAATTCTTGGTGGAGAACTTCACCGAGGAGGAGTACTTCGGCAGACTGGATGCTGGGGAGTCTCCCCTTAAGGTTCTTGAAAGCAAGGGGTATCTTTTGCCTCACATCAAAACGATGTTGAGGAAGGAAGGGTATCCTGTGACTGTTGCAGGCTGGGAAATGTATATCAAAAGCCGGACGGCGGCTTATTAATAACACGGCAGGGGGTTTGTTATAGTAACAAGCCTCCTGCCTATACATTTGTATATCTTACAGGCCGAACCTCCTTTGTACTTTGGATGGAAACCGGCGAAAGTGATTTTTTGTCTGTAGTCAGTGTCCACTAACTCAAGGAGGCAGTATGAATCTCTTTAACAAGAATGTTATTAAATTTGTGGAAATTGAGCCCAAGCGGGCATTGGTTCTGGTTCAACGGGAACACAATCTCACGCCTTTTGTGGTGTGGGACATGAACACGGAGACCGGGGCAACGACCTGCGGTTCCTATTGTTCGACCTTTACCGGGGCTAATAAGGCTTTTGATGTAAGGCTGAATAGCGTGAATCTTCAAGGAGTTGAGTAATTGATTGCATTTGACAGAGTTGCAGTCTCTAAGAAAGGCTGGCAGGTTGTTCTGAGCTATGAAGGGCTTGGATATTCTGGAAAATTTAATCCAGACCCTGAGGAGCCTGAAAGTGACCAACCAGTCTTAACCATGACTGTTCGTCAGCAGAATGCACAAAAAAGGTATGATACTGTGCCTTTCGGTGTATTTCAAACCTACATTCTTGCGACAGACTCTCACAAATTTGTGGAAGACTGCGCCAACTTTGCCTTGGATTACATTCTGGAATCCCCGGCGAAAGATAAAACTCTGTTTCAAAAGGTGTCTTACCTTCATCGTTACAAAGGTAAGCCAAGAATCGACATTCCTTACCATAGGGACGACTAATGAAAGCGTATGAGATTCAGGTGACATTCACCATCAAGAAGACATACACGGTTGCTGCATCCAATGAAGAGGAGGCAACTGAAAAACTGGCTGAGTCAGGAATTGTAACTTCGGCCTGCACAGGTCCGAATGAGGATTACAACGAAGACTACGATGTTCGTCGTCTCGTGGATATTAAATACCCGGATGTGGAGTAATTGCAATGATGACTACTTCAAAGGATTTTGACACTAGCCATCTCTCTGGCGAGGCCCTCAAGATTGCAAATGTGGTTAAACTTGTGATCGGAGAAGGCGCATCTGGGGGAGGCTGCAAAGCTTTCTATACCCCGAAGCAGTGGGCTGAGAAGGGGGAAAAGTATGGAACCAAGTCAAAACTGATCTTGGTGCACGATGGTGGAGATCTGGCTTATTATTGCAACTATGATTACGAATGCTATGGAATGATAGAGAAATTGAGTAAGGCTTTGGAGGAATTTGGGTATTATGTGGAAAGCTGCACAAGTTGGTACAGTGCGGTTTATGAGTCCTAAGGCGAAAAGAAATTTGGCATATCAACAGGTGTCCTCGACGCACTAAGGAGTTTGAAAATGGAAGTGATGTTCTTCAATGCTTGTGAGTTTCTGGGTTGTACTCAATGGGTTTGGGAGACTTTCTTTCATCCCTTCTTTTCAATCTGAGGTGTAATATGGAACTGAATGAGCAACTTTCTGTAATCAAGGCTTGTTTCCCTGATAGCCAAATTGAAACGGAAACAGGGGAGCATGGAACGAGGATTCTGGTACATCAGTTTCTGGCAATTGAGCCAGTCCCCTTCACCAAGAAGAGGATTGGCAGTAGTGTGGTGATTTCTGGATGGCAGGCTACTTTAGACAATGGTGAGGATTGTGAATATTTGTACGAGGGGCCGAACTTCTGGGATGCTATCAAGGAGATGGCAAGTTGTCTTGCAATCTGGAAGATAGGTCAGGTGAAAGAGAAGTTTGACCCTTGTCTGATACCAAACTGAGAGGAGAGGCACAGGGAAACCTGTGCCTTTTTTCGTTAGTACCTCCTTTGTACTTTGGTGTACTGTTTTGAAGTTTGCCGTATAAAGAATAAAAGGAGGTACTTATGGAAGAGATGGAAGAAGAGATGAGTGTTGAGAGTGAAGTAATGCTGGAAAGCATTCAAGTTTGGATTGAGCAATTGCTTGAGCAATCCGACACTTCCGAAAAGAAGTCCGAGTATAATAAAATACTGGATAGTTTGAAAAAACTTCGGGGGTGATGATGGAAAGGCTTGAGGCAATCATAGTTTTGAATGAAACAATTCTGGGCAGAGATCAGGGCTATGGCAACTATATTGCGTCTGCTACTGAGAAATATCTCAAGGGAGATATCTCATTAGGGACGCATAGATTAGATAAGCGTGTCATATCCGCAATGGAAACTGCTATCAAGCTTGGTCTTAAAGCAAAAGATTTCAACGAGTAGGCGAAAAGAAAATCCAGCCATTGATCTCTGTTCCCAAACCTAAGGAGCAGAACGATGGCTGGATTTGTTGCTATTACCGAACAAGAGATGGATTCCTACATGACCGACAAGGGCTTTCGTCCTGTGTCGTTGGATGGTGTGCGAGAGAAGGTTTACGGCAAGGTTGTTGCGCCTGATGTTTGTTTGAGGGTTTATTCCAGCATTGTGGCCGGTGAGGCTCGTGATGTTGGCAAGGATGCGATTCGGGCGGTTTTGGCATCAAGGCAACCTGCTGGAATTAAAGTTATCGGTGGATCACGCCGAGTAAATAGAACGAAGAACTGGCGGGACAATCTCACTAAGCGCATTGAGGCGTGGATGGAGATGATGGGTCCAGCCTGCCCCAAATGTGGTGGAGCAACCGTTGAACGAAACGGTGCTTATGGCGACTTCTGGGGTTGTTGTAATTACCCTAACTGCAAAGGAATTGCGAGGGCATGAAATATTTAATCCTTCTGATCGTATTCACCTTGGGTTGCAGGCATTGCACTAGGCAGTCCTGCGTTGTCCATGTGACTGAAAAGCCCAAGGTGAAGCAAAAACTCACTTCCCGGCTGGAATCGGGAACCAAGTTGTATGCGGAAGGATTCGGCCCAAATAAAGATCACGGCAAATACGGTGCTTCTCCATACGAGTGCGTCGATCTCAAAGCCATTCTTGAATACAGTTTTGAATGGTGATTGGCGGAAAGAAAATTGCACTACCAACAATTATCACTAAGGAGAATTCCAATGAACGATGCAGAAAAGGCAGTCATTCAGAAACTCAGGGATCAAGGCTACTCCATTCTGATTTGGAGTCCTAAGCAGTTGAAGGGTGCTCCAAAGGATAAGTTGGAGAACATTTTGGTTGACAAATGGTGGGAAGTTTTGGAAGAGCTAGATATTGATATCAATCCTAAGGTCCACATGGACTGATCATGAACATATTTGCATTGCATTCTGAACCGATTCAAGCTGCTGAATTTCATTGTGACAAACATGTGGTCAAGATGATTCTTGAATCGGCCCAGATGCTTTGCACTAATCTTAATCTTCTAAATATTGAAACACCCTACAAAAGTTGTCACAAGAACCACCCTTGTACATTATGGGCAAGAGCAACAAGGGACAATTTCACTTGGTTGTGCGATCTTGGCATAGCACTAAGCATGGAGTACACATATCGTTATGATAAGATCCATGCTTCTGAGAAGGTGATTGAGTATTGCTATTCTTTAAGGCATCACATTCCTAAAGGAGAACTGACACCATTTGCACAAGCTATGCCAGATGTGTACAAGTGTACAGATAGTGTACAAGCGTACAGGCAATATTATATTCATGAGAAGAAAGACTTTGCAATATGGAGTAAGAGAGAGGTTCCTGAATGGTTTGAGGTGGCGAAAAGAAAATTAGCTTGCTGATGAATGTCCAATAACCCTAGTCTAAGGAGTTCGCAATGAACCAGTCTATCAAGGATCGTGATCTGGCAATCGAACTGGCTGCTGAGCGTGAGGGTCGTTCGATTCTGCGTCTCAAGAGCGTATTTGGTCGCAAGACCGGCAAGAAGGGTTGCAGCAGCTGGCATGGTGCTGCCCGTAGGGAGCGGGTTCCGGTCTACAAGGCCCGCTAATCCACAAACTACCCCCAGTCGGGAGTTGTCCTTCGGGATGACACCGGCCCCGACTGGGGGTGGCGAATAAAAATTCTTCCTTCCAACAAATATCCCCAACGGAGTGAAAAAAATGGAAGGCTTGCACGAAGATCTGTTAGACGAGGCTTTTCCAATCGAGCTCTTTGAAGAGTTCGAGCCTCAGGTCGATAATACCCCTCAGGAGCCTGAATACCCGTGGTAAAGCCTCATACCTTCAAGGTTCGTCGTGCTTTTAACCTGCTTTCCGGCAAACGCATGGAGAAGGGCACTACTTTTGTTGCGAAGTCCATTCCCTATGTCAGGGCTGGGTTTGAACTCTTCAAACTGGAGTTTGAGGATGGTGAGCGTCATATTATCCCTTGCGAATGCGTAAGGTTTCACGAGGAAGGAGCTATCAAATGAATTATGTGTTGCTGCTTCTGGCAGGTGCCTTTATGGCATTCATCGTTCTGCCAGAAGCCAAGGAAGAGATTGATTCTTGGTACAATTAGGAGGATTTATGAAAGATCAGATCGTACTTACTAGAGCAACAGAGAAACTGCTATCGGCTTACAAGGCCAAAAAGCTTGATTTGGATGATCTTAAATTATTGTGCTGGTATTACCTGCATCGGCAAATTGAAGCATCTTATGAAATGAGGGAAGAGACAGACAGTAAAAATCAGAGGCAATATATTCTTGATACGACTCTTTTTTTCGCCCATATGGCAGCTTTGACGGCTATAAATGGCGAGGGGGAGTGATGTCACTCCCCCTCGGTGGGCTTTTGTTTTAATCTTCTTTGGTAATATATTATAGCCGCCTAATTCCAGAAAACCTCCTTTGTACTTTATTTTGGCGAAAATAAATTCACTGTCTGAATCATTACCCAAAGGAGGGATTGAAAATGCAAGAGTTACGAGACGCACTAAGAGAGTTTGCAAAGGCACAGGTGAAGTACAGTAGCTACGGAGCCTGTGATTCTGAACCGCATTGGTTGTTCAAAAGTATCCTCAATCGTGCTGTAAATGGTAAACCTGCCAGAATTCCCAATGGTGGTGAAGGATGGGAGCTTTACAGTTCAAGCATGGACTGCTCAGAGGCAGCTAAAGCCTTAACCGATGCTGCATCCAAGGCAGTGAATTTGATTGAGAATGCTCCAATGAAGAACATGAGTGAGGTTCGTAGTATTGTCGAAGGATGGTAGGCGAAAAGAAAATTGGGTTTATGGTAATTGTTCAATAATCACTAAGGAGCTTTGAAATGGGTTACACTACTGATTTCCATGGTGAGTTTTTCCTGAACAAACCTTTGAGCAAGGCACACCGGGAATATCTGGATGCCTTTGCAAGTACCCGCCGGATGCGCCGGAAGAACGAGATCGTTGAGAAAATGGATGATCCCAAGCGCAATGCGGTTGGTTTGAATGTTGGTGTGAGTGGTGGCTATTTCGTCGGCGGTCCCGGTCATTATGGTCAAGACAGGGATGATTCAATTATTGACTATAATCAGCCTCCGATTGGCCAACCCGGTTTATGGTGTCAATGGATTGCCACCAGCGATGGCACGGCAATTGTGTGGGATGGTGGCGAGAAGTTCTACAACTACATCGAATGGATTGAATATTTGATAAAGCATTTTCTTGCCCCTTGGGGTTATGTCTTGAATGGTGCGGTTGAATGGCGTGGCGAGGATTGGAACGATACGGGCACGATTGTTATTCAGGACAACCAAGTGATTACCCATGTCTAGGCGAAAGGAAAATTGGGTTTCTGGTAGTTGTCAATAACCACTAAGGAGTCTCAAGATGATTACTTTGAGCAACAATTTCGAGTTCAAGGGTCACAAGTTCAATTATTTGATTGAAGATTCAGATGCCATGTCTGTTGCCGAATTGGAAGTTACCGGCTTAACTGCCGAGGCCAAGGAGGCTCTTAATGATGATGACTTTCATGAGGCGGTTTATCAGTATGTCTTAAATGTTGTCCTTCACTAAGGAGTCTCAAGATGCTGACCTACTCGCTGGATGATGGCAAGACTTGGATATCTTGTGATACGATTGTGGTCAAGAAAGAATATCCTCTTCACATCAATGATGAGAATGAAGAAGTAAATGCTGAATTGGTCACAAAGTTTGAACAAGCAGGTCTTACAACCAATGTTTGGGTGCATAACACTTGTGAAGGCACCTCGTCTCAATCTTACTTGGAAATTGGCAATCGTCTAGTAGATGGAGTTTGATATGTCCAGTTTCAATACGGTAGTTACTTTTAACTTCACTATTGACCACGATGAAGAGAATGTTTTGGAGATTAGCGATACCACTAAAGGTTTGGTAGGGATTCTAGTTCGGAAGTTAGAGGAAAAGCTGGCGGAAATAAAAAGACAGCCCGCAGAGGTTGCGTTTGCTTCTTTTGAACTGAATGACACTCAGGAGAACTAATCATGAAAATTCGTTGTGTGGTGGCTTGTCACGATGTAAATGGCCCGAATCTGTACTTCGTCGTTGTGGAATGCAATCAGGAACAATATGACGAAGGAGAGCATTACGATGCTGCTCAGGGGTATGTTGAGGAAAACTACGAAGTAGACGGCCCGTATTGGGTTTGCGATGAGAGAGATGCTTGTGGCATGGCACTCGTTCAGAATTTTGAATGGGTAAATGCCGATGAAATTTATGTTGATGATGGAAAGGTTGAGGGAGTATAATTGATCAAATGTCCCCGTGGCGCAACTGGATAGCGCTTCAGATTTCTACTCTGATGGTTACAAGTTCGAGTCTTGTCGGGGACATAAGCACCTAGGTTTTCCTAGGTGCTTTTTTTATTTTACCCACTACCTCCGTTGTACTTTCCATATCCACAAGCGCATATCTACACGCCCATATACACGCATAACAAAGGATTTGTTGTTATAGTGTAACAAATAACAAATGGCGAAAAGAAAATAGATCCGTTAACCTGTACCAAGGTAAAAACCCTAGGAGGCAAAAATGAAAACAACCCCTGACCAAGTTCGTAAAGAACTAAAAAATCATCGCCTGCCATTTGAAATTCAAAAAACCAATAGCTGCTGGTATGTGTACGGGGAAGAATGTACTCTCTGGTACACCCAAAGCCTTCACACCTACAAAGTCTCTGGTCTATCTGCTGCCAAATGGGTGGAAATGATTGTCGATATGGCAATCGACAACCGCCCAAGGGTTCTAAATGGACTGCAAACCATCAAAGATCCTGTCTGGAAGGCTGGGGTGGAAGCCTGCATCAAAGCAGTAGATGACTACAAGGCATGGCAGGAAACAGTGGCGAAAAAGAAATCTGAAAAAGAATAGATGTTCAAGCGTAATCTTACTGGAGGAAGAAGATGAACCTTTCAGAAGTAGCAATCGGCACCCCTTGCACCATTTACTATCCAAGCGATTACTATGCAGCTAAGGTAGTGGCCGTAAAAGGCAAGAGGGTTACAGTTGCTGAGACTGGTACCCTCTTGCAGAGGCAATGGACATTCTCTCTCAGAAAGAATGGCCGTCTTGTCCTGAAGGGCATGACCGACCGAGGCATCGGCTTGCGTATAGGTACGGCAGAGCAATATATCCATAACGACTGATATCACCTTCTATATCAACAAGGAACAAAGGGCATATTCTGGAAAATTTTTTTCTTTTCGCCCGTATTAAGAAGTGGACGGGCTGGCGAAAAGAAAATTGCCGACCGGATAGGTGTCCTGCCTGAAACGGCAGGGGCCGAGTGGCGAATAAAAAATTCACTGTTCAATGATTGTCACTAACCAAGGAGGATCGAGATGAAGACCCTGACCAGCGCAGAACTGACCACCAACCTGACCAGCATGGACAACACCGTGATTGCCACGGTGCGGACGGTCACCGTGCCCGATATGCGGAAAACCAACAACCCGTTTTACGGGAAGGTGGTCAAGGTGCAGGATCTTTCTGCCAGTGTGGGCAGTTGGTCCTACTCCAAGGCGGTCAACAACCGCCGTCAGAAAGAATGGCAAAAGGCTTTGCTTTCTGACGAAAACACCCCACAACCGGCCCTGTTCGTTCCTGAGTCTCGCAAATGGGGCACAAGGGTTCCCAACACCCCCTTCGTGGAACACAAGGGGCAACTGTATGTGGAACTGAGTGTCCACAACTGCCTGCGCCAGCTATACCTTGATGACAAGGGCAATCCGGTGTCCAAGGAACTCTTGGAGCCTTATATGCCCAAGAAGAAGGATGGTGAGCGGCAAGAGCTTGACAACCCGATCATCCTGCGGGATGTAAAGGTTGAGAACATTGTCGCCATCACCTATGGCGGTCAAACGGTTGAGGTGCAGGAGCAAGCAAATCTTGCGCCTAGCCAGCTGACCATCTAATCCGAAGGGGGCTGATAGCAAAGACTATCGGCCCCCTTTTTTTTTGTGCCTGTATTTTGAATTTTCTTTTCGCCAAGAGCTGCGGCGACGGTAGCCATCTGTAACAAATTAATTTGTTATTCGCCAACCAAAATGGCACACAAGTAATAGAACCTCCGTTGTACTTCGGAGTGGCGAAAACAAATTGCCCGATTCGACAGTTGTTCCAATAACCCACTAGGAGATAAGAGATGGCTCTGCACTTTGAACTGAAGAATATCAAGGATTTTCAGACCAAGTGTTACAGTCTTGAGGGACGCATTCATCCCAAGACTGAGGCGTTGATCTGGACGACCATTTCCGTGGGCATGAACAAAATCACGGAAGAGAACTACAGAGAGTTTCACACCCGTTACACCTTTGCCAATCAGTTGATGGGCTGGATTCAGGACATCTCATTGGAGGATGTTCAGGAACACATTGGCTTGTGGACAAACGCAACTGAGCGTACTTGGAACCAGTTCACCAAGATTGTGATTGAGAATTGGTGTCGAGACAACAAATTCAATCCAAAAAAGAAGATGGCGAGGGCTTGAAAAAATAGAACTGCAAGCCTATGATATAGTAATTTAGGAAGAATGCATCAATAGGTTTGGAACCTCCTTAGTACATTTTAGGGGGCTATATGATCGTAGAAGGCTATTTCACTCTGCATGACATGAACTTCAAATACCGTTACACCGAAAGCAATGAACTTGTTTACGGCTATCGGTATCAGGTCTTGCCAACCAATTCAGCGACACAGGATTGGTTGCAAGACTCCAACCACGACGAAGAGGCTCACAGGTATCTTTTTGACCTAGTGGTGGCACCAAGGCGAAAAGAAAAAGTATCTCAGTAATATTGTCCACTAACCAAGGAGGATGAGATGATCGAGATTCGTGATCCCGGTGACGAATTGATTCCCGATGCCGTTTCTGATGTTTATTACACAGTTCAGGAACTGCAAGGGGCCGAAGAGATCAGCTTCAACGATGTAACCGGTGATACGGCAGTACGCCTGAAGGATGGACGGATTGCGGTGCTTTTGAGCATCGACTTGGTTTAACTGAGGATATCACTATGAAAGCTACACAAGAGCAATACGAAGAATGTGTTGAGATTTACAGCAAGGATGGTTCTAACGCTGTTTACGACTATGCCAAGGTGCATGGCGTTGATAGCTGGTCATTTTGTGATCCTTGTGACGAAGTAACTCCAGATACTCATGATGATTGTTGTTTGGTTTGTGGATCTAAGAAGGACTGATTGGCGAAAAGAAAATACTGGTTTCAATAGTTGTCTCACTAACCCACTAAGGAAAGAACAATGCAAGACATTCAATGCTCAGATCGTTCAATCGCCGGTTTTATACCGGTTGCCAATCCCAGTAAGGCCTGCACTCACCTGCGAGTGAGCGTGTTTTACAGCAAGGGCGGGATGAATTACTTCAATTACAACAAGGAACCAAGCGGATTTTTTCTGAGTGTTTCCCCGGTGGCGTTGGAAGAAAACGCTTGGGGCAAAGCTTGGACAACTGTTCTGACCAAGGGCTACAAGAGTTTGATTGAGGGTGCTGGCAGGTTTAACCAGAAAAAGCTTGAGGCCCATTTTCAGGCGGTTCAGAGGGATATTGAGAACAGCACGGGATTGGTGACTGAGATTTCTTCCAAGGTGGCAGCGGTTGAGGGGGTGGCTGCTTGATTGAGGGGGGCGGGAGGGATTTCCCTTTCGCCCCTTTTGGTTTGAACCTCCTTTGTACTTTGTTTTGTTCTGGGCGTGTATCCCAATGGCAGAGGAAAACGACTTAAAATCGTTCAAGTATGGGTTCGAGTCCCATCACGCCCAATCTGGCGAAAACTAAATTGCACTAACAACATTTGTCACTAACCCGGAGCAAACAATGAAGACAATCACGATTTTAAGCGCATTGGAAAGCCTTTCTGATCTTCTTGAGGATCAAGGAGTATTGGAGGATGAGGAGGTATCTGGTGCGTTGGCTACCCTTACCGCCTTATGTCAGGGAGATGCTGGTTCCTTCGACGGGGAACCAATCTACCAACGCCAATTGGTTGGCGTGAAGCTTAACTAGGAGCCAGATCATGACTATTAAAGAACAATTTGAATTGATTGAGTTGGCATTAAGGGGAGAAGCAGACGGAACCGAAGCAGTTGATGCCTTGATGGCATTAAAAACCAAGTTTCGGGCATTGGCTGAGGTAGAAGGCAATGTGACGATTTCCCAAGGGCTGGCTACCTTGCCTGATGGCAGCACCTTGAGTCTTGAGGTTGGCGAATAAAAAAAGTCTCGTTCACTAATTGTTCCAACACTAACCCCTTAAAGGAGCAAGAGATGAAGAAGTGCCAATGCGGTGGTTATTTTGACTTCAATCGCTACTGCGGGGCTGATGTTTGCCTTGAGTGCGACCACCACAAGGGCTTCGACCGCTGTTTCTGCGGTTGGAGTGTCTCTGGCCGAAATGGCCGGGTGGAATTGCAGGAGATGGGTGAAACCATCGAACCCGAGGACTATTGAGATCATTCCCGGTGTGGGGAAACAATAACGCCTAGGGCACACCACCTAGGATTATGGAGAGTCCAAGATGACTGAAGAGCAAAAGAATGCTATTCGCTGTGCTTATGCAGACTTGGTTGGGGCACTTCAGGCAAGGAATCAACTCGACATTGAGGTGCACGATTGGAAATCTCACCTTGTCACCATCGAAGAGTTGGAAGAAGCATTCGATTTCATCGAACCCGTCGAAATTGAGGAGTAACTGAAATGCCACATGAGAAATCAATTTACTTGGTTGTGCCAGTAAAATTACCCAAAGGATTTGAAGACCCAGCTGACTTGACAAAGTACCTCAACAAATTCATCGAGATTGGACTAAGTGATCTTCAAGAAACTGTGGAAGATGAAAACATTGACAGCGATGAATTGGATGAACTAGTTGCCACCCAAATTGAATGGGGAACACCTTTCGTTGAAGTAAAGTACTAATTCAAAACCAAGGGAACTGACCATCCCCTTGGTTGCTTTCCACGAACCTCCTTTGTACTTTTACATATCAACAAGCGCATATCTACACGGATGTATACGCATATGTACAAGACCTACGACTACGGCATCCTTAGCCCAGTTGAAATAGAAGAAACCGATACAATCAACGCAAATGCCGTTTTGACGCTGTTTGATGGCAATGAATGGCTCGTGACCTGCCAACATGATAAAAAGTCCTCTAAACGCAAAATTTGGGCCTCTTACGCTGAAAGACAGGAAGATGGATCCCCCGGTTACTTCCTGAAGACCAAAGATCGACCCGAAAAACATATCTGGGACACAATCAGCAGTATCGTTGAAAAAGAACTTGCAACCTACATGAGGAAACAGGCGAAAATAAAAACCACTACTTAATTAATACCCAAGAGGAGAAACGAACATGGAACGCCGAGAAGTCCAAGGTTTCATTTTCCGCAATCTGCACCACAAGGGTGTGGTGTACAGCGTCCGAAACTCCGAGGGCAAAACGATTGCCCACTCAAACTCCGTCCTCATTAGGAATGCCAAATTCGTCGTTCAACCGGCGGGATTGGCCCGTGTTCGCAGGGAAAAGAAAAAGTTTGTACACGCTGGGGTAAGAGGGGAAGTTGTCCTCGATCCCATCGAAGCTGCAAACATCATCAAAAATATGGATCAAAACAAGACAGCATATTACAATCCATATAAAACAGATCACTTTGTTGATGTTGAGAACAACAAGCTGGACAAGGCAGACTATGTCCTGCTCACCAGCGATGGTGATAAATCAAAAGTGATATATCTGGCTATCTAACAGAAAGTGCAGGGGGAAAGTATCCCTCTGCACAATTTCTTTTCGCCTATTTACCTCCTTTGTACTTTCTTGGATGACAGAGTCTATTGGCGAAAAGAAAAACACTACCAAGCCATTCGTTCCACTAACCCTCACTAGGAGCCAGAAATGATCCTTTTCAGCATCAATGCCTACATTATGAGCAATCGCAAGAATGGTTTTACCGACAAGATCGTTTGCAAAAACGGGCTGACCCTCAGTGTTCAGGCCAGCAGTTTCCACTACTGCTCTCCTCGCAACGATTCGGGGCCTTGGGACAAAGTTGAGGTTGGTTACCCCAGTCGCAAGATTGAGGAACTGATGGAGTACGCCGAAAATCCGGCTGCACCGACCGAGACTGTCTATGCCTTCGTGCCCCACGATGTGATCGAGAAGATAGTTCTTGACAACGGCGGCTTACTGTGATATCAAAAGTGTAAGAGGAGCAATCTTCTTACACTTTTGCTTCAAACCTCCTTTGTACTTTTACCCTCTTGGATGCCACAACAAATGGCGAAAAGAAAATTCCACTGCCAATAAGCGTATTCACCACTAGGAGAAAGTCATGAACGATGCAAAGGCTCTCGCTACTGTCTCCGGAATGATGGAGACCGACCACGACACCCTCATGGAGGCGTGGCAGCATTTGGTGGACAACGGCATGGTCTGGAACCTGCCCGGTTCCTACGGGCGCATGGCCCAACACCTGATTGATGAGGGGCACATCGCCGGATAGGCGAAAAGAAAGTCCCCAAACCGAAAGGCACGGAGGAACAACCCCATGCGTGACAACGACCTGCTGGACGGTGCTTGGGATGCCCCTGAAGCTCCCAAACCCGCTCCAAAAGAGTGGAAACGAAAGTCTTGCCGTGAATTGGATGCCCTAATGGGCGTTGATAGCGGTGATTATGACGATGATATCTTCATCGCCAAACCTATCACCAAGCCCATATCAACGGGCTCCAAATCCACGGCTCCCAAATCCACAAAGCGGCGAAAAAGAAAAGCCAAGGCCACAAAGGTGAAACCAGAGGATGCTCGAAAGCTCCTCGAACTGTGGGTCAAGAAACTCTTGACCGCCCGCAAGAAAGTCCAAAAGTACCGCCAAGCTGTCAAGCGGTACGAGAAACAGGGGAGACTGTAATGCAGACTCTTGAATTCAACATGGCGGTGGCCGGAAACTGTGACCAATGGGTTCCGGCCTGCGGGGGAACCGAAACCCCCTTCATCGCCCGTAGCGGGGCACGGCTCCTGTATTGTTTCAATCCACGGCTAAGGAAACACGCCTATTTGGATCTAGGCACCGACATGATCCTTGAGGATCAGGATGCCCGAATGCACCTGAATCCACAGGATTACCGATAACCAGAGGGGCCGGTGATGTTCTCCCGGCAGGGTTCTCACAGGGAATTAAAAGAGGGCAGGTAACCACTCCTGCCCCACCCTTCACAAAAGCAGCCGCCACAAAACCCTCTGGCGAAAAATAAATACCCAAACAGACAAGTGTTCCACTAACCACTAAGGAGAAGGCCATGAAGACTGTCCAGATGCCCAAGGTTGAGTCCAACACCATTGTGGTGGCCAAGCCCACCCAGCGGTTGCACTGGGCTCCCGCAACCCAACGCTTCCAGAACAAGAAGCGCAAGGCCGAACTGAAAAAGTTCCGGTACAAGGACTAACCGAAAGGGGGACTAACCATCCCCCTTTCTTCTTTTCGCCACCGAACCTCCTTTGTACTTTGCATATCAACAAGCCCAAATCCATGGCGAAAAAACAATTGTCTGTCGAATAGGTGTCACTCACATATCAACAAACCCCGAGGCAAAAATGACCAGAACAGAAGGTGAAATTGAAATTGAACGCATTCTTTCCTATGAAGGGAAGGATTTCCAAGTCCAAGGGACTGTCGAATACGAATGGGAGTTGGACGATGGGAATTACACTGATTCCCCTCCCGACGATCCAGAATTAACTTGGAATGTATTGGGTGTCACGGCCTTCCCGGTAGACGGAGAAGGCAGAATGGGGCCACAGGTGACCAGCCAAGGTTTGCTTCTCAGGCTTGGGAATCTGCTTGAAAAGCAACTAACTTACGATTCTTTCCCAAACCCGTGGTGACCAAGGCCCCCGAAAGGGGGTCTTTTTTTGTTTCATTGGCAACCAAGTGTACAACGGAGGTTCCAACAACAAATAAAAAAAATCCCCGCCCGAAGGCGGGGATCTCCCCTTAGCAGGAATAGATCAGGCCATCCTCACCGACGATCAGGCCCAGTTCCCCGAACCGATGG
>Ga0222713_10003313_pt1 | contig 16769 bp, 16 predicted proteins | sample C33_649DmetaG_FD_165061 | JGI IMG/M metagenome (GOLD analysis project Ga0222713, IMG submission 165061) | Estuarine water microbial communities from San Francisco Bay, California, United States - C33_649D | ecosystem: Environmental > Aquatic > Marine > Unclassified | place: USA: California...
GTGTCAGTAGGTACGGAGTACCGCGCAGATTGAGGCTCAATGGACCCTTGGAGAATCCGCAGAACTTGCACTTGAAGGTGCACACGTTGGTGTAGTTGATGTTTCGGTTGTGTACCCACGTGATGTCGTCGCCAACCGTCACACGACGTAGCTCGTTCGCGGCATCGGCCACGGCACGTACTTCCGGGCCGCGCGCACGGAATAGTGCGGTGATCTCGTGCTCACCGAGTTGCTGGCCGAGTTCCACTCCACGCAACGCTTCACCTACCGGACCGTGCAGCTTGCGCGACCGCTCGACGAGCGACCCGGAGCGTGACGCGGATGACGCGTCGATGATCTTGGGTGGCGGATTGTTCGCCCCGGAATACCACTGAGTGGAGCGGTGACCGACGAGGATCACCTCGGCGCCATCGTGTACCACGTCGGCCGCGGTGACCTTCTCTGGCCACACTGCTCCGGGGTCGTCGCGTCCGAGACCCTCGGCATCGCTGCGATCGAGCACGCGGAACCGCAATGATTCATCTAGCCACGTGGGCGTCGCCGAGAGACCGATGTCGGCGATGAACTCCGGATAAATCGTGAGACGTGGTGCAAGTGCGCGACCGGCGGCTTCGGTGACTTCGCGCAAACGATCCAACTCGGGCCAAGGACGTTCGGGATTCACGTGGTCGGCGGTCACGGGCGACACGCCGCCCCAATCGTCGATGCCGGCGGACAGCAACACCCCGAAGTCGTCGCTGAGATTCGGCGGGGCCTGGAGATGAATCTCCGGCGGCAGGATGACCCGCGCTACCGCTATCGACCATAGGTATTCGTCGGCATCGCACGCGTCGTCGTGTTGCATGCCGGTTCGTGGCTTGGGCAGGAAGTTCTGCACGATTACCTCCTGCACGTGCCCATGCCGCGCGTGGGACGCAGCGATGGCCTCCAGCGCGGCGATTCGGTCGGCGCGGGATTCGCCGATGCCGACCAGAATCCCGGTGGTGAACGGAATCCGCAACTCTCCGGCAAACTCCAACGTGTCGAGTCGTCGCTGCGGTACCTTGTCGGGCGCGCCGCGGTGGCACTCCAGATCGTCGCGCAGGGTTTCGATCATCATGCCCTGTGAGGGCGACACGCGGCGCAGCATCCCCAGTTCTTCCTTGTAGAGCGCGCCCGCGTTTGCATGGGGGAGCAAACCCGTTTCGGTAAGTACCAGCTTGGCCATGTCGTGCAGGTAGTGAACGGTGGAGTCGTATCCATTCGCACGCAGCCACTCCGCAGCGACCTCGTATCGCAACTCCGGGCGTTCGCCGAGGGTGAACAATGCCTCGTGGCAACCCGCCGCCGCGCCGCGCTTGGCGATGGCAAGTACCTGTTCCGGTGAAAGGTACGGGTTCTCGAGTCGTGCCGGTGGTTGGGCGAACGTGCAGTAGCCACACTTGTCGCGACACAGCATTGTCAACGGAATGAACACCTTGGGCGAGTACGTGATGCGTGCGCCGTACTGCAGGTCGCTAATCTTTCGGGCGTCACGCAACAACTCCGGGAGCGGCGCGTCGATCAAATGCTGATGGTTCATGGTGCCCTCGTGGCATGCGACGTTCGCCGCGCGCCGTGTCGATCTCGTTGACTGTCAGCACCCGATCGGGTGAGTCGCGAATGTTAGAGGTGCGACCCACTCGGATTCATCGAGCAACCTCACCATAGCAAGGCCCCGTCGCTACGACGGCAGCAGGGCCCCGTCACTACGACGGCAGCAGGGCCCCGCCGCTCCGACGGCACCCGCTACGCGTTGCCGAGTGCGCGGAACAAGGCCCGCACGTTGGCGCCGTTCATCGGCACCCGATTGCCGGTGCGGGAGATGAAGCCGAGTTGCACTCCGGTGGAGGGATCGAGAACGGTGAAGATCTGCTCGTGTCCGTGTTCGTCGACGACCACGTCGGTGAGCAGCGGAATGTTCGCCGCACGTAGAAGTTCCTGGACGTAACCGGCATTGAGCACTTCGATGGCGATGTGCTGCACGCCCGAGCCGTGTTCCTCGAGGTGAGCGTCGACGGCCTTGTCGCCCGGCCCCACCAGTACCACGGTGACTCCGCCGCCCTCGGCCACCACGATGCCTGCATCATCGGTGGGTTGGGTGGAGAACCCGATCGAAGCGAGAAACGTGGACGCTGCCGACAGATCGGCAACAGCCACCACGACGTGGTCGATGCGACACGCGACGGCATCGAGCGCCGAAGCCAGAACGTCGGCGACCTTCGTCGGCTTCTCGAACACCTTCTCGTGGGCCACCTCGATGCGGTGGGTTTCCGAAAGCAGAATTCGAAACAGCTGTTCGGCAAAATCAGGGTCGACATCGTTGTTGATCGCCCACTGACGGCGGGTGGTAAGAACCTCACGCACGCGCTGTGGCTGGATGATGGCGGTGTTGCTCTGCGACTTGAGCGTTGCCACCTCGCGACACACCTCCATTCGTTGGGCAAGCAGTTCGATGATTGCTGCATCGATGTCGTCGATTTGTTTGCGAAGGTCGTCGAGATTGCTCATCTGCCGCGACCCCCAAAAAGTGCGAGCACTGCTCGAAACACCCCGCGACCACGGGCCGTGACGTTCGGCGTGCCCGATCGTGCACTCAGCAGTCGGTCGACGTGCTTGGCAAGTACGTCCATCTCGATGTTCACCTTGTCGCCTGCGCGGCGCACACCCAGTGTGGTTACCGCGGCCGTATGCGGAATGACGGCCACACGGAACGAGTCTGCGTCGAGGTCGAACACCGTCAAGCTCACACCGTCGACCGTGATCGAGCCCTTCTCCACCAGGAGGTGCATCCGGTCACGATCGAGTCGAACCCGAAGATCGGGTGCCGGTGATACCACTTCGCCGACCAGATCCACGTGGCCAAGTACCACGTGGCCACCGAATCGTCCGTCGGCCGACATCGAGCGCTCCAAGTTGACGGGGTCGCCGACGTTCAGCAACCCGAGGTTCGTTCGCTGGAATGTTTCGTCGCTCACGTCGGCTTCCCACCACCCGTCACCGGCCTGTACGACGGTGAGACAGCAACCGTTCACCGCGATGGATGCACCAATCGTGCTGTCGCGCAACACGTCTTTGGCGGTGATTCGCAACCGTGATCCGCTGCGTGATGCGACGGCACCGAGCTCTTCGACGATGCCCGTGAACACGTGTTGAACGCTAACCGCCCGCACTTTTGGCGGGGCGAGGTAAATCGTGGAGGATTCAAGTGGAAGTGGGGTGCGTGCGCCGTAGCATGAAGGGGTCCACTTGGGCTTCGGCGCGAGTGTGATGTTTCGGGATGGTCCCGGAACGACCCGTCGAGCATCTGCTCATCCGAGCAAGAAGTGCGAGACGAGGCAGAAAGAGGCAACGTACGAACATGGCGACTCCTGTGAAACTGGGGACCAAAGACGTCATTGCGAAGCACGGTCAGCATGCAACTGACTCGGGTTCGCCGGAAGTGCAAATCGCACTTTTGACCGACCGAATCAACAGCCTGACGGAGCATCTGAAGACACATGCAAAGGACCACCACAGTCGTCGTGGTCTCATGTTGTTGGTCGGACGCCGCCGTCGAATGCTCGACTACATCCGCAAGCGCGACATCGAGAAGTATCGCAAACTGCTCGAAGAGCTCGAACTTCGTCGTTAAGCCACTGCGACCATTCAAGGGGTTCCATAGGGGAACCACCGGTCGCGAGAGCTAACACAACATAGGAGACATACACATGGCTGAAGCCATTTCAGTGTCGGGCGCCATCAGTGGCACCGACAAAACCCTCCGGCTAGAAACCGGAAAACTGGCGCTGCAATCACAGGGCGCCGTCGTAGCAAGCATCGGAAAAACCACCGTGCTCGTCACCGCAAACGCCGCAAAGGGCGTGCGTGACGGCATCGACTTTTTCCCGTTGACGGTCGACGTCGAAGAACGGGCGTATGCCGCGGGCAAGATCCCCGGTTCGTTCTTCCGTCGCGAAGGCCGACCGAGCCAGCAGGCGATTCTCACCTGCCGACTCATCGACCGACCGTTGCGTCCGGCATTCCCGGACGGTTTCCGCAACGAAACGCAAATCGTCGTCAACGTGATCGGCGCCGACCAGGTGAACCCACACGACGTGCTCGCGATCAACGCGTCGTCTGCAGCACTCATGATCAGCGGCATTCCGTTCGACGGTCCCATTGGCGCAGTGCGAGTCGCGTACTCCCAGGACGGATCGTGGATCGCCCACCCAACGTTCGAAGAGGGCGACAACAGCACGTTCGAGTTGGTCGTTGCCGGACGCGAACTTGACAACGGCGACGTCGCCATCATGATGGTGGAAGCCGGTGGTACCGAGAAGTCGTTCGACTTCTATGCCAATGGTGCGCCGAAGGTGAGCGAAGCAGTAATTGCTGCCGGCCTCGAGGCGTCCAAGCAGTGGATCAAGGAGTCCATCAAGTTGCAGCGTCAGTTGACCGCAAGCGTCATCGCGGCACGCGGCAAGATCGAGCCTTTGGCGTACACGCCGATCCTCGACTACAGCCCCGAGGTGTACGCCGCCGTCGAGCGCGCTGCCACCGCCAAACTGCAGCCGGCCATTCGCATCTCGTTGAAGAAGGATCGCAACGCGGCAATCGACGAGGCAACGGCGGCAACGGTCGCCGAACTCGTCGGCACCGCCGATGCACCCGGCCAGTTCGCCGGACAGGAGAAGCAGATCAAGGAAGCCGTGCGCTCACTCACCAAGCACCTCGTGCGTCAGCGCGTGGTCAGCGAGAACGTGCGCATCGACGGTCGCGGACCACGCGATCTTCGCCCAGTGTCGTCGGAAGTGGGCTTGCTGTCCACCGCACATGGCACCGGATTGTTCCAGCGCGGTGAAACACAGGTAATGAACGTCGTCACCCTGGCCATGCCACGCATGAACCAGATGATCGACTCCATCACCCCAACCACCGAGAAGCGTTACATGCACGACTACAACATGGCCCCGTGGGCCAATGGTGAAACCGGTCGTGTGGGTACGCCGAAGCGCCGAGAAATCGGCCACGGTGCGCTCGCCGAACGTGCGGTGTTCCCGGTGGTTCCAAGCCAGGAGACGTTCGCCTACACCCTGCGCCTCGTGAGCGAAGTGTTGTCGTCGAACGGTTCCACGTCGATGGCGTCGGTTTGTGCATCGAGCCTCGCGCTCATGGACGCCGGTGTTCCGATCATCGCTCCGGTTGCCGGAATCGCGATGGGACTCATCTTCGAAGATGGCAAGTACACCGCACTCACGGACATCCTCGGTGCAGAGGACGCATTCGGCGACATGGACTTCAAGGTGGCCGGCACCGCCGATGCGGTTACCGCGTTGCAGTTGGACACCAAGATCGACGGCATTCCAAGCGACGTACTCGCATCGGCGCTGGAACAAGCCAAGGAAGCTCGTCTCAAGATCCTCGATGTGATGACGGCGGCAATACCTGCGCCGCGCGACACCGTGGCCGAGAGTGCTCCGAAGATCGTCACCATCACCATTCCGTTGGACAAGGTGGGCGAGGTCATCGGACCGAAGGGCAAGGTCATCAACACCATTCAGCAGGAGACCGGCGCAACCATCGCCGTCGACGACGACGGCGCAGTTGGCATCGTGACCATCGGTTCACCGGATTCCGCAAAGGTGGAGGACGCCAAGACACGCATCCTGAACATCGTCGATCCGCCAACGGCGGAGCTCGGCGCCACGTACACCGGTCGTGTGGTGAACATCGCGCAGTTCGGTGCGTTCGTCAACATTCTCCCGGGCCGTGATGGACTCGTTCACATCTCCAAACTCGGTAACGGTGAACGTGTCGCCCGAGTGGAAGACGTATTGAACCTCGGTGATGAAGTCACCGTACGAGTCGACGACATCGACGACCGCGGCAAGGTGAGTCTCTCGCTCATCGGCCCAGACGGTCAGCCGATGGCTGGCTCGGGCGGCGGCGGTGGCGGCGAGCGCCGTGACCGTGGTGATCGCGGCGGACGTGGTCGTGACGATCGTGGCGGCCGAGGCCGTGATGACCGTGGCGGACGTGGTCGTGACGATCGTGGCGGCCGAGGCCGTGATGACCGCGGTGGACGTGGTCGTGACGATCGTGGCGGCCGAGACCGCCGTGATGATCGTCGTGATGATCGCCGCAGCGACCGACCATCGAACGACCGCGGCAGTGAGCCTGTTGCCGTCAGTTTCGAAGACGAGTTCAACGCCGACTTCAACGGCTAACGGATGATTCGCGTCGGCGTCGTCGGTGCAGCAGGGCGCATGGGCGCCACTGTGTGCGCCGCCGTCGCCGCCGAATCAGCATTGGAACTTGTTGCAGCGGTCGACACCACGGGTGACGTCACTGCGCAAGGTGTCACCATCAGTCGTGAGTTGAAGGCACTGGCCGACGCCAAGGTTGACGTGGCCGTCGATTTCACCGTCGCTGCTGCAGCGCGAGTGACATTGCCTTGGCTCGCACTACATGGTGTTCATGCGGTGGTGGGTACCACCGGCTTCACCGATTCGGATATCGCGGCCTTCAAACAGGAGTTCAGCCGAAGCAACTGCCTGATTGCGCCGAATTTTGCGATCGGTGCCGTATTGATGATGCGCTTCGCCGAGGTTGCGGCGCCGTTCTTCGACACCGCGGAAATCATCGAGATTCATCACGACGCAAAAGCCGACTCTCCGTCGGGTACCGCCGTATCGACCGCGAACAGAATGGCTGCTGCCAGCAACACGTGGGCGAACGATCCCACCACCCACGAGGCAATTCCGGGTGCGCGCGGCGCCAAGGGGCCGGCAGACATTCGAATTCACGCGGTTCGCATGCGCGGGGCGGTGGCGAATCAGGAGGTGGTGCTCGGTACGCAGGGGCAGACGCTCACCATTCGTCATGACACGATCGATCGCAACAGTTTCATGCCCGGTGTGGTGATGGCCTGCAAGAAGATCGCTGAGCATCCGGGCGTAACGCTGGGGCTCGATTCGTTCCTCGGTATCTAGCCACGTCCGGCATCGCGACGCCGGGCGAAGATCCGTCGCGATGGATTCGCCGGTTCGCTAACTACTCGTCGCGGGCGAGCGCTTCCGACGTCTTTTGCACCAACAGTTCCCGCTCGGCGTCGGTGAGCGGGCGAGTGGTTCGAACGTTCAATTCCACCCGGTCACCCTCCGACCCGGAAGCCTCGATTTCGTCGATGAACAACACCGTGGTGAGGCCCTTGGTTCCGGCCAGGTCTCGCACCGTCGACGAAACCCGCGCTGCGTCCCGTGAGGCGACATTGAACTGCATCGACTCGCGTATCGGCTCCTGGCTGAGGTTGCGAATGACGTCGAGTTTCGAATGGGGAATATGGAACGTGCTGTTGCCGTCCCGCAGGCGCGTGGTGATGACGCCGACGTGTTCGACCGTTGCACGAATTGGTTTCTCCCAACCCAAACTCGCCTCTATCTCGTCGCCAACGCCGAATCGATCCTCCAACAGCACGGCCAGGCCGGTGAGGTAGTCACCGACGCGATGCTGACCACCGATTGCGATTGCCGCTCCGAGGAAGCCGGCGCTCGAGAGGAAGAATGCCGCATCGAGGTCGAGCACGTTGAACACGGCGATGATGGCGATGATCCACAACACGAAACTGGTGAGCTGGTGAAGCATCCCGGTGGCTGCCTCGATTCGTTGGCGGCGACGGTTCTCGCCGCCCTCCATCGTTTCGGCTCCGACGCGTCGAACCGTGTTCTTCCACCACTTCTTACCGCGTCCCGGTTTGCTGTCGGCAACCTTGCGAACAACGACACGCAGGATTGCATAGGTAAGTCGAGTGAGGATGAAACAGCCAACGATGATTGCAATGGCGACGACGGGACGAGTGAAGAAGCGTTGAATGCCGTCGACGGGTTCATCGTCGGCGGCGACGAGTAGCACTTGGGACAATTGCAGGAGGAAAAGGTTCACCCCTTCAGTGTGGCGGATGAATTGCGCCGTGCATCGACACCCGCTCGTTAGCCTGAACGAGGTGAAGGTACTTCGTGCGACGTTCGTCGCAGTATCACTGCTCGCGCTGACGGCATGCGGTGACGTTCAGGTGGCATCGCCGACCACTGCAGAGGCCGAGGCCGCCGCAACTACGGTGCCCGACGAGCCCGATGCAACCACCACGACTGCGCCGTCGCCAACCACCTCGGTGGAGAGCACCACGACCACCACCACAACCGTGCCCGTCACCACCACCACGGTGTTGGATGTGGCGTGCATCAAGACCACCACCTGCCAGTTCGCGAATCTGGTCGGCGTCGACTTCTCGAGGCTGAAGCTCGATTTCGTGAATTTCCAGGTTGCCAACCTCGGTGGCGCCAGTTTCGTGGGCGCCAACCTCAACAACTCCATCTTCATTCGTGCAGATCTCAGCGCGGTCAATTTCGAGGGTGCATCGTTGAAGAACGTGGATTTCACGGCGGCCACGATGAACGCGGCGTCCTTCAAGGGCGCCAACATGGAGGGTGCGGTGCTCTGTGACGTGGATCTGGAAACCGTCCTCGAACTCACCAAAGCGCAACTCGACCAGGTGAAGAAATTCAAGACCAAGGGAAAGGTGTATTGTCCATAAACAACGCCTGAAGGGGGCATCATGGCAGCAACAATTCCGGCCTCGATCGACGAGGTCACGGCACCGTGGATGAGCGATGCAACCGGCTGGAACGTCACCGAGGTGCGCAACGAGATCATCGGAGTTGGTGTGGGCGTGTCCAGCGCGGTTTACAGGTCGCATCTCACCGGCTCAGGGTGTCCGAAGTCGGTGATCGTCAAACTTCCGGCCCTCGACCCCAACGCGGTGTTCACCAGCTCGGTGTTGCGCATGTACATCCGTGAGGTGAAATTCTTCAAAACTCTGGCCCACGAGGTTCCCTTTCGCGTATCAAAGTCGTATTACGGCGAAGTGAACGAAGAGACGAGCCAATTCGCGATGGTCGTGGAAGACCTCGGGAGCTTGCGCATCGTCGACCAGGTGAAGGGAATGGCGATCGACGATGCACGCCGCGCCGTCGACGGTGTGGCCGCCATGCACGCCAAGTGGTGGGGCAAGGCCGATGAACTCGCATCGAGTGGAACCACCATCAGTCTCGGAGACCCCATTTACCCGGCCGTGGTGCCGATGGTGTTCGCCGAAGGTTGGGAGAAGTGCACCAAGGAAATTACGATGCCCGACTCCATCATGCAGGTGGGGCCACGGTTTGGCGGCGCGGTTGCGTCGCTTTTGGAATCACTGGCACAGGGCCCGAACACCCTCGCGCACGGCGACTACCGAGCCGACAACATCATGTTCGGCAACGACGACGAACTCGTGGTACTCGACTTTCAGCTGATTGGTACGGGTATCGGCGCCTACGACCTGGCGTATTTCATCACGCAAAGCATCTCGGCCGATGATGCGAGTACGCACGAGCGCGAGTTGTTCGACCGATGGGTGGATGGCGTACTTGCAGGTGGTGCACCGAAGGAGCTCGTGGACAAGAACGCACTCTGGCAGCATTACCGATCGGCGGCACTGTTCTGTCTCGCGTATCCCATCATCGCAAGTCGCGGTGTGGATCTGAGTGACAAGCGATCGTTCGACTTGGTGGATTGCATGAACACGCGATTCGATCGCGCGGTGCGCGAACTGAACCTGGTGGAATTGCTGCCGGCGTAAGCCGCCATCAACAGTTCCCATTGGCGTAACGATTTGTTCGCCGAGTTCTCGTAGTCTCGTCGCGATGGAACTGGTGCTGGTGCGTCACGGGTTGCCGGTGCGGCGCGAACTCACGGAGGGCATCGCCGACCCCGAACTTGCGCCAGACGGCGTGACACAAGCGGAGCGTCTCGCGGGATACCTTGCGAGCGAGGACATTGCCGCCCTCTACGTGAGCCCGCTTCGACGTGCGCAGGAAACGGCCGCTCCGTTGGCGAAACTGCTCGGACTTCAGCCGATTATCGAGGACGACATCAGCGAGTTTGATCGAAATTCCAGCGAGTACGTGCCGATCGAGGAACTACGAGGCACGAATGATCCGCGTTGGCTCAAGATGATTCGTGGCGAGTGGGAAGAGGGGCACGATCATCCCGAATTGTTTCGCAAGCGGGTGATTGCGGCGTTCGAGCGCATGATCGCCGCACACTCCGGCCAGCGCGTGGTGGCCGTGTGCCATGGCGGTGTGATCAACCAGTATCTAGCGCACATCCTTGGTATTCAGACGCAACTCGGATTCTTCTATCCGCAGTACACCTCGATCCACCGAGTTATCGCATCGCGCGAGGGACTGCGCTCGCTGGCCACTCTCAACGAGGTGGCGCACCTGCGCGACTGAACCGGTTGGTTCCGTCGCCGCCGAGTCGTTTACTTCAGCGCCGCGAGTGCTGCGTCGTAGTTGGGTTCGTTGGCAATCTCGTCGACCAATTCCGTGTGGGTTACCTTGCCGGCTTCATCCAGTACCACCACGGCGCGCGCCAGCAAACCCTTGAGGGCGCCGTCGACGATGTTGACTCCGAACGTGTCGCCGAAGTCGGTGCGGAATGAGGAGGCATTCTGCACGTTGGTGATTCCCTCGGCACCGCAGAAACGCTTCTGGGCGAAGGGGAGATCCGCGGATACGCACAACACCACGGTGTTGTTCATGGCGGCGGCGAGTTCGTTGAATTTGCGCACGCTCTTGGCACAGGTCGGCGTATCGACGGAGGGGAAGATGTTCAGCACCACGCGCTTGCCTTGCAGGCTGGTATTGGTGACCTCGGACAAATCGTCCTTCACGAGCGTGAATGCGGGGACGGGGGAGTTGGTGGACGGCAGTGAGCCGCTGGTGTTCACCGGGTTGCCGCCAAGTTTGGTAGTTGCCATGCTCACAGTCTCGCACACAGGTGTGCGATGCACCAAGCCCGTTCGCGGCAAAATTTTTTTGGAGGCTCCTACGTAGTAGGAGCCTCCAACTTCTCGGGGTGGTTGCAATTGCGAACACCGATGCCGCATAGTGCTGCCCCATGTTCAACGAACCAACACCACGACGTACACAGCTCTGGCAATGTCCGGAGTGCGCCAACAGCATCACCCTGCACGTTCGAGTGCAGCACCCCCCGATCTGCAACAACAAGGCCAGCCACAGTCGGCGTCACGTCGACATGAAACGTGTCGTGAAAGGACAGCGGCGATGAACGAAGTTCCCAGCGAGGAGGTACCTGCTCGCGAGTTCTACACCGCCCAGGAGGTCGTCGATCTCGCATTGGAATGGGGCGCGAATCCAACCCTCGTCGACGATGATGGCGATGTCATCATGGAACTCGAACGAGCCGACAGCTCGATACATCTCGACTTCGGCCCTCCCTCGCAGTTCTACGAGGACTTCCTGTGTCGCTCCTGGATGTTCGTGCCGGCGGCGCCACATCGTTTCTGTGATCGGTGGAATAGGTTTCCCTACTTCGGCACGTTCTCGGTGGTGTACGACGCAAACGAATTTCCCGAGCGCACGGAGGCGGGTTTCGTCATTCGGGCGGTTCGTGTGGTGCAGTTCAACCGGTTTCAAAAGGAGCAAGACATCTTCCTGGATGTCATGCTGTTCTGGTACGCGGTCAGATTGATTCAACACGGCGTGTCGAGCGGGGAGGCCGACCTGGCGCATCTACGAGCCCACGTCGTGGACGGCGGACTCACGAGGTGGTGGTTCGGCGAGGAGTAGCTTTTCAGTCGGGACGACTGGGACCGCGACGAAGCTGACCCTGCAGCAGCGAGATTGCGAACAGCCCCACGACCAGCCACCACTGGTATGCGTCGATGAAGTCGAGGAACGCACGTATCTGGTCCTCGAAGATGCGCCCGAACACGCGAAGCACCCAGAGTTTGACGGCGATGCCAATAGAGACGAAGATCAGGAAGGTACGTGGCTTCATTCCGCGGTGTCCCACCAGCAAGCAGACAACGTTGCTACCGGGGAAGATGATCACCGACCAGACGCCCATCTTGTCGACTGCGCGTTCGAGCCACACGTAGATGCGTGGTGGTTCGCCTGCCTGGCCCTCCAACCAGCGCACCGCCTTCTCGCCGAAGAATCGACCACAGAAGTACAACGCCAGGGCGGCGGCCAGCACCCGAAAGAATCCGATCAGAACGTACGGGAGCAGTCCGATGTAGGGCACCGATCCGAACAGGTTTCGATTACGAGACGAGAGCAGAAGTACCAGCGACGGACGTTCGTCGACGAGGGCGGGGCCGATGTTGGATCCGATCGTTCCCAGCACGAACAACCCGGAGGTGATCGCAAGCACCGATCGACGCGCTAACGGGGTGGGCACACATGAAAGATAGTTCGCGGCTTGTGTACCCGCACGTTTCGGTGTGTACTCTGAGCGATGACCGACACGGCGCAACGCCGACCACCCAAGGGGGCAACATGAAGGGTTTAATGCAGCCAACGCAGCTCACGCTCGTGCACTTGTTTGAACGCGCCGAGCGGTACAGCCGCGACAAGAAAATCATCACGGCAACGGCAAGTGGCAAGGTCACCACCACCTACGGCGAGTGGGCCGACCGCGCACGTCTACTTGGCGGTGTGCTCGACAACTTGAAGATCTCCAAGCACGGGCGTGTTGCCACCCTGGCGTGGAACTCGGCCCGGCACCTGGAGTTGTATTTTGCGGCACCGTGCTCGAGCCGCGTGCTCCATACGTTGAACTTCCGCTTGTTCCCCGAGCAGCTCACGTACATCGTCAATCACGCGGAAGACGAAGTGATCTTCTGCGACACATCGCTATGGGCGATTCTCGAGCCGCTCATGCCGACGTTCACCACCGTGAAGCACCTGGTGTTCATGAACGACGGCAAGGGGGAAGTCCCGACGAGCGTGACCGGAGTGCAGGTGCATGAGTATGAGTCGCTGCTGATGCAAGCAAGAGCAGTGGAATGGAACGTAGCCGACGAGAACCAAGCAGCCAGCATGTGTTACACCAGCGGCACCACGGGCAACCCCAAAGGCGTGGTGTATTCGCACCGCTCTACATTCCTGCACACGATGGCCGAGATGGTCGCCGACTCGCTCGGTGTGCGCGAGTCCGACACGGTGTTGCCGGTGGTCCCGATGTTCCACGTGAATGCCTGGGGTCTCACCCATGCGGCAACCGCATGCGGCGCAAACTTGGTGATGCCGGGTCCCGATTTGTCGGGCAAGGCAATCGCCGATCACATCGTGAATGAGAAGGTCACCGTGGGTGCCGGTGTGCCAACCATTTGGATGGCGGTGCTTCCCGAGTTGAAGGATCGTGACACGTCCTCACTGCGAGCCATCGTGTGTGGCGGTGCTGCAGTTCCCAAGGCATTGAGCGAGGCCTACAGAGAACAAATTGGTCTTCCGATCCTCCAGGCATGGGGCATGACGGAAACGTCCCCGATCGCCGCGGTGTGTACGTTGAACACCGCCGAGCAACAATTGCCGGTTGCCGAACAAGCAGAGATTCGCACGACGGTGGGACGCATCGTGCTCGGAGTCGACTTCCGCGTGGTGGAACCCGACACCACCACCATGGTGCCGTGGGATGGCGAAACGAGTGGGGAGTTGCAATGCGCCGGCCCGTGGATCGCCAGTTCTTATTACAACGACTCGCGCTCAGCCGAGAGTTTCACCACCGACGGGTGGTTGCGCACGGGCGATGTGGCCGTCGTGGACTCCGTCGGGCGAATCCGGCTCGTCGACCGAACCAAGGACCTCATCAAGTCCGGCGGTGAATGGATTTCCTCCGTCGAGATCGAGAACGAGTTGATGTCCCACCCGAAGGTGAAGGAAGCCGCAGTGGTGGGTGTGCCGCACCCGAAGTGGTCGGAGCGACCGCTCGCGTGTGTGGTGCCCAAGGATGGCGAGACCATCACGAAGGACGAGATTCTGGCGTTCCTCGCGCCAAAGTTGGCCAAGTGGCAATTGCCCGATGATGTGGTATTCATCGACCAGGTGCCCAAGACCTCGGTGGGGAAGTTCTCCAAGAAGACGTTGCGCGACAGATTCGCCGACCACAAGCTGCCCGAGGCGTAAGCAGGGGCCGAGCCACCCGACGTCCTCTAGATGACCGCAACCAGTACGGACACGCCCATTCCCAGAATCAGTGCGGCAAGCGAGATGCCAGTGGTGACCACGTAACGCTTCATTGACGCGAGTTGGTCGATCTTCGTTTCCAGCCGATCAAACTTGGTATCAACACGATCGAGTCGCGCGTCAATCTGATCGAAACGTGCATCAATCGTGGTGAATCTCGGGTCAACTTGTTTGAATCGTTCATCGACGAGCGTGAATCGTTGATTCATCTCCATTCTGAGGAGGTTGATGTCATCCTTGGTGGCAACGTTGCTCCAGCCAATGGGTGGGAGGTGTGCCATGAGAATGTCGGCCACATCTTCAGGCATGAGACCGCGCAGGGTCTGATGGAGATTCAGTCGATCGGCTTCATGCGACGACATGAGTTTGCCTTTCCGGATGCTGTTCATACCAAGGTGTATGCACGAGATGCCCATGTTGGCGGAAATTCCTACGTGGCATGGCCGGCATCGTAGGCCGCCGGCTGGACTTGTCAAGTCACAAGGCGACCCGATTCGTGCGTATTACCCGTACCCCAACTGGGGCACCTGGCTGACGGGCGACCGTCGGGACGGGTATTCAACCATCAACCGAAAGGCACAACCAATGACCACCGCATACCTCAACGACATCACCAGCCTCAAGCCTGGTGCTCCGATTACTCGGGGTGGAGTGACGCTGATTCCAATCTTCGACCCCAAGCAACGCGGAGCCAGCATCAGGATCGCTGGCGATGAGCTCGTCGTTTCCGAACTCGAAAGCCCCACCGTGCCCGAACTGCAGGTTCACAACCCCACCAATCACGACCTGTTGATTCCTGCCGGACGAATCCTGAGTGGCGGGCGCCAAACCCGCGTAGTCAACGTTTCCATCGTGGTACCGGCTGGCGCACGGATCGTCATCCCGGTGTCGTGTGTCGAGGCGGGGAGGTGGTCGGGTCGCTCCGGTTTCTTCAACTCGGGTCGCATGGCGTCGCGCCGCATGCGCGTGGCGAAGCAGCGCAGCGTGAAGAACAGCGTCGATCATCACAACACCAAGCGTTCGGCGCAGGGTGAAGTGTGGAACACCATCTCCTTTGAGTTGAGCTCGCGCGGTGTCAACCACGAGGAAAGTCTCTTTCTTGGTGTCGACGACGACCTGAATCACCGCTCTGATCGACTTGCCGTGGTGAATGATCTCATCGACAATGGCGTGCAAGCCGACCAAGTCGGTGTGGCCGTGGCGCACGGCGACAGGATTCTCGGTGTCGAGGTGTTTCCGAGCAGCGAAGCACTGAAGGCATCGTGGGAGGCGATCGTTCGCGCAGCCGTGATCGACGCAGACGAGTTCGAGTCACAACCGCAATCGGTCGACGCGCAAGCGGGAATCAAGGCGCTGGAGGATTTCCTCGCCGAGGTTGCCCGTACCGGCGGCACCGAGGCCGAAGGGTGTGGTCGCGGAACCGAAGTGCACGTCGAGACACCACGTTTCGTGGCGCACGGACTGCGAGTAGATGGTGAGTTGATCTACTGCAACGCATTCGTCAGTTGACGCTGCTTGGTTTGGCATCGCGGACATCGCGCTGCCATACTGAACGGCGTCGGTTCTACCGATAGCGAGCCTCCCGGTGTCTCTCCGCCGAGTACCGGGAGGCTGCTTTGGTATGGTGAGGTGAACGTCATGAAACTCTTTCCGGGTCTCACGTTTTCCTGGAAGCGCGCGTTGGGCGTCACCGCTGCCAAGCGCAAGATTTCACGATCGACGGGAATTCCATTGTCACGCCAGGGTCGACGCTCGAAACTTGGCAAGTGGCTGGGGATGCGCTGATTCGTCTGCGCACGGCGCTGATCACAGGCTGCGGATCCCCAACCGGCATTGGTATTGCAACCGCCCGACGTTTGCGATCCGCGGGTTGTCACGTGGTAATCACGAGCACCACCGATCGCATCCACGAGCGCGAACAGGAGTTGAGCCGTACTACTGGTGACGGCGAGGTGCTCGGTCTCGTCGCTGATCTCACCGTCGACTCGCAGGTGGAGGCGCTGGTGGCACGGGCTGCCGTCACGTTCGGTCAGATCGATGCGCTTGTCAACAATGCCGGCATGGTGAGTGTGGGCAACGATCTCTTCAATGCCTCACTCGCCGACACCACGCTGCAACAGTGGAACGACTCTTTGGCGCGCAATCTCACGTCGTGCTTCCTGGTGACTCGCCACGTGCTCGAGGCGCGAGTCGCGAACGACAAAGTGATGCCCGACGGCGGACGCATCGTAAACGTTGCGAGTACCACCGGTGCGCTGCAGGCAGGCATCGGCGACGTTGGTTACAACGCGGCCAAGGCCGGCATGATCGGCCTCACGCGTGCGGTGGCACTGGAAGTTGCTGCGCGAAACATCATGGTGAATGCCGTGGCCCCTGGTTGGATTGCCACTGGTTCGCAGACTGCCACCGAGGCTGCCGCTGGTGCGGTGACACCACTCGGTCGGTCGGGAACTCCCGACGAAGTTGCAGCGGTAATTGAATTTCTGTGCAGTTCTGGCGCGTCGTACGTGACTGGACAGATGTTCGTGGTGGATGGGGGAGACGCCATCCCCGAAGATCGCAATTGGCGGCCGTAAATGTCCGATCGTGACGCCATGTTGGCCTGGCTTGCGACGGATGACGCATTGGTCGCTGCGCGCCGACTGGCTCGACGCTATTTATTGCGAATCGAACCTGAGG
>Ga0222713_10003314_pt1 | contig 16756 bp, 20 predicted proteins | sample C33_649DmetaG_FD_165061 | JGI IMG/M metagenome (GOLD analysis project Ga0222713, IMG submission 165061) | Estuarine water microbial communities from San Francisco Bay, California, United States - C33_649D | ecosystem: Environmental > Aquatic > Marine > Unclassified | place: USA: California...
TTACAAAACGAAGGTTCCCTTCTAAAATCTCACGATGAATAGACTCTTGTTCTTTTAGTGAAATTTTACCCGAAAGCATTTGTTCTGATAATTGTTTTTCACGCTCCACAGTCATTACCTTGAGTTTGCGAATATCTTTTAGATAGTTCGAAATTTCCTCTTGGTTGATAGGGATTTGTAGGTTTTTGTTCTTCATGTTCATATTCATATCATTGGTGTTTTAGGATTGCTAATTCTTGTATAGATAGTGAGTCGATACCTTTTTCATGTATTTTTTCTAAAATTTCATCTACACTTGGTTCAAACTGAATAACTCGGTATTTGGTCAACAACTTGTGTACCACGTCGTCTATTTCCTCCTCATCTTCACTGAACTCATCTTCAAATGACAAAATGTCAGGATTTTCCTGTGATTCGATAAAAAAGGGTTTATCTTCGAAAAATTCAAATAACTCAATTCCTGGTGAGTTGAAACAGACTGTGGTGGTGTCATTTACTTCATTTAGAATGAAGTTTAGTCCGAAATTTTGATTTAGTGATGCTAAATGGTCTCTAATACCTATCAAGTCCAAAATAGTATCAAAGTAATAAAACATTGTACCGTTAGAATATTGTGCATACTTTCCATCAGTTTCTACTATTGGTGACATGAATCTGTTGAAGTGGACAAGGAAATCTTTATCCTGAACTGGCGTATACAATATTGTAAGTAGATATTTCATATTTCAAGTTTGATTTGTCAAAGATACGATATTTATATGAAAAAACCAAAACATGAAAAAAGTTATTCGTCTGACTGAGTCTCAACTTACGGACTTAATTGAGAAGGTTATAAAAAGTTCTAAAACCATTAATGAAAAATGGAAAGGAGATGTTGAGGTGGACAAGACCGGAGAATATTCCGACATGACTATTGAAGAGTTGGATGCCTCGATTAAGAAGTTAAAATCTCAAAACGACAAGTATCAGGAAAAAGGAGAGAAAGTTCCTGAAAAAAACAGAACAAAAATGAGTCAACTATATTTTGCTAAAAGAGCAAAAAAAGGATGGCCAGGTAAAGGTAAATCAAAAGCGTAAAAATGAAACAAATCACAATGACAGAATCAGAATTAAAAAAATACGTTCAAGAATCAATTGGTCGCGTTTTACTCGAAGATGCTTCCTATGAAAGGGAAAAGTTAAACGAGTACATCAAGAGCATGATTAAGATGTTTAGAGGTTTGGAAGATTTTGATTCATCAAACGAAATAGAAATCGACTTTTGGGATGGTCCTACCAAAAAAAAGAATATAACGATACAGCTTACTGTCGAAGTTCCTGATACAGGTAACAAAGAATTTGATACCAAAGTTACAAAAGAATATGTAAAATACTTGGTTTCTAAATTGAACGAGGACAACTCAAGTTCATATTCTTTCAGAGAAAAAAGACCTATCGACTTGATATCGGTGGATATTTCTTAATTGGTTTCGGTGTAGAAAATAACTTCGACACCACTTTCATTGAACATTTGTAAACTTCGTTTTGCATGTTCGTCCCAGTGTTCTCTATTTTTGGTGGTGTCTTCAGACTTACAATATATTGTTTTAATTCCCGAACTAATGATACCTCTTGCACAGTCAGAACATGGAATTCCACAGGTAAGATACATTGTAGTATCTCGAAGAGAAACCCCAATCCTAGCTGCGTTATAAATCGCATTCCTTTCAGCATGTTCAAACCAAAAGTATTTTTCAGGTCTGACTTGTCTTTCCTCAACATCATCATTAATTCCACGAGGAAATGAATTGTACCCTGTTGAAACGATTTCATGGTCTTTACCCACTATCACTGCCCCGATATTTGTTCTCCTATCTTTTGATTTGAGTTTTACTTGTTCAGCAATTCCAAGAAAATATTCCGCCCAATTCATCTCTAATTATTGTGTTACTTTGGAAATGTTATCCTCTTTTTTGATTTTAATGATGTTGTCTGACCAGTTTGAAACTAGTGGGTTGTGAGTAATTACAAAGATTTTTTCGAAGTATTCTTTAATTTTAGTAAAAAATTCCCCAACCATTTCTAAATTATCATTTGATATCTTTCCAAAGACCTCGTCAAAAACAATTACGTTAGGTTTAGGAAGAGAGCAAATTTTTGATAAAACCGCTCTGAGTGCCAATGATGCGATGGTTTTTTCATAACCAGAACCTGACACCATTAGTTTTTCAATTCCTGTTGAGTTATCAATCATGATAAACTCTACTTCATTCTTATCTGAAATTCTAATTTCCAATCTGAAGTATGCTGAATCTTGAAGTAATCTTTGAAGTTCCGAATTGATTAATGGCATCATTGTCTTCATAATAATTTTACTAATACCATTCTTACCAAAAATAGTCAAATAGATTTTGTAGATTTTTTCTCGTTCAAACTCTTGAGCAATCTTCAGAATGATTTCGTTGTTTTTTTGAATTTTTTCCTTTAGGTTGTCAATTTGGGATTGATTCACTCCTTTTTCTCTATCTAATCTTGTCTTTTCGGAATTTAATTCTGTTAATCTTTGTCCCGCTTTCAAAATTGTAGATTCCAATTTATTATTTTCCTCAATTTTACTTTTTTGTTGGAAGTATTTTTCTAAGGTTTTTACTTTGGATTCCAATTTCATATTTGTTGACTCCAAAGCTGCTTCATATTTTTCTTTGATTAATTTGTTTTTTTCATATTCATCAAAGTCTTTCTTCAGTTGTGTAAATTGTTTTTCCTCATTATCCAACTTAGACAAAACATTTTGTAAGTTTGATAATTGAACTTTGAGTCCATCAATTTCGGCAATTTTTGCTTGAGTCAATGAAGCATTCATCAAATCAATTCCACAGTGTTGACAAATAATTCCTCCAGTAACCGATTGTCTTAACTTCTCTGCACCTTCCAAGTGAATTTGAACGGTGTTTTTTTGGATGTTGGTATCATTAATTTGTCTTTTGATTTCATCATGTTTATCCTCATGATAGAATTCTTTAGGTTCGACAATGAGAATATTTTTGATTGATTGTTCCTCTTGATTTTTTTTGGTTTTCAAAGAGTTGATTTCTAATTCTAATCCGGGTACATTAAGAATTGCCAACTCTTGGTCGATATCTGTATGTTTTTGAGCAATCAAACCATCTCTGAATTCTGTTCCTTTTACGATACTTTCATCAACTGATTTGATTTCTACATCAATACTCTTATTTCGCTCATTTAACTCTGTAATTGTTGTTTCAAAAGATTGATTATCTTGATTCAAATTTTCTGTTGAGTAAACGTTAGATAACATGGTTTTCGTAAAATCCGATGCAAGTTGTTTACCATTTTCTTCTTTGACCTTAAGAAACTCTAATCCCAAGAATCTTGATAAAACCTGTCCTCGAGCAGTTGGTTTGGCCTCTAAGAGTTCTTCCAAGTTTGAGGCAGTAGTTAGAATTGTCATCAAGAAATCTTCTTGTGTACCAATTGAACTTTTGATAAACTTTTCAGTTTCTCTACGTTGTTCTCCCGTGAAGTTTTGAAGTTCACCGTTTGACAGTTTTTTGAAAAAGTCTAACTGAGTTTTTATGGTCCACTCTCCCGACTTCGCAAGACTTCTATCCAACTTACGAGCAATAATATAATCTTCACCATCAATGGTAATTTCTCCTCTGACACTTACAGTATTTTTATCAGAGAACCGATTAAATATTTCCTCAGCTTTAGTGGTTTTGGTGGTGGTGTTGAAGAATAGGAACATCAAAAGGTCCACACTCAACACAGTTTTACCACCAAAATTAGGTGGGTCTGATTCGATAGCGGTTATACCATCACATTTTGAAAAATCCAAAACTTGATTTTCCCCGTATGAAAGGAAATTACTAAACTCAATTTTTCGAATATACCATTTTTGGAATGCCGCAATATCTTCAGTTTCAGCCGCGATTTTACTATCAACCAAACGGTCAATATCCATTACCTGTTGACTATATTGTTCCAAACCCTTGCTCACCAAAAAAGACTTGATGAGTTCAGACTGGTAGTTTTTATCCATGATATTCATGGAAACGTCAATAGTCTGAGTGGTGTCCTCTGAAACGTTTTTGAGTTTGGTGACTACGTTAACGTTCGTAGTCGAATATTTTTTCTGAAAATACTGTTTGACACTACGGATTCTTTCTTGAGTGAAATTATCCGATGTGTCTTCCCACACGACTTGGACGTATGGGTTATCCAGTTCTCCCAACTGTATTGATTTACTCATATTAAAATCTAATGGAGGATTGAAAAGGTCCACTTCATTCAGGACTGTTTATTTCTGTAGATTGATTTTCTTGGGTGGAACCGCTTTGCTCCTCACGAAGTTTTTCAAGTTGTTTCATCATCATATCTTGATACAACTTTTGAAATTGTTTTTGTGATTGTTGAACCGCTTGATTTCGTTTAGCAACTTTTTTACGGTGTTCTTTTGCTCTTTTTCCCATGATATTTATAAATGTTATGATTAAAAATATAGTTAAAAACATTGTACAAAACAAGTGGGTGAAACTTGTTTTTTCCTTACTCATCGTAGCGTCCGCTATTCCGACTGTCTTACAAGATATTGAAAATCAAGAGATGAATCAGTTTGAACACTATGGTGTGATAATGTTGGGTTTGTTTTACTTTTTCCAAGCAATCTTGGATTTGGCTACCTTGTGGATTGAAGATTAACAAACACAGTAAACATTCTCTTGTTCAATCCAAACATAATATCCCATTTGTTTCAATCGTTCCAAAAGATTATGATACTTTTTAGTCATTCCCACTTGGTCTAGTCCCACCAAACTATAATCATTTTCGATACCCGAAACATGAATGTGTTCGAACTTAAGGACCCTTGGTTTTACAACAAAACTATAGTTCATCAAAATTTCAACATCGTGACCTTCAGTATCAACCTTGAGTAGGTCAATTTCTTTGATTGAATGTTTTTCAATAAGAGAATCCAAAGTCATGGTTCTCACTTGGATTTTCTTTTTGTTGTATTGATAAATGTCATCATGAAGAGGTGTGAAAGATTTTTCAAAACCACACATACCCATGACAATATCCGGCTGAGTATAGATGTCAAAATTGTGCAATGTTAAAAATGTTTCAACACCATTTTTAACGTCGATTGCCACATTCTCTTTAATTAAGTTAGGATGATAAGGGATAGCATCAAACGATTCTGGCAATGGTTCAACCATGATACCAAACCAACCAGCATCCAATAATGGTTGAAGTGTTTCAAAAGTGGATACACCTATTTCTATGAAAGTTTTCATTGGTCCTGAGGTAGGGTATTTGGTTTTTGGTCTGTCTTTACCTGCCATTCTTTGAAGTGTCTTCTATCTTCTTTTGATACCCATAACTCGTGACCCTCCAAAGACTTGTGCTCAATTTCAATCCAATTTGGTATCAGAGGTCTTTGTTTTACTTCCCAAAGAAAATAGGTCATTTCTTCCATTTCCCAATTCTTCAAATACCCGAGTTCAGGAAAGTCTCTGTCAATTATGTTTCTATGAGCCTCCCACTCATACATGTGGGTAACGTTTCTAACAAACCTGTTACGGGTTGAATAATCTTTAATTTCATCAATTGATTTGTACATAAAAACAACCAACACATCTTGTAGATGAGGAATTATGTTATGAAGATGGGATGATTGTGAAGGACCAAAAATTGACCAGTCTTTATCTTTGATTGACTCATGAAAAGTATTCAAACCCCTTGGCATCGGTTTATCGTATTCCCAAGGTTTCCAAGTTTGTTCACCCCGAATATATTTTAATCCAAAATCATGGGCTATAATAGACGCAGTAATCTTGTTACCAGCCCCATGAGGACCCGTAACAAGAACCTTGCGAAACTTTGATATGGTTTCTTTATTATCCCAATAGTTACGACTCATGCCGAACGGTTACCTTCCCAATACTCAACAACAGAGTTTATCATCCATACCGCTCCCGAGGCCAACATACCATCGAAGAACCAAGAGAAATAAGGTGTGTAATCCATAATTTCTTGTGATGGTGACCAAAAGAAGATTGACATGAAAAATCCAACCCATGTAGAGGTACACATCATACATGCAATCAACCCTGATAAAAATTTACCCAAACCATGAAAGGGTACATTTTTGAATTCTTCTGAACCCCAAGTGTGTAAGTAACTTCTCATATCTGAGAATATTGACCCCCACACCAAGATGTTAGTCATTCCGTATGCTGCAATAATCCAAAGTAATATTTCCATTTTATTTTCTGTTTAATGTTCTGTTTAGATTCGAACCGTCCAAATAGATACCTTGTTTTCCAGTTGATGTCTGAATATCGGTAATTGTATTTTTCAGGTCGTTAATTTCTTTATTCTTTAATTGTAGTTCACCTCTGAGTTTTTGTATAGTTTCCTCCAAGGCTTTTTGTTTGGGATTTTCAGTTGTTGTGTTTTTTACAACAACTTGTTTTTCTACCTCAACTATTTTTTCGACTTCGACGATAACTTCGATTGGGACTTCTTTGATGACTTCTTTTTCGATAATGGTTGGGGGTAAATTCCTAAGTCGTTCGAGTTCGTCCACGAGTTCACGAACTTTTGTTTCGTCGGTGATATACTCGGTATGTGTAACAACTTTTTCAACGGGTATTTCTTTGATGACCTCTTGGATGACAATTTTTTCGACAGGAATTTCCTTGATGATTTCAATAGGTTTTTCAACCACCTTTTCAACGATGACTTCTTTGATGATTTCTTTTTCGACTTCGACATATTCTATAATTGGTTTTTCAATTATTTTTTCTATTTCTTTGAAAACAATTTTTTCAACTTCTCTCTCGATGACTTTTGCTGGGGTTTTACCATCCAACAATCCGAACTTTTCAATTTCATATCCTTGTATTAAACACCCATGCAAGAAATATCCGACATCTTCAATCTTGTTGAGTTTGCAAAACTCTTCAACATCTTTGATTTCTTTTCGAGTGAGTTTAATAGTTGACCAACTGTTCTGTTCCATCTACCAAATCGTCTATTGACTTGATTTTGAATGCCAAGAAAGGTTTAGGATTTTCCAAATCAACAAATTCATATTTGTCTTGTGAGACATCATAAATACCATAACCGTGTTTTCTTACCGTCTCCCCGAAATTCTGTTGAATTGTCGAACCAACCATGTAAGCCCTTTTATTACCGGGAATATCAAATACTTGACGCTTATGAATATCCCCACAAAGAACAAGGTCGCAACCGGCAAACCGACTAGTATCGAAACCATCCTCAAACTTATAACCAACATCTGTCGTAAGACCAACAACAGGTCCATGAAAAAGTCCAATTTTAACATTTTGAGAATTCGGTATTTCAGGTTGAACATTATGTTCCATTAATGAGTAAACTACCCAATCGATATTCTCGTCAGGGAAGACTCCTCTGTTTTTATAATAAATAATTGATTGGTTCTTGAGTGAGTCTATAATGGGGGTAAGAGCATCCAAACGAGACATATTGTTCTCAAGAAAGTCGTGGTTTCCAATAATAAGAATTGTCTTGGCAATCTTACTACATTCGGTTAAGACCCAAGAAACCATTTCAATCAATTCGGGTGTCATTTGATTTTTTGAATGCACCAAATCCCCGGTGAAAACAATACGGTCTGGTTTTACCTCTTGAAACTGATTCAACATATTTGTCATGATATTGCGATACAAATCATGGTCTTTGAAAAGACGGATATGTAAATCAGAGAAGTGGACTATTTTATTGACCATTGTTGAAAACTAAGAATTCTTCATTCACGTGTCCACACGAATCACAACAATATGTTGGGAAAGGTACGATGGTATCTTGTGATGAACCTGTGATGAATTTTGAAACTTTTTTAATCATTGTAACCTCACGGAAGAGTTCTCCTCCGCATTTTTCACAAACTACTGAAGGTTGTTCTCTAAGGTCGATTTTTACTTGTGGTGAATTACTTTGCATAATGTTTTATTATATAGATAATTTAATTTTTGTGGTGAATTTCTCAACACTTTCCTTGAAGTCTGTGACCAACTTCTCATATTCTGAACCAGCACCGTTTTGAACGGTTGACAGTTCGGACAAAACTTGCTCAATGTTTAACTGATGCATTTTTCTAATAAAATCTTGAACATTTTTTTTCGAATGTGAAACAGTCCAATTTTTTACCGCGATAGACCTGACTAAATTCTGAAAATGTAATAATTCAATTACAGACCAATCTGATTTGGTAAGAGAAGTAGAACCATGACTATGGTCTTCAGCACAAAAAATTTGAACTGAGTTTACAATAGGTCCATCTGAACGGTGGCTTAAATAAAACGCGACTTTATCCCATTTGTTTCCCAAAGTTTTTTTCCTGTTAAGATAAACTAATGTACCGTTACTAGTATAGTTCTGAAAGGTAGCGACCGAGAGTTTACTCGCGGTACACCACTTAGTGTTGGCACCATACTTTAGGGAACCACGATGGGTTTTTGGTTTAACCAAAATGTAGTCATCATTTTCGATTAACACATCAACGTGTGTTTCCCGAACAAATTCCTTGTCCATTTTAGTCTCATGAGCATCCTCAACAACTTTATGGAAATGACCCCATCCTTTGTACGAGTAAATGTCTTTATTTTTTATATAAGGTAATAACTCATCAAACTTTAGAACGGTCTTGATGAGTTGTGTCGATGTTGAAGGTCTGTCGCTACAACCTCGTGTAATATTCCACATATTACACATGAAATCCAAATATTTAGTGGTCGGAGTGTTATCTGCCTTGATAAAATTGTTGAGAGTGGATTTGTGAATTACACCACTCCACTTACTTTCAATGTCGTCTTTTTTTGCCATAACACAAATTTAGGAAAAAAATCCTAAAGATTCAAATCACTTTTTCAAATTACAGAAAGATACAATAATATATCTTTGTCCAGCCTCGACTGGTAGACCTCCATGTCTGTGGGTAATTTGTCCTGGATGGATAGAAACGTGTCCCTTGAATCCTTTTAATTTTGTTTTCTGCTTGGAGAAAAAGGTACCTCCCCCTTCAAAATCTTCATTCAAAGTAACTACTGTAGTAATTTGACTCATGTCGTGGTGAAGCGCCAAATGATATTGAGCATAGGGATGGTAACGAGCAATGAAGTTTTCTGACATCATATCCAACCATTGAGGTTCTTCCAACTTGTATAGGGAAACCGCCATGGGCCAAAAATATTCTTTCAAAATTTCGTGATACGTGTTGTGCATCCCAATCACCGATAAAACCATATCAGTTGTGGGATAGTTTTCATGACGGTCGATGGTCCATTGGTTCGAGGCTTCGGCTTCGTCAATTATAAAATCACAAAATTCCTCGGTAAAAGCTGGTATGGTGTAGATATTCGGTATTTCTTCGTTTGAATATAAATCCCACTTTTTACTTCTCAGTTCGGGTGTCAAAAATCTTTCCTTCCACTTATCTTTGTCTTGAAAATAAGTGAATAACTCGGGGTGCATTTGTGGTTTAATTGGCATAGCAGTAAATGTTCATAAGATATCTATTATGATTCTTGATTCTTCTCATTCCATATCGGTGAGTAATCTGTCCTGGATATAGATAAACAAATCCTTGTTTGGGTTCTATCATACCATATTTTTCAAAATACAACTCTCCACCTTTTGAATTACCATCCAAAAGAACACTCATTGTAATACTACAGAAATCATGGTGCATTCGGATATCTTGTTGGGGTTTGAATCTTAATATCTGTGGGTCAATGTTTATACCCTTCCATTTTCGTCCTTCAACTGTCCAATAGTGATGTGAAATTGGATATAAGTGTTCTGTTACCAAATTCAAAATATTGTTGAACAATCCCAACTTTTCAACCGATAAATTGTCTGTGGGTGTACCCCATCTATCAACTTGGTGATACGTTTGGCCTTTGATATTTTCAACAAATTTGTCACAAAATTCAGTTGTAAAAAGTGGTGCGGAAATAACATCAGGTAATTCCTCGGTGGTCATCAAATCCCATTCACCTGATAAAATTTCTTTTCGCAGGTATTTGAGTTTCCATTCTTCTAAATTTGTGAAGTCAAAAATTTCAGGATATTTCATGATAAAAATCTACACTTTATTTGAATTATGTCAATCTAAATATTGTTTCATATCCATGTCCAAAATTTTATTAATGATGTCTTTTGGTACCCTGAATTCTTCAAAGTCAGAATCATCTTTGAGTAATACAACAATACAACCCAATAGTTTGATATTTTCATATTTAGTCCCCTCCAACATTTTCAAAATCAGTTTTCCATAAAATGGTAGTTGTAAATAATAGTGTCCCAAAGAAGTATTAGGATATGTATCGAAGGGATGATACATAGGTTTTGTATATGGTGTGGATTTGAAGTTTTTTTCTTTATTAGTTTTCCAATCGGTAATTAACAAACCAAAGCCGTCTCCGGTGGCATTTGGTGTTAACCATACTTTGTCAGGCTGTCCCGTATAACCCAATTCAGGGTGACCCAGTACCATTTCAGTATCCAAAAGCACTAAACCCCTTTGTTCAGATAGGTCCAAATATTTTTTGCCACCACGTATCATGGCATCACTTTTAGCTTGTTGGAAAATATCACACTCGAATATTGGCTGACGGACTTCTTTATAATCCCCATTTCTATTGATTAGGTCAGACTCCAAAAAAAAGTGTGTTCTACTTCCTAAATTGGTTGATTCAAATCCAGCTTGAGCCCACTCTTTTTTAAGTTGTTCAGCGTAAACCAAATCTCCTTTCGCCTTATTATACGCAGCCTCATCAGTGGGGAATTCTTTATAAAACTTTTTAAGAACTTTTGATACTGATGGGAAGTTATCCTTGACAACACCACTAACATCTTTCATAAGATATTTGTGCTCATCCTCAAAAAATTCTAACCCCAATTCGAGACGTTTTTCGTCTAAAATAATTCTTAATTCTTTTGCAATATTCTCTAAATCCATATTATTTCATTAATTCTACATAATAATTTTCTATATCACCTTTCAAATCACAAACGTCTTGGTCTTTGGGAGGTTTAATAATTTTGATTCTTCCATATAAAACACCACCATTCAACTCGTGAAATAATTTCTGTGCATCATCCCAAGCATCACCATCCAAACAAATATGAATATTACCTTGAGCCTCATTATAAAGTCTTTCAAACAACATGGGTGATACATGTTTTCCTAAAAGGGGTATTGAATTATCTAAAAACAACATATCAAACGCCCCTTCGACCAAGTAGATATCCTTGGAGAAATCGATATTATTTTCATTAAAAATGATTGTTTCTTTAGGTACCGTAGGGTTCTTATATTTCATTTTGGACGGAACCCAACTTCTGGCAATAAAGTAATTCAAAACATTTTCTTTATCAAAAGAGGGTATAATTACTCGGTAGGCAAAATCACCATCTGAGGTATATCCTATATGATACTTCTCGATTATTTCATCGGTAATACCTCTTTTATGTAGATATCTCAAAGCTTCATTGTGGGGAATAAATCTTGGATTCGAATCCTTAAATTCTTTGTATCCTTGTGGTAACCTAACTTGGAGTTTTTTTGCTACAAATTTTTCTTCATCAGGTCGGACTAAGTTATAGGTTTTCTTAGCCTGTTTGGTACCGAATCTATCAAACAATTTACCCAAAGGTCCTTGAGTACCGTGGGTTTCACTACAACTCCAACATTTGTAAATGTGACGACAATAATTGATTTCCAAGTTACCTTTACCGTCTCCTTGGTCGAGTCCTTTGATTTCATATGAACAGACAGGACAGTCAAAAGTTATTTGACATTTCAAATCATAGTGAGCCTTTTCGTGACCTAAAAAGTCACGAAGTAATTCAATAACAACTTCTTTTTCGTCTGTCACAGAACCAAAGATAGTAAAAATTTCAAATTTACCAAACTTTGATTGATTTCATATAACCCAACACAGCACAATAAGCATCCGTTTGGTCGAAATTTTCTTTCTTCAAAGTATTGTTACGGGTATATTGCCATGTAATTTGTGGTTCCCTTTTAGCCACTAACTCCCAAATAATTTGTTTCTTATCAATATCTTTTGGTAATCCACCAAACAAAACTAATTTTCCTTTATCATTTGCTTGAATAAGATGTGGGAATGCAAATTTTCTTGAGTTATAGGTAGATATGAATTCGGGTACAATACCTAATACATCATAAATGTCTTTCGTAACGAATGAGTTATATCTCAAAAGAGTTTGAACGGTATAGATATTATTTGAATTTAATAATGGTTCTTCAATAACAACTCGTGTAATTCCCAAGTTTTTATATTCATTAAGTTTTGTTTTGAATATCTCGGATTTGGCAATCAACTCTTCAATTTTATTATCAGTCTTTAACTTAGGTCTTGGAGATATGTGTGTTAGTTCAAGTAATTCTTTACTGTGCATATCAAACAATGCCCAACCGATAGTTTTAGTAGAGATGTCCAATCCCAATACTTTGGGATTATTCTGTAAATTCTTTTTAGTCATTTAGAAATCAAATTTTACCAAGAATTGCTGAATACCTTGTCTCAACATAGGATATTGCAATTTAGATAAAATCATAAGGTCTTTATTTGTATTATAAAGACCAATTTCTGTAATATATTGATTTCCGTTAACAATAGAAGTTGGATTACTTGAATTTGTGAATTGTTCCTCCTGTAAATTAATGGCGTATTTCATCTCATATATTGTTCCTTGGATGTCTGTCTCGACATTTCCGTAGAAATAATATTCGTCACCAAAATTTAATTTGTTTGTCTCACCATTCATTGGTATATCAATGTAAGTATTCAAGTCGTAAATACTTGCTCCCGAATAATCATTAAGACTAATAGTAAATGTCGTACCGGTCATTCCTGATTGTGTGATATATCCATTTACATTGGATGATGATAAGTCACTCGTTACATCAATCATACGCCATAGTGATGGGTCTGGACGACTTCCAGTCGCTGTTAATTGAGCTAACACAATCAAGGCATTTGCAGAATATCCACTACAATCATATCCCGAATTGAGGAACGGAAATTCATTTCCGAATCTTATCGTTACGTTTTGTGATGTTATAGAACAACCTGAAGAAGGTCCTACAATAGAGGAATAATAGTTACAATGGAGAGATTCAGTGAAAGCCGTAGAGTTGAATCTATATGTCACCCACATTGTCTGTGTTTCAGCTGACAATATACCATCTGTATCTACACCCGTACCACAGATATTCGGTACAATCAATCCTAATTTAGGTGCCGGTAAAGTCCAGTTTCTGTTTGACTTATAAGACATTGCCGCGATGATTTCTTCATCATCAAAAACAATTAATTCTGAGTCAGGAAATACCTTACCTACTCTATTCAAATTACCGTTCGCATCAGGATTCAAATCATACAAATGGTAATATCTCATACCAGGAAGATTCATATCCTCATTTTTCAGACTCAACATGTAAGACGGTTCCAACAAATTGTATCCTGGTGGGTCAATATAAAAGGTTTGACCTATGGTAGAACCTGTAGATTTGTGCCACATCAGGGTTGGTAATTCAACTCTGAAATTTCTAGCATATCCCGGTATTGATGGATTGGTTGAATCGTATGGCTCTACTGCGAATTTTTCACCATAATAATTTACAACATCTTCGTTTGTATAATGAACTATCGCAATTGCTTTTTGTTCACTTGGTAAAACATCAATTCTTTCATCATATGAATTGTAGTAGAAAGAATCCGTTTGAGCTGTAATACCTGAGTAATTTTCGAAAACTTGTCCCGTGTCAGATTGGTATCCCAAATATTCTTTCGTACCCAAATAATTGACAGAACCATATTTTGTATAATCCTCGTTGATTGTCGAAAATACTCCTGCTGGTGACTCACTCCATGGAATATTCATATTCCAAATATTAACGGTAGAACCACTTGAACAATCATTACAAAAATATCCTTGGGATGTTGCTGAATAATAGTATGGTGTCATACCACTTGGATAGAATAATAATCTTGCATTCCCACTACAAGAAAGATTAACAAAATCAGGTAAATTTCTATCAACTTCAATTGTTAATGTGGTGGCTGAAGTACCCGTAACACCTTGTACTTTGTAAGTTAGAATTTGTGGTTGAGAATCAATATTTCCACACCCACCATTTTGGTCGTAAATAAAAGTTACAAATTGACCAACTTGTGGTTGAGTCAAAGACCCTGAACAAGGAATAGTGGCGTCCAATACTATTGTGGTCCCTGAATTCAAATCAGCATAATCAACAACAAAATCTGCTTGAACGGTGTAAGCACTTGAAGTAAATGCTGACCAAGAACCTGAAGAACCTGTGAAAAATCCAAGTTCATCTACAAAATTGAATATATTTGTGTCGACCGATTGTTGAGTTGGGACCCCGTATGTGTTGCCACTTGTACCCTGTAAATAGAATGGATATTTAACATTTTGTTTGTTACTTTGAGGAACTCCTGTTGAATTTTGAGCATTATATGGCGGTAATAATACTTCTCCATTGCTAGGAGAAACTCCACTCGCACAGTCATAACAAACTTCCGAATCTCCAATTTGGAAATAAGAAATATTGAAATTACCTTCGGAGAGATATTGTCTTCCTGTATCAGTTAATCTTGTGCTGATTAACGCCGCGGTATTTTGAAGTATGTAACCCATATTCTGTAAATAGTTTCAAATGATTTTTAATTAAGGGGAGAGTGTCTTTGATGTAATCGTACTCACGGTCATTGTTCCTGGTGTAATTACCACACAACCTGAAAGACCAGCATATGTGAATGAACCTACGACTATCATTGTGTTGTCAACTTTAGCATCACAATCAAATCCAGCATCAGTGATAGTCACCTTATTGTAAATTTCAATACTTAATGTATCAGTTTTCACAACACTCACAGCACATGTGGCACCCGATGTTTCGATTTCAATTTGATTAGGCGGACAATCAGGTCTTGGTGTAATACTCGGTAGATTAGAACCATTTGTAATTGATACAGGTAATCCATTTTTCAAGATATTGAAATTAGAACCTAAATTATTTCCATCACCAGGTATCCATAATCTAAATTGGTCCGTCAATGCAAAATTGAGGTTCAGTGTCACACCGACAGGTAATGAAGATGTGTTCAAACTATACACAGCCTTTCTTTGTAAAATGTTAGTGCTGTTGATTAAAGTTTGGTTAGAAACCTGAGTGAGGTTCATAACTACCGATGATGATACTCCCAAGGAAGTCACAATAACATTTTGAGTAACGAAAGATGATGTAGTAGTATCCAACACATACACAGTGTAGTTACCAGGAGATAAATTGTAGAAACAATTTGAAGCTTGAGTGGTTACACCATTATCTATCGAATATACAAAGTTACCTGAACCACCACCAACGGTTATACAAATTGAACCATCAGAACTTGTTGAACATGACGCATTTGTTTTAACAATCGAAAGTGTCATGGTAGGATAAGTAGGACACGTTCCCGCAACAACACTAACAGAGGTTACGTTTGGTGATGAACCTATTATTCCCCATCCTGTTAATGGAGGAGATGATGTTGTTGGACTTGTCGCGTTCCATGTTGGTGAAGTGAACCCGGCAATCTTCCATTCGGGTCCGAATGAAGGACCTACCGATAGTGTTGCGAGAACATAACTCATTGTCAATACACCACCAGCACTTGTAATTGGTGTAGATGTTGTAGAGGCTGTCCAAGCTGGTTTTCCATTTACAATTGTCCAATAATTGAATTGGAATTGGTAAGGAACACCGTCTACGACAAACGTTGCACATAGGTCTCCTGAAGCGACCGCACTTGGCGTTGGAGTCGGAGTCTTTGTTGGTGTTGGAGTCGGCGATGAGGTTGGTCCAAGTACGGTACATTCTGTGCTCGCAGTAAAATCCCCATAATAGTCGATAACCGTAGCCGAATATGTTCCACTTTGTAAATTACCTAAAATCGAGGTACCAACTACTCCGTTACTCCAAGTAATATTGGAATAAGGTGCTGTTCCACCTGTTATCAATAACGATATAGAACCATCGGCACTTGTTGAACTTGTTGGATTTGTGACAAAACATTCAACACCTAATGGGAACAAAGTTATAGGTTCACATTCATTAACTTCAGTTCTTCTAGTTGTTGTAGTTGTAGTGTAACTTGGGGTAGGAGGTAATCCTGAAGTCAGTGTTGGAGTTGGTGTGGGAGTTGGAGTCGCTGACTTGGTAGGTGTTATAGATGGTGTAGGTGTATTTGTCGGTGTATTTGACGGAGTCATTGTCGGTGATGGACAAGGAACCGTTGACCTACATAAATTACAGTTTTGGTACTGTGGATTAGCAAATGAAAATACGATTGTTCCCGCAGTTCCATAACTCAAGGTATAACATTTACCATTGTATGATACTGTATTACCTAATGGAAAACCAAAATTGGAGGGGATGATATTGAATGTTTGAGTATCCGAGGGGTCACAACAATTCACAAATGTTGCGGCGGAATAACTATACGATTCTGGATTGATTTCCTGACAAACAGATAAGGTTCCATAGTTGTTGAGTTCATCAACAATATTCAGGTTTGCGTCCGTTAAAGATATAACTTCCCAACAACCTCCATCATATAATACTACATCTCCAATATTTGGAGTTTGGGGTATTGGCACTGTGATGATA
>Ga0222713_10003318_pt1 | contig 16750 bp, 34 predicted proteins | sample C33_649DmetaG_FD_165061 | JGI IMG/M metagenome (GOLD analysis project Ga0222713, IMG submission 165061) | Estuarine water microbial communities from San Francisco Bay, California, United States - C33_649D | ecosystem: Environmental > Aquatic > Marine > Unclassified | place: USA: California...
GCGAACCGGCGCGACCCCTCCGGGGGGTGCTGGGAGTACCTTTTGATTCGAAAAGAGAATGTTTTCATGCCTTCCATGCGTGTTTTTGGCAATATGTCCAGCATATTTCAGCATTCCTACCCGTTCCATTGAGCTATTTTTCTGCACCAATCGAGCATCTCATCATGCGTCATCGTGCCCTTCATTCTGTTTACAATCTTATGAACCAGATGCACGTTGGGCATGATGTGTTCGCCGCCTTGTGACAGCGGAACGATGTGATCTAGTGATACATTATCGGTCGTCAGTTCCACGCCCGATATGGCGCATCGCTGCTCCTGCTTCAGCAATAATCGATAGAGGTTTTTGGCGGTTACCTTGTCTTTCTCTCTAACCTTTGGCGTTGATTCTTTGCCATGTTGTTCATCTTCGCCGCCCACTGGCTCCGATCTGTCGGCGAGTTCTGACCACGACACATTAACCGTAGCTTTTCTTCCCATGCTGGCTCCACCCTTTCCTGAATGCGACGCGGCCCTGACCGCTTGCGATTCTTATTTACCTTGGCAATGCTGGACAGCTTTGTGATCCACCGCCTCTTCTTGGTGTGTCTCTTTTCGTCTCGATTGAATGCTCTCTGGCAAAGCACTCGATTCTCAGCCGTCAACACTTGCATCCATTCGTCTTTGCTCACTCCGACACCCTCAACCGTGCCGTTCTGACCGCCACTTTGCCCGTGCTGAGCGTCGCCGAGATCTTCATTCGGATTGGCTCCGCTGTCTCTACAATTGCTGTCCCTGCAGCCAAGGCAAATGAGATCCCCTTGTTCGCTGAGATCAATCGTGATCCCTGCCGTGTCGGCACCGATGTGTCAGTGCTGATCACCGTCACCGCTGTAATTGTTAGGGCGGTATCGTCCGCGCATGTCACCGTTGCTGAACTGATAGTTTCAGCACTCGTAAGCATTGGCCCAAAGTCTGCATAACGTACCAGCGTATCGTCTACGTGCTTGCAAATAGTGCCATCGAAATCGACGCATGTTGTCATCTGATTCGCTCCGGTAATGCCACAACAACACGGCTGAATTGTGACGCATCAACACATCGATCTGGCCTTGCAAACACAGATCGGCTCAACTGACTTGCGACCACACCGCCAGACGGGACGCCAGAATCTGTAGTCGCACCCCCAGCCAAACCCCACGTCCGAAACGCAAAGCTCTGAAACGCAAACCCCCGTTGTGAGTATCGTCCTTGGCTCATGCTTTCGTCAGCGTCGGTGCTGTCCTTGTTCCAGTGCTTGTCTGACCAGCCATGTCGACGGTGAACGTAGACCCGAACACCGTGATTGCGTAAGTCTCTGATGCCGTCTGTGGATCGGCGCACGCACCGGCCAGGACAGCCAGGAGATAGCCCGATGCGTTTTCGATGTTGGCAATCTCCGTACTACCACTCAACCCATCTGCTTGACAGTCGTGGACATCGGCAGCAATGTGATTTGCTCCAGTAACTTTCACCTCACGCCCATTTGTTCCATCACTGATCAACAGCAACTCACCGAATGAATCTGCTGTGAATGTTTCCGTGGTCAGTGTATTCCAGATTGCTAGACGACTAGCGGAGTCCAGTTCCACTGCTCCGACCTTGTCTCTGGCTTGGAACGTCGCAGTCGTCAGAGTCAGCGTCACAAACCACCTTGCCACCGGCACGGCCCCAACGAGTGCGATCAACTCATACTCACCCGCTGGAACATCCGTGTAGGCTGCTGAATACGTGCCTTTACGGTTTGTCGCTTCCGTGCTGGATACCGACGCGACCTGCGTATCGCTACCGACTGCAAACAGTTTCGCCGTGACTGTCTGCGATGGGGGGCTCCTGAACTCAACTGTTTGCGTGGCCATGATTATCCAATCGTCGCTGTGCCGTCTGGATTGAGAGTTACCGTTTTCGGCGTGCCCATGCACTTATCGGGCAAACCGAGTTCCGCCGTTGTCTTACCGAGCACTTGAGCCACAGTCGCAATCTGTTGTTTATTGACCGACGCAATCGTGAAGAACAACGCTGCAGACGTGCCCATCGCAGCGATGATTTCTTCTGGCGTTGCTTCCTCTGATTCCCAAATTGCGGACCACCAATCGGCATGATTTCCGATACGTCGACGACACTCAGCGTCGACTAGCCGAAGCATGTCAGCAGCAATTCGCTCCGCGACTGGTGGCAATGTTTCTTTGATCTCAGGAAAGATTGAATCAGCCATATGATTATGTTCCGTAAGCGATTTCAAGACCTTCGACCACTGCCACCCATCGCCAAGTCTCAGCGGCAATACCCGTGACGTTAATTTGCAGAGCGTCGTTCGTGTTATCCGCTGTGATTGCTACGTCAGTGGAAGCATTGTCTTCAATGTCCACTCCGATCGTCTCAACGGAACCAACGAGGGCAGTCGTACCACCCACGTTCTTGATTGCGACTTTTCGTTTGTAGCAGGCCGCCGCCGAACCGTCTGATTTGATACCGCTGACCATAATATCAGCAAACAAAATCTTACCCGACGTGATCGTCAATTGTGTCGTGGACCCATCAAGCAAAAGTGTTGTTGCTGTGTTGTCAGTCGTTTTGCGTCGCGCAACGAATCGCACGTACTGAGCGTCACCAACAGCCGAAAACTGACCAGATGCAGCAGCGTACATTCCAAGCCTATTTGCAAGCGATCTTTCGCCCCGAGCAATTGCACTCTGTGCCGATGCTGTACACACTGATCCACGGGCAGACGCTAATAGTGCACTTGCTGTGCAGGAGCTGCCAGCAGCGTCTGCCAATTGGCCACTGGCCACATTTAACTGACCGTGTGTTACTCCGCTCTGCTCACCACTTGCGGTGTTGCTAGCACCACCACAGATGACAGATTGCAATCCAGAGGCTACATGTGTTGCTACTGCTCTAAACGTTTGTAAGTCTACAGCATTTGCGGCACGCACATTACCGCCCGTCGCTGTGCTGTCTGGAGCAGCAAGGCAAAATGCTCCAGTCCCTTTTGGCACGATACTCACACTTACATTTGTCGTGCCACCAGTTGCTTGGATACTCGCATGATTGACAGTGTTATTCGGGCTTGCTGTGTAGTTGTCCGCGATGATCCAATTAGAGTTTTGCAGTGTCGCCCCGCCAGTTCCATCCGCCCTCAGGACTGCATTGTCGACGGAGCCTGTCCCGCTCAGGCCAGCCGCTGTATTTGTGATCGCAATTGTGTCAGTGCTCGCATCTGTCGTGATGCTGATATTGGTTCCAGCAACAAGCGTGAGGGTATCGCTCGTTGCATCCGCGACCACATTGGACTGACCGCTGACTGCGATGGTCGAAAATAGATTCTGATCACCGGTGTTCGTGCCGCTCGATGTGCCTGAAAATGTCCCTGATTGCGTGGCAAGCGTGCCGAGGCTCAACGCAGTTCGAGCCGCAGCAGCATCGGTAGCAGTCATAAGAGACCGCCCGACCGTTGTCGTGTCGATAACCTGCGTTGCAATGACTGCTTCGACGCCCATTTTCAATCCTCAAAAATCAACAGCGGATCAACAGATCCGCTACTCCCTACAAACACAACGTGCCGAATAAAAACAGGCTTCCGATCAGTGCCGCAACACTAAGCTCCGTCACGTTTTCAATGCCTGCACGCCTTGCCGCTTCCAAGTGACAAGCCGCCGCCGTCAGCTTCATGCCGTGGCGAAAAAAGATGTTGGCAATCGGACCATTATTAAACCACCATTGCATCGTGTCCCATTGTTGCAGCTTCGAGTACCAAGTAATCCCCCAATACACATTGTCGCAAAACGCTCCGGCAAAACCAACTACGATACCTGCCAGCAACAATGTATGATTACCACCGACGACACGAGGCATCCACACGACAACAACGACCAAACATAGCATCGCCGTAACTGCCGACAGTAACGTGTTGACCATCAAGATCGTGTGCATTGCAACCGCTCCAGCAACTGCCGCGTCGCATGCTGCTCCGTTGTCAAATTATCGATTACACCAACTGATCGCAGAACTAAAGCCTCGAACTTTTGGTCCCTGTCCAGATGTTCTTGTCGCCGTTCTTGTCTATCCGATTCTCGCTCCGCCCGATGTGCTGCCATCAACTCATCGAGGAATTTTTGTTGGCGAACATCCTGTTTCTCCGAACGCGAAAACACCCACCGCAAAATGAAGAACACACCGACAAACATGGCGAACACGATGAGCCCGAGAATGCCGCCAAGCTGGCCCCATAACTCAGGGCTGCCGATCATTGTTGCTGATTGTGCGAGTGTCATGTTCATTCGTAAGTGGCCCGGTTTTCGTTGACCCAAATTCGTTTTCTGATCGCTTCGACAATCCACATCAGCAGGTCTGGAGCGATTTGCCAGAACAGCCATGCCATGATTGGAGTTATTGCCTTCGCGATTTGCTCATTGGTATCGCTGGATTTGATCCGTTTTTTCTTTTCAAGCCGCATCATTCGCCGACCGTAGAAGTCGATCGATTCACCCTCTTTACTTACGGCTAAGTCTCCCGCCCATGATCCGCATTGCGAAGCCCGCTCATACAGCAGGCTTGTGATGACTGTGTCTTCTCTGCTCATTAGTAATTCACCCTGATCTGACTCAACCTCAGATCCACCAAGGCATGATCCTCGTAAGCTGTCACCCGCAACACATCCGGACTGATCGGCCCCGGAATATCAACCTCGACCGTCCCGTCTGTGATGGTCAGAATTGCCTGTTCGCCGTCGTGCTTGAGCTTCAGGTTGACCGTTTCCGACCATTCAATACGCTCAATGCGTCCGCTGATCACCGCTTGGATCGCTTCGCGGATGTTCATGTGTCGTAGATCGATTGGCTTGATCAAGTTCATCGAAACAAGCCTCCGAAAAGTCCTCGTCGTCGCTGTGTTCGATTTGTCGGACACATCCCGCCGGGACAATTCGAAACCGCACCCGCATTTTTAACCCTGACTGCTGAAACTGGAATCTGTTTGCCATCGTGAATCGACGCATGGATGTCAGCCATCTCTTGGTGAGTCATACCGTTCGTGTTGATGCCGTGCTCTCGCAGATGTGCTGATGTCTGAAGGATTGTCGGATTCCAATTGCCTTCGATGTTCCATCGCAGAACCGTTCCGTCCGATGCAACACGAGAAGAAGTCCCCGGCGTAGCGACCTTGAGAGGATTTGGGGTGTCGTTCGCTTTTGCCGGGGACTCAGGGGCAGACTCTGGATCACCATCCTTTCCGTTAGGATTGGAAACGACCTGAAGTGCATCCACTTTGGCTTTTATCGCTGCCAGTGCGGTTGTATTCGATTCGACGACCTTCAGAATCTCGTCTGATTTCGTCTCGACTGTTTTGGTCGATGTCAGCAATGCAGATAACTCGGACGCACGGGCCTGAACCTCTGGAGATGGCAGTTCTGTTGCTCCGCAGCCGAGCGCAAGCAGCAGACAGATAGTAAGAGCAATTCTCATCACGCAATCCCCCTGCTTGGACTGAAATATCCGCCACCGCTCACGATCCGGTTGTGGTATCGCTCGACTGGCTTGTCAGGCATGATCAGATAGCCGCCGAACGGCTGCCATTGCTTGTTCTGGAGCTGCTCATAGGCTCGCTGGCTCATCAGATACGCTCCGTATCCGTGAGAGTTCCAGACAGTCAGATACCACTTCCCGCCAATCCGAATGGCCCCGATGATTTCTGTGGCATGACCGCCGCCTCCAGTCGGGGCCGAATCCATGCACTTATATCCGCCCACGTCGGACACCTTAAACGGCCAGTATGTTCCGATGTGACCAACGCCACCGGCCGCAAGGCTCAGCAGCAACTGGCTGAACTCTGGGAGTGCCCCGGACTCAGCGACGAATGTGTTCTGGATCTTTGCGGTCTTCGCTCGTGTCTCGAATCGGCCAACGTCTCTTTCGTATGGCTCATAAGCCCAGTCAGACTCCAGCGGTAGGCCCGGAGGAACAGCCAGTGCCTTGATACCTTCTACGCGGAGAATCACTCCTGATTCCATCGACGCGCCTGAGTCTCGGCCTACGTTCGTGCGGCCCATGATTCGTTCAGAGCCTTGGTATCCGTATGTATCAGAGTATTGGACGATCGTCCCATTGACCCACTGATGCTGAGCTTCCGCCCCGTTTGCCGTCGCGTTGCCTTCGCAGTCGCTACGTTTCTGATTCTGCTTTCGCATGATCGACATCAGCAGTTTTGTTCGTGTCTCCAGTCGATCCTCCCAACCAGGGAGATTATCTTCAGCCATTGACCTCACGCGGAACGTGGACAGAACCTCTCGGATGCCTTCCGGAGTCGATGGCAGCAGCCCGTAGAATTGCAGTGGCTCACTCATCGCGAGTACCTCTCGATGTGGCTGGCTTCCTTTTCCGCCGTCCACTGCTCTCCGCCAAATGCTTTGGCCTCTTCGGTCAGCAGGACAATCCACGCCGCTTCAGCTTTCGGAATGAATCGCGACGACATCCAGGCGGCCGACTCTGCCTCGCTCTTGATTTCGCCGGATTGGAGTGCTTTGGCTCGCTCTCCTGACAGGCTGCGAAATGCTGATTCCTGTGTGTCAAACACGGCAGAGACTGAATCCGCAGGAACTGGCCCCGGTCCAACCTCAATGCCGCCAGCCGCATAAACACCAGCCACAGCACCGCAAACAATCAACGCGACAGCCTTGGCCCCACTGACTAGCCAAGACCGCCACGCGATTGGCTTCGCAAGTTCTTTTGTGAGCTTTTCGCCAGCGATGTCAACGCGATTTTTTGGCCGTGGCTTTCGCTTTGCTGCTGGTTTTGCAGGGGCTTTTTTAGCCATTACTCACCGCCGATCGGCAGCACGGTAATGATTCGCAGGGCGATGTTTAACCCGCCAAGTGCGGCCACCAGCCCGGCAGCAATTGCAGGGTGATCTGTGACGATCTGCTGACCACCGAGCACGGTGAGAGTCGCTGTCGCAGCGGTGATTGCGTTGATCCAAATCGTTTTGGATTGCCACCAGCTTTTTGACTTTGCAGACATCTCGACACCCCACGACGCGATTAATCCGGCACAAATCTGAGGCCGGGAGCAGTCAAGAGTGTTTTTTTAGAGCCAGCGGTGCCGACAGTTTACCAGGGATTGTGTCGCTGTCAATGGCTTCATGGCGATCGGAGTTCCGATCCTCTACTGATGATCCCGAAATCTGCTTCGGGATCATGACCAACAGAGCTATGGTTATCCGCTCTTACTTTTGTCCCTTTAGCCACTCCCGGAACGCCTTCGATTTCCTGACAGCATCCTCAAGAACCGTGAACCCGTCCGGATGCTGTTTGCAAAATTCCAGCACGTCAGGAGTCAGGCGAATACCGACCGGAACTTTGCGGCCGAGAGGGGCGGGGCGGCCTGATTGTTTTTCAGTCATTGCTTCTCCTCAATTGTCAATTTCGCTTTCATCCATACCCACGGATCGCACAGTTGTCTGTGTTGCTCATTGCACTGATCGCGGTAAAGCACCAATCCATCAAGGTCGACTTCATTTGTTTCTGCGTTGACCGTGACAAACACTTCAATCGTTTCCGTTCGTGTCCAGTTGCTGCTTTTGCTGTAGTCCCGCTGCCAGTATTTGCTGTCGCTCATGCTCTGCCAGTTTCTGAAGAATGCTTCTCAACGCATCAACCACGAATTTTAACGCCTGATCAATTGAACCTTCCCACGCCTGCGTTTCGTCCTGGATGCACAGGACGCTGTTTTCGATCTTTTCGAGGCTTTCGGAATAGAATTCACCACGAATCAAGTCCTGATCCCATTCGTTCGTTAACCCTCGGAAGTCTGTCAGAATTCGATTTCCGCAGACTCCTTTTATCTTTTCAAACTTTGGGTCATTGTCGATGCTAGTAACGTGGAATGGCCGACCATTGACACGGAAGACGCCGTGGACCCATTCAACAGCGTCTTCATTTCTGATGTGATACTCAGACATTTTGAATCACTTTCGCCTTTCCGCTGGCAATGTCGTCATGTGCTTCGTTCTTTGGAATCTCAAACGTATAGCCTTTCAGTTTTTCGCTTCCAGCAACTGCCATGTGATAGTAAATACTGCCAACTCGCGCGACTGTCCAAACTTTGTTACATGCTTCAACTTTTGTCCCTACTGCGAGTTCCATCGTTCTTTCCCTTGCTTGTGTTTTGCGTTGCGTTCGACTGAGTGCAGTATTACTTACATCGGCACTTGTGTCTAGACACAATCACAAGATTTGGAAAAGATTTTCAAAACAACAGAGAACAGTTATTCCGCGTTTACTTTTTCACCACCGGACGAAACCGATCGATGTCCTGCTGTGTCATGTTCTGGCCCAATTTCGTGGCCATTCGCTCGTACGCTCGGAACCCAACCATGAAGCCGAGCCAAGATTCTTTCGTGTCGTTGAAACCGGATGTCTCACTCACAACCTGCAGGTAGATTTTGCGGACCTGATCCCTTGTTGCACGCCCCGTATTGCATTCCGCACAGACCGCATGGGTACATCCAGCCGGGGCTCTCATTTCGCGTTCGCAAACATCGCACTTCATGGCTGATCTCCTGCCCATTCTTCAGGCGTTATATTCAGGTTGCAAACAATACCACGTTCGATTGCTGATGCTGTTATCAAATCTACGACAGCAGTGTGCGTTACGTCGCACAGAGTTTTCCCGGCAGCAATTCGAGCCTCACGAAGTTTACGGCCATGCTCTCGGCATTCCTGGCTGATTGCAGGCTGCGATTTCGCGTCCATATTGATCATGATTTCCGTCCCACAAATGAGCAGAGGTAGCGTCACTCCGATGCTACTTCATCCACAAAGCACTCACACGCACAACCGTCGACAATACAATTCTCTCCGCGAGTGTGCTGACAGCACTTGTGCCCGCAACGGCAGACCTGCTCGCAGTCGGTCGGATCGGCCCAGTGTCGGCAAAATGGTCCTGAGTCATAGTCTTCGCGGAATGTGTCGTCATCTAATACGCTGTCGTTGCTCATATTTTACCTTTGTTTCTGCGCCCACCGGAGTACCAGTCCTCTGTTGATTTATCCTGCTGCAATCGTGTCAGCAGACGGAACTGACACGGGCGGCCACACTCCGAGCTTTGCCCAGTCCTCATTAACCTTCCAGTCTGGATGGGTAACGCAGTGCGTTCGAATCAACGCCTGTTCTGCGAGCCACTCTAAAACAGCAGGCTTCTTTTCCTTGTAGGCTTCTGTCTGGATCTTCTTCAGCCATGAGCGAAGCCGCTCGACCTCAATCATCAACTCTTCTTCTTTGGCTGTTCTGTTGTTTGCCATCTGACTTTCCCTTACTTCGTTCGAACTTTACCAGTGCCGTTACACCTCCGGCAGACTTGCGCCGGTGCTCTCGATCCCGTGATTCCGTATCCACCCAGCCCATCGCAGAAATCACACCGCTCCTCAGTGTCCTCGATCCGCTCTAGGATTCTTCGAAGTTCACCGATACGCTCACGCAGAGAACCGGGAACGGCTTCCGTGCCTTTCACGATATGAACGTTCCTGCAGACAGACCATGCAGCCTGAATCAAATCGCTGACGACATCATTGCCCCCAGGCATATCGGCACAATCGTATTCCTTTGGTCCCATGTGACACCTACACGCACTTTGTCTGCCGACTCGACCACATAAACCGCAATGAAACACTGCCACGAAATCACCAATGTTTCTAAGAGCAGAGGAACACGATTCCGATAGTTAAAACACATGAACTCGTGTGATCACTCGCGGATCATCATCATCGAAATTGTTGATCCACAATGTTTGGCCTTCCTCGCTTTTACCCTCCACGACGTTGATACATTCGACCGCAGCGACCTCGTATGGTGGCTCATCATAAAATGGCTTGATGATCACTTCGACATCCCCTGCGAGTTGCTTCAGAGCTTCCAGCCGCTCGATGAATTCACTGATTTTCATAGCCACCACCTCCAACAGCGGAACGGAATACCGCTGTTACTTTGGTGCCCAAATATGAACAACATTCGAACCGGGCTTCGCGTCGACAGTATGCGGCCCAAGCCCTAATTCTCGAACGGTGAGCCGGACATCGTTTGCGTCCGGCCTGATCCTTAGACCGCAAACAGACGCTGAGATGCTGGCGTGAATCTCTGTCGCACCATCCAGCCCACTTGGATCATGTGAAACAATTACGGCCAGTCTCCGATCGCCATGCTCATGCAATCTCAACTCAATCGGCTTGCATCCTCTCGCAGTCAATTGCTGCTGTATCGGAAGCGGAATTGATGTTGTTGCCCACATTTGAAATCCCCAATGTTTTTCACGTTTCACACCAACAGAGCATACAAGTTCCGCTGTTGATTTCAGATCACGTCAGTCCAGCTATTCGTGGATCTCTGACTGCGTAATCCTTCGATATCTTCCCGCCTTTTCCAGCATTGACGACGGTGGCATTTATCCAAAGTCTTCGGCCATCCTCAAGGCGTCGAATGTGCCCGCGTCGAAGGTGTTCACGAGGTGAACGATTGATTCCATCGTGTGAATGTCCGTTTCCGGACGATGCTTTCGGGCAATCGAGCGTGAGAACCCGATACTCATCAAAAGGCAGGGCGGACTTCACTTTCTTTTTTGGAGTATTGAGCCTTTCTGATTTCACATTGCTGCATGACAATGCATTCAGGAAGTGCATCAACACACTCAGTTCATCCTGATAATCCGAAAGCGGCCATTGAATATGCCGTTCTCGTGGAAGGATGACCTTAAACGATGGGCCTCCACTTGGCTGTTTTGCTGTTCTGTCAATGTAATCATCCAGCCGTATTCCAACCGCCTCCATTGGAGCCCATTTACCAGCCGGGTCACTCCAGACAATTGGCGTCACAATCAAAAACTCTTCCGTCTCGCGGATGAAGACAAGTGCCTTCGAACAATGTCGCTCGCCTTCAATTGGTGCTGATTGTTCGGGGCGATTGTATTCCAGGGCGATGTATTGATACGGAAGACGTATGCGACCCACCCCCTCAAGCCCACGGAACTCTGGGTCATCAAGAAGAATTCCTCCATCTGGTAGCATGAACTTCGTTGACCACTGTGAGAGATCGATAGCGTGAGCCATCTCGTCTCGCATCCATGGCTCTATCGCTCTTTCAGCGAGTGTGGAGGAAAACTGACGAACCATTTGCCTGCAATAATTCAGCGGTTCCATTTTACACCTCTAACAGAAACCCCAATGTTTTCCACACTCAAAAGTAAACGCGGATGCAATTTCCGCGTTTACTTCACAGGCCAATCTCAGACCTGACGAGGTTTGCCATTTCTTCCTCAACCTCTGAAAACGCAGCTGCGTCGTAAGCTAATGCGTAGCCGTCCGACAGTCGTCGCTGATTAGCAGCTTTCATGCTTTCGAGTCTAGCATTCAACGCGGTTGACATTGCCATCACCCGAGCCACGCACATCATTTTTATCACGTCATCTGATTCCACAATCACTCTCCAAAAAAACAACAGCGGATGTTCATTCCGCTAGCCTTCACATCGCGTCAATCAACTCGCGAATGATCACCGACACCTTAACGCCGCGTTTCTTCGCTGCCTTCTCAATCTTGCGTTCCTGTTCAGCGTAAATACTGACGACAAGAATCACTCTTCCAGCCCCTGCAGCTTTTCGCGGCTGCCCCTTTGGTCGCTTCTTTTGTGCTTTCTTTTCCATGCTGCCATTGTATTACAAGTATTGCTGGCGTCAATTGCCAAATCGGCTTTCAAAGTGCGAATAATCCGGTTCGTTTGAATCGAACCTAAACCGAGGGCCATCCAGTTTTAGAGTTATCTCACCAGTCCTGCCGCCTCGCTGCTTTGCGACCTGCAAAAGCGTCTCCGGCCCGTCATCCGAAGCACTGAGCAAAAGCACGATATCTGCGTCCTGCTCAATTGATCCTGATTCGCGCAAGTCCGCCAGTGTCGGCTTTCCTTTCTTCGTCGATTCACGATTTAACTGGCTGCCGACAATTACAGGCTTTTGTAGGTCCAAGGCCATCCGCTTTAGTCTTCGGCTAATCGTCGCAATCTCACGCTCTCGACTTTCGTTGCGTCCGCCTTTGCATTCCATCAACTGCAAATAATCAATGACGATTGCCCCGATCTTGTAACGCCGACAGGCCACCCGCACGAGACTCTGGATTGTTCCGAGATCCGAAGTTGAGTCGATAAAGTAAATCGGCAGCGTGTTCAGCGTCTCGAATGGGATCGACTTTGATAGCCGGTCGATTAATTCTTCCTTCATCATTTCGAGGCTGACGATCAGAACCCCGGCCCCGAACTGAGCTGCCCCGACGCCGATCTGTGTCATCAGTACCGACTTGCCAGCACCAGGACGCCCACCGATCACAATCGACTGGCCATCTCGCAGGCCGCCTCTTAGGATGTCGTCCAGTTGCGTCAATCCAGTTTTGGTTATCGCCCGAGGATTCGCCCTGCGTTCTTCCAGCCCGTGGATTGCATCGGCCACGGTTTTAATTTCGTCTTTCCGTCCTCGCTGGATCTGATCAAGCTTTGAGATATAGCCGTCGATGACTGCCTGATCAATGACCGGCTCATGGGCCAGTTGCTCGCCAAGCAAATGAGCGTCGTCAGTCGCTGCGTGCTGCTGCAGGGCTGCACAGTAATGATCGATATGAGCCGATTCCCAACGCGCGGAAAACAGATCGGCCAAAAGTTCCAGGCTAATTTGCTGCGGCATCCGTCCGCGTTGCGTCATGTGCTCGTAAACCAAGACAGGGTCTATTGCCTTTCCGTCGCCTGCGATCGATTCCAGAGCGTTCCAGACCGCCCGCAAAGCGATGTCCGCAAAGTCCATCGCGCCGACTTGGCTTCCGATCCGATCGACCGCGTCTGCGCCGTCGAAGGCTGCACAGATGATTGCTCGTTCAATTGCTTGCCGTGATTCCATCCCTGATTTCTTTCAAATGTGCGAAAAATACTTCTCTCAACGCCTTCTGCCCGTAGGAATCCGACTCCGCTACTTTGACAGATCCAGTTCGCTTCAAAGCCTCAAACAGCTCATCGCCGAGAATCTCTTTGCGCCTCTCCCAATTGCTGGGATACTGCTGAGCTGTCTTCAAGGCTTTGATCCACTCGTCATTGACGGCCGCCAATTCCGATGCTTGCGGCACGTCTCGCAGGGTGACCCATCCTTCTGCCATTGCCTTTTCGGCCTGCGCGAGAAACTTTTCAGGGCCAAGTCTTCCAGCCTGCCTCCACCATGCCTGCTCCTGCGGGCTATTTCGCGGCGGAATCTTTTCGTGCTTACCTTTGTGCTCCAGATGCTGAAACCACTCACCGACGACCTTCATGACTTCCGGAGTGTTTAGCTTTTCTGGAATGTAAATTTCTTTGCCGGGAGAATAAGAAGGAGTAGGTAAAGGCACAGGGATAGAAGGTTCCCCCTGTTCATCCCCTGTTTGTACCCCACATTGTACCCTGTTTATACCCTCGATCATCCCCTGTTTATACCCGTCATCATACCCCTGTTTATACCCGTTTTCGGGATTCACAAGCGTACACGTATCCTCGATAGGCGTGTCTGAGATTTGCTCATACCCATCTGGAATTGTGACGTAATACTCTCCGGACGTTCGCTTGCCGTCGCCGGAGTAACTAAGCCAGCCGGATTCAATTGCCTTGCGTCTCGCCTTGTCGAACTGATCCCACTTTGTGAACCCAAGTGTTTCGATCAATTGCGAGTTCCAGAACTTTGCAGCCCCGCGATATCGCATCGCGTCTTCGGTATGGGCTACGACAACAAGCAAGCTGAACGCATCCCGGCCGATCTCTGCAGCAACAGCCGCCTTGTGCATTAACCGCACAAACTTGTGAGCAAAGAATGGCTCCCGCTTTGGGTAGTTCATTTTGCCACCTCCTGACGCTTTATGTCCCATGCGAGGAGTGCGGCAATCTGCGCGGCTTTGTATGCCTCAAACTCTCCCTTCGTCATAGCCTTCATCCCAATACAAAAACCCGCTGCCAAAAGGGTAGAGCACCTTCTGACAGCGGGCGTTAAATCGGGCGAACCCGATGCAATTAAGTTAATCGCGAAGTCGGCTCTACTCAACTTCACGCCCGTATTATCTTCACGTTGCGGATTTTCTAAACACCTTCCGCTCACGATTGCCACGTTCATTGATCGAGGTGCTTCCCCGCAATCAGCATCACTTCTTTCCGCTCCACGTACTTACATCCGACGCCATGCTGGTCGTGGCATTCTTCCGCGACCTTCCAAAACGATCCGTCCGGCCGCCGCTCGCAGATCGACCCGTAGTAATGCCCGCCGCATTTGGGGCAGGTGAATGGTTCTGGCTCTACCATTGGTCATCCCCGAAAAGATTTCTTTCCTTCGGCAAGGATTTTTTTGCCTCTGGCTTTTCCTCAATCCACGCCTGCAGTTCTTCCCAAGTCATCACTGGAAGGCTGCTGGTGTGGACCAATGCAGATCCATCACGAGCCGCCAGCCAGAATTCCTCTGTCTCGCCCTGGCGTTCTCCAGTTACCAAGGAGCAGGTTCCGAGCGTTCCGTGGATGATTCCCCGGTCCTGTGCGGTGAAACCAAGAGTCTTTAGCCAGTAAAGTCGCTGGTTGTGGCTCATGCGGATTCCTTGGACAGCTCTTCAATCGGAACCAACCGCAACGCTTTTTCAATTGGCATTCCAATGATTCGAATCTTTGCGCACAACTTCACGCCTCCTGATGATGTCTGCACATCTTCGTTGCCGACGATTTCCACATACTGCCCTTTCCACATCAGAAGAGGGTCTGCTGCGATTTTCCTGTAGATTGCTGTTTCTCGAAGTTGCTTTTTAGTTTGGCGCACAACGCCTCCCGTCCAGTAGTGAATCCTAATGATGTCAGCAGCATATCATTCTTTAGAATTGCACATGCTATTGCTTTCCACGATGGCGCAAGATTTTCTTTTGCCAGCACTTCCGGAACTTCATCCGGTATGCCGTTCGGATAATCCCGCTTCGCCCACGTCTGCAAATAGCGACGGACGTTGTCGCCGGTTGTCTTCCCACCAACGAATTGCTCTCCTCGCCACATCGTTTGCCTGACTTTGTTTTTCTAAGGACATAAGAAGGAACGAATATTTATAACGCGACGGAACACCCGTCTCGATGCAAATCGACGCCTGCCCTAGCCACGCCACCCTGTTCAGCCCATCATTTGATAGAAAATGAGCACATGAATTAGGCCATTCATTCATGACGCGAAACGCCGCACGTCGGAACCAGTCGACGCTTCCGAGAATATCCGCGTACGCTTGCTCGCAATCTTCGTGCGACTTGCCAGCGGGTCCACTGGCCGCGTAAAAACCGGCTCGAAAGCACTCCCATTTTTCCCAGTGGCGAAACTCACGTTTCATCGTCATCCTCTTCGAACCGCCCTGCGGTTTCGTCATAGTCCCACGAAGGCGAAAACTCTCGATTGACGAACAGTGCCGCGACGCCGGTGATCTGCTTGAGTCGCAGCAATTCATCCGCCGACATGCCTATGTGCTTGCAGATCCACCGATCCGACTTTCCCATCTCGACTAGTTCCGCAACGATTGAACTCATCAGTTCAATATTGTGTGAGCCTCTTGCTCGATTGTGGCGAATCGTGGACGCCATTCGGTCGCCCATCTCTTTGTCGATTACAACCACCGGCAGCATCTCTTTTTCACGCTCACGAACACGCTTAGAATCGCGAAGGATCATGTAGCGGTGAAACCCGTCCACAACAATATACTTTTGCTTGGCTTCGTCGAAGAACGTCACAACTGGCTGCGTGTATCCGTCTTCCCAAATGGACGTTTCAAGCAATGCCATTTCAGGTGGTGCAACAGAGTTTGGATTGTAGGTGTTTGCCTCAACTTGGCTAATGTGTACCGCACGCACTGCGTACACTGGCGATGTCCATTCAGTCATGATTTACCTGCCATTTCATAACTCCCATCTTCATTGTGAACCTCAGTGCCAGTCACTGGAGGATTGAATACGGAGATTAGCATTACGTCATTGACGGCTTGGAATGAATGCTCATCATTCTTGTCCAGCACGTAACACACGCCCGGATAAATTGCGAACGCTTCGCCGGTCGTCTCATTCCACAGCAGCCCGTCACCGATTACGCAATAACACGCTTCCAAATGATTCTTATAATGCCAGAACTGACGTTCCCCCTTTGGAATCCGCGTCTCGTGTAGGCTGAACCCCATCCCATCGCGTGCCAGCAAATACCGGAAGCTTGTAAAGCCTCCCTTCGGGCATTTGACTTCACGCTCAGTGCCTTTAATGTCCTGATGTCGAATAACTTTCATTGCGATCGCCCCTTAAATATTCTTGTATTTTTCCATGATTTGCCGCTGCCTTAACGATTGCTCTTTTGTCGGAGCAAGTCCCATGTATTTGCATGTGTGATCATTTTTCAGGATCGTCACCGCAAACCGCTTCCAGCTCGTCACAATTGCGTTGTTGCAACTCAGCATGTCCAAATGGTCTGGAACCTTGCGAATGACGACACGGGTCAAAGTCTGCCCTCCGTGCCGCGTTAGTCCGTTTGTCTCGAACGGAATTCCATGTTGCTTCAGTTCTTCGATGATCTCGGATGGAATGCCGCGACCTACGTTTCCCCAATACCGAAGCGACTGCAGGAAACGCATTCTAAAATTCTCGCTCACCTCTTTCGGGAGAGTGTCGAGAAGAAACTTTGTGAATGACTTCCATGTGTG
>Ga0222713_10003321_pt1 | contig 16744 bp, 15 predicted proteins | sample C33_649DmetaG_FD_165061 | JGI IMG/M metagenome (GOLD analysis project Ga0222713, IMG submission 165061) | Estuarine water microbial communities from San Francisco Bay, California, United States - C33_649D | ecosystem: Environmental > Aquatic > Marine > Unclassified | place: USA: California...
AAGCACTACGCCGAGATTGAGATGAGAATGTTTAACGTAATGTATGGACTTAAATACAGTGACTGGTATGGAAGCAAAGAACAAGCGCCTACTGCTTGAGCAGTACAAGAAGGCGCAATACAACCGCAACGTATGCCTGTACAGCCGCCGAGATACGGAGGCTAAGTACTGGGAGGGATACGTCAATGCACTTAGTTTAATTTTAGAAACACAACAATGAAAATAGAGGTAAACACTGGAGAAACACTTGTGATCAAGATTGGAGAGCAAGAGATCCAACTAACGGTAAGAGATAATGAGAACACGGAAATGGTGTTTAACAATCTCAGTTACGAACTTCACGAGGGATACATTTTTCAAGGAGAACTGCAATGACAACAGGAGAGCTGTTCTTAGCCGTCGAAGAGTGGGGGCGTGAACGAAACATCATCAGCAAAGAGAACCGGAGCCGTCAGGCACTGAAGGTTATGGAAGAAGTCGGAGAGACAATGGCCGCACTTGCTCGTGGAGATCGTGAGCTACTGATGGACGGCATCGGTGACTCAATCGTTACGCTCATCATCTTGGCCGCCCAGTCGGATATGAGTGCGCACGACTGCCTTCAGTCCGCATACAACGAGATCAAGGACCGCAAGGGACGTATGGTGGACGGAGTATTTGTAAAGGAATGAACAAGTCCGCCCACCGTATTACTAAGGCTACGAACGAAGTTCGTGACCTTTTGCTTGAAAAAAATGCAGCGTATGGTGACTCTGCACTCAAGCCAGCGAATATCTTTGCCAAAGGTTCTGCCGTTGACAACATCGCGTGCCGCATTGACGACAAGCTGATGCGCATCAAAAACAAGGGGCTTAACGACGCGACAGAAGACACCATACAAGACCTTATCGGTTATTTAATTCTACTTAAAATCGCAATTGAAGATGAGCGTACTCAACCAGTCAGTGACAATATTTCCGAGCGTACTACAAACGGAATCCCCATCGTACATAACCGTAGGTTCAGCTCTAAACCGAATCTCGACTGGTGGGAAACATCTTCCACTGGTACAACAAGTGCGGAGTGGACAGAAAGAAGCGAAGAAAAAGCTTCCGGTGATCCTATGGGCGGGTAAGTTTGAGGCCCGTAGAGACGATGCAATTGATGAACATAGTGGACTGATCGTTCTTGACTTCGACCACATTGACGTGGTTGACAGCAAGAACGTTCTGTCTACAGACCCGTACATATTTGCCTGCTGGATATCGCCATCAGGCGAAGGACTTAAGGCCCTTGTACGAATCTCAAATCCGAGCCTCCATAGAGACCATTTCCGCGCACTTCAGGCGTACTTCGATACGGAGTATGGCTTGGAGGTAGATCCTTCTGGAATCAACGAATCTCGTGCGTGCTTTGACAGCTACGACCCAGACATCGTTGTCAACGAGGCTTGTCAAATCTTTGGGCAGATGCTGTCCGAGAAATCCATCTCACAGAAGGCTGAGCAGAAGGACCACTACACTGACTACAACAAGTTAGCTGTTGTCTCCTCGATGATCCGCCGAGCAGAGGACGGTGAGAAGCACGCAACACTGCTCAAGGCTGCTATGCTTTGCGGTGGCTACATTGCTGTTGGTCGTATGGAGGAGGACGAGGCCATCCACGTACTCGAACGTGAGATACTCAAGCGTGATGTGGACTCAATTGAGACAGCAAGGAACACCATCCGTGACGGAATCGAGAAGGGCAAGACGATGCCTATCCGTGAGATCCTTGAGAACGAGAACGCCGTCAAGCTGGAGATGATGATCAATGACGGTGATATGTCGTTCATCTCGTCAGACGATGAGGACTACCGATGGATTCAAGACTACGTTGAGGGCAAGCTTGTACTCGGATTGTCAACTGGTTGCGACCAGCTGGACAAGCACTTCCTGTTTAAGCGCGACTTCAATATCATCAACGGCATCTCCAACATTGGTAAGTCTACCTTCACGATGTATATGATCGTTGCATCTGCACGACTGCACAACTGGCGGTGGATCATCTACTCTGCGGAGAACAGAACCGCGGCGGTGAAGATGAAGCTCATCCAGTTCGCGACCAACGTACCAGTGAAGGAACTGCGTGCCCACGAACTGAAGAAGGCATACCAGTGGGTGAACGAACACTTCACCATCATCAGCAACAAGAACCTGTACTCGTACACCGACCTTATGGTGTTTGCCGAGAAGCTCATCCGTCAGGGGAACTACGACGGATACTTCATCGATCCATACAACAGCCTTAGCATCCGTATGAGCCACGGCAGTGCGCTGTCAACACACGACTATCACTACGAGGCGGCGTCCGAGTTCCTTAAGTTTACGCAGGCCCATAATATGGCGCTGTGGCTTTCTACCCACGCCGTTACCGAAGCACAGCGACGCAAGGGTGACGACGGCCTACCTCAGGCACCATACGCTGAGGACACCGAAGGCGGCGGTAAGTTCGTCAACAAGAGCGACAACTTCCTAACGTTCCACCGTAAGATTCAGCACAGCGTATACGATATGCGGCGCACCATCGAGGTACACGTTCGCAAGATCCGAGAGACAGAGTCTGGCGGTGAGCCTACAAGCCTTGACTACCCAGTGCTGTTCGAGATGAACCAGTTCAACACTGGCTTTGTAAACAAGTTCTCTAGCAAGCCTATGTTCCCCTCAATGCTTAAGTCCGAGCCATTAGGCACGATCAATTTTGAAGGTATTGCGTATTCAGATGCGTTCTAGTATATTTGCTTAATGACAATTGATTGTAATGAAATTGAAGTATCAATACCAAAACCTCCGTCACTTAATCAGCTCTACGCTGGCAAGTTCTGGACGTACCGTCTCGGGCAAAAAGAAAAGTATTTTAGTGGCATTGCCAGAGCGCTTGAAGGATACGATCGGTGGACTATGGACCGCTTTGCAGTCCATCTACGCTACAATTCTAGGTATGACCTTGACAACTCTATTGTTGCTATTAAGTTCCTTGCAGATTATCTACGCTATAATGGATACGTTCACGATGATACTACTAAATACTTCGTGGATCTTAGAATCTCATATGATGCGAGCCTTAAAAAAGATCAATACCTCGCTAAAATAATCTGTTACAATTACACTTTAATTCAAGATGACACTAGAACAACTCAGCCGGATTTACTTCATCGCGACATCGCGGATCTCGGAAGCAAGCGCAGAACTGTACGAAAGCCTGCACGACGAAAAGGGAAGCCCACTGCTCGACCAAAAGCAGGTAAGCGAGATAACAAATAAGTACTCACGTTCGTTCCGCATTGAGCTCGATATGATTCGTGCGGCACTTACCGAGTACGTAGAGCAGCACGGATGATAACCGTAGTACATATCGATGGCCTGAACGGTATCAACTACCACAGGCTTATCGTTCCCCTTCGTCGATTGCAGGCGCAAGGGGTAAACCTGCATTGGATTGAGAATCTAGAACAGCTAAAGGAGATCAACCTTGATGTTGTAACTAACCTCATCATCTCAAGGAAGGCTTCGATTACAAACCACCAGAAGTTTAGCCAGATGCTCAAGAGCAACGGAATCAAACTCATCCTTGACAACGACGACTACTGGAGCCTTAATCCAGAGAACCCAGCCAAGGCTTTGTATGAGGTGTACTATGGCCCGGACATCAAGAAGACCATAAGGATTGCGGATGTGATCTGGACTCCTTCGACGTTCTTAGCCAAGCAAATGGCCGCGATAAATCCACGAGCTGTTATTGAGTTTGTAAATAATGCTATCGATGAAACAGAAGATCAATGGAGGAACTATCGTAAATATAGTTCTAGTGATGTGCGCTTTGGGTACGTGGGTGCTCTTGGGCATCTTAATGATGTAAAAGAAATCGGGTACGATTTCTCTAAGGTGTATACGTTTGGAGTAGAAGGGATGGACTACGAGGACGTCCTTAAGTACGACAAGACGATGCCGCCAAGAGACATCTGGAACTACGGTAAGTTCTACAAGAACTTCGACGTTAGCCTTGTTCCATTGGTAGGTAACAGGTTCAACTGGTGCAAGAGCGATCTTAAGATTACTGAGGCGGCCTGGACAAGGACAGCTGTAATTGCTTCAAACACAAAGCCATACAGCAAGGTTATCCGTCACGGAGAGACTGGTATGCTTTGCCGCACTAGAGATGAATGGGCTGAGGCTATTGAATCAATGGACAAGAAGAAGGCAAAGACTCTTGCTCGAAACTTGTTTGACGATCTACGCGACCACGAGGACTACAACCTTGACAAGGTTAACCTCAAGCGCCTTAAGCACCTGCTATGATTAAGTACGAAAGGGAGCTGTTCAAGCTCATCAAGGACCGTATGGTTCCAGACCTTGAAGTCAGCGAGCTTCAGATGTCGGAGTACGATTGTTACTCCATTCATCTAAACGCAGACATAGAACTTAAGTGCCGCAACAAGCACTACGACGATCTGGTCATCGAGAAGTATAAGTATGAGAAGTTGATCCTTCGATCCGAGAAGTTCGGAACCATACCTATCTACATCAACTCGACACCAGTTGGGGTGTGGTCGTTCCGTTTGACGGAGCTTCCGGAGCCCGATTGGTCAGAGCGTAGGATGCCCAAGACTACAGCCTTCACTAATAACAATATGATTATCAAGGTGGTAGGGTACTACAATATTTCGCAGGGAAAAAACATTACAGACTTGCTAGGTTTGTAGTAGATTCCTATCTTCGCATTCCGTTTGGGTCACGTCTGTGGCCCTTTTTTGTCTAACTTAAAACCAATCAAGATGGGACTATTCGACGAGAGAGTCGCCTATAAACCCTTCGAGTACCCAGTGTACTTTACTGAAGGGTGGCTACCACAAGCCCAAGCCTTCTGGCTGCATACAGAGATTCCGATGATGGGAGACGTTAAGGACTTCCGTGAGAACCTTACAGATGCCGAGCGTCATCTGGTGGGTAACATCCTACTTGGCTTCGCCCAGACCGAGACAGCTGTCGGAGACTACTGGACTGGTATGGTGGCCAAATGGTTTCCCAAGCACGAGATCAAGCAGATGGCTATGATGTTCGGCTCACAGGAAACTATCCACGCTGCGGCATACAGCTACCTCAACGAGACACTAGGACTTGAGAACTTCGAGGCATTTCTGCACGAGCCTTCTACCGCGGCACGATTCGAAAACCTTGTCAACACCAAAGCGGGATACGACGCAGGAATCTTACGCATCAGCCCAAAGGCTAAGAACGACATAGCTCGTTCCATTGCTGTGTTCTCTGCGTTTGCAGAAGGCGTAGCATTGTACTCATCATTTGCTGTTCTCTACTCGTTCCAGATGCGTAACCTACTGAAAGGTATTGGACAGCAGATGAAGTGGAGCGTACGCGACGAGAGCCTCCATAGTAAGATGGGATGCAAGCTGTTCAATCATATGTGTGAGGAGTTCCCCGTCATCCGTCTTACCGTACGTAAGGAAGTAGAGGAAGCCGCACGTATTGCTGTTGAACTTGAGCTGAACTTCATCGACAAGATGTTTGAGATGGGCGACCTTGAAAACCTGAAGGCAGACGACCTCAAGGAGTTCATCAAGATGCGAGCCAACACAAAGCTCATCGAGCTTGGCTACGAGGCTATCATTCCGTACGACAAGGAGAAGGCAGCACAGCTTGAGTGGTTCGATCACCTCACTGCCGGACATACGCACACCGACTTCTTTGCTGTTCGCCCAACGGACTACAGCAAGGCTAATGAAGGAGAAGACTTTGAATCAATCTGGGACTAATTATGGCTAAAAATTATGGAGACGACTTCGGGTGGGTACTCGGAGTAGACTACCCCGAATGGGGCAACACAGATGTGTACTGCAAGACAATCTCGAAGGGCTACCTACTGCCCGGAGAAACACCGCGTGACGCCTACTGGCGTGCTGCTAACGCTGCGGCTAAGCGCCTCTACAAGCCTGAACTTGCAGAGAAGTTCTTTGGCTACATCTGGAACAATTGGCTTGGGCTAGCCACTCCTGTGCTGGCCAATATGGGGACAGACCGCGGCCTTCCAATTAGCTGTTTTGGTATTGATGTTGCTGACAGCGTTTACGATATCGGAGCCAAGAACCTTGAGATGATGATGCTCGCCAAGCACGGCGGAGGCGTAGGCATCGGAGTGAATATGCTTCGCCCTGCTGGAACGCCCATCTCCAACAGCAATGGAACTACTGATGGCGTGGTTCCGTTCTGTAAAATCTACGACTCAACCATCCTTGCCACTTCACAGGGTAACGTACGTCGCGGTGCTGCATCTGTCAATCTGAACATCGAACACGGAGACTTCTGGGACTGGATTGAGATCCGCGAGCCTAAGGGCGACGTGAATCGTCAGTCACTGAACCTGCACCAGTGCGTTGTAGTGTCAGACAAGTTTATGCGTAAGCTGGAGGAAGGAGATGACGAGGCACGCAAGCGTTGGTCCAAGGTTATCCAAAAGCGAAAGGCTACTGGTGAGCCATACATTATGTACCGCGGCAACGTAAACAAACAAAACCCAGAGCCGTACAAGCACAACGGCCTAAAGGTTTATATGACCAACATCTGTTCGGAGATCACGCTCCATACCGATGAGTCGCACAGCTTTGTATGCTGTCTCTCTTCACTCAACCTCGCTAAGTACGATGAGTGGAAGGATACAGATCTAGTATACTACTCCACGTTCTTCTTGGACGGGGTGCTAGAGGAGTTCATCCAGAAAGCCAAGAATATGAAGGGCTTCGAAAATTCGGTTCGCTCCGCTGAAAAGGGACGGGCACTTGGCCTGGGCGTACTCGGATGGCACACCTACTTGCAGCAACGTGGAGTACCCTTTGAGGGCCTACAGGCCCAGCTTGAGACCCGTAAGATCTTCTCTCATATCAAGATGGAGAGCGATCGTGCGAGTCGTGATATGGCACGCATCTACGGCGAGCCTTTGTGGTGCCGAGGGTTCGGTGTTCGCAACACCCACCTACGTGCTATCGCACCAACTGTCTCCAACAGCAAACTTAGCGGTAACGTAAGTGCGGGAATTGAGCCCTGGGCAGCTAACGTGTTTACCGAGCAGTCAGCCAAGGGTACGTTCATTCGTAAAAACCCCACATTGGAGCGCTTGCTGAAGAAGATTGGTGCCAACACTAAAGAGGTATGGGATCAGATCCTTGCTGACGGTGGCTCTGTTCAGGATATTGCAGCTCTTGACAACTGGTTCTATCAACGTGGAAAGCTCACCGTAAAGGAGGAGCTTGACCCAATGATTGATGCTATTCCAGTGAAGGATGTATACAAGACATTCAAGGAGATCAACCAACTTGACCTTGTGGTACAAGCAGGATTGCGCCAGCAGTACGTTGACCAAGCTGTTAGTCTTAACCTTGCGTTCCCATCAGAGGCTACGCCTAAGTGGATCAACCAAGTCCATATGGAAGCTTGGCGACAAGGCGTTAAGACGCTGTACTATATGCGAACGGAGTCAGTGCTACGTGGCGATATCGCTAGTATGGCGATGAACCCCGACTGCTTGAGCTGCGACGGTTAGAGCACTTAGCGTACTCGCAGTTACCATCACAAGCTGTTGGTCTGGTCTCACACCAGCCGACCACAGCTGGATCGAGAGGCTCGTCGTATGACGGGCCTTTCTTATTTTCCCTGCCCACGATAAGACTTAGCGTAGTTCTTTGAGGTCTTCAGTTTGCTAGTCTTAGTCTTTGAGTGGACGCCCGGTCGACTGACCTTGGGCTTGGCCTGATACGTAGAGGCCGTTTGGGTTTTAGTCTTTGCCATTACTTGAATCGATATACGAACATCATTATCAGCAGTGCTCCTGCTAAAAACAAAAGTAGGAAATCTTTAACCTTAGATGCTTTAGTCTCAGGCTGAACAAGTTGCGGAGGACATTCTGCCTGCACGCTTACTGGATACGGAATCTCCTTGACTTGTGTCTTCACAATCAGCTTGTCTTGGTACTTAGTGATGACTACACGTACCGTATCGTTGTCAATAACGGTGGAGTCTCCAGCTACTGGGACTTCAACAGTGTCAGTAAGATAGATCGGTGGAGTCACCACAGTGTCCCATATCGTAACAACCGTGGGCTTCAATATGGACGGGTCCTTCTTTACTGCTTGGTTCAGATGCCACGTTGCGCTGCATCCTGTTAAGAACCCAGTTAGTAATAGGGTTGAGATGTACTTCATTGTTTTTCAGGGATTTCATAACCAGTTAAAATGTAAACCTCTTCTGCAGGTTTGAATTGACGCTTGATGTTCTTATTAGCATCAACAATCATCTTGGTGTTACCCTTTTTAATGCCGATGTTTATGATTGCCTTGTACATCTTGCGAACTTCTTCAAGCTCTGCAAGGCGATTCCTTCTGGCGATACCGGTAAGATCAGTGTACTGCTCTTGCTTGGTAGCAAACTGCTGACCAAAGAAATATAGCTGAGTTCCGGTGTCAAACGTGTAGTCACGGATAAATGCGCGCGATGTAACACGACCAACAGCATCCAGTGGACTGTATCGTTCTGCCTCAATTTCTTGGCGGCGAAGCTCGTCACGAACAGCAGACGTAGCAAACGGAGGAAGAATAAGAGACTTCAGCGTGTACCCGCCATACTTGTACGCCTTAGTGAATGGGCTATCATAGCTGTTCACAATATCCTTACCGTAGATATCCTTTGAATCGTATAGATTAAACAGGAACGTAACTGCCATATTAGGATTAAGCATATCAATCATATGTCCAGGGAATGACAGCGGGTCGGTAACTACGTCTACGATGGTTCCGTATGGATCCTCCATTGAGTAGTCATATGTAGTAGCAATTCCATCTTTGGTAATTGCAGTTGGGATGATGCTATGTCCTTCCATCCAGTTAGGGCGGAGAGCTTTGATATCCTCTTCAAGCTCATCATCATCACCGAGAGCCATACCTGCAAGGATAGCAGGAATAGAGAATCGCATACCGAATACCGCGGCAGTGCCCATAAGTCGGGCAACGCCTTCTTTCATATACTCAGCTTTCTGTTCGGCAGACAATGAATTCCCATCCTTATCCTTGCCTTTCATTGCTGTTTGGATATCCAAGTATCCATTTGCAAAGTTTGCAGTAAAGCTTCGGAATGCTTCAAACTCAAACGACAAGAAGTCACCAAGTGGCATCTGCGCTATGCGATAGTATACTGGCGGAAGCCGAGAGAACGTAGGCGTAGATTGCTTTACTCGTTCAGCAGCTTCTTCGTGAACAAACTTCTTCTCTCCTTCTGTTAACTGATCGTACGACTTGCCAAACAGCTTGACAGCAAAACTCTTGATCTCCTTACGGAACACAACAAGTTTAGTATAGTCGTCCACAGAAGAGTACTTATCTCCAAGCCACTGGTCAAAACCTTTGATGCGCTCACCTAGCTTCTGCATAGAGTTCAGGTAGTCCATATCGCTACCTGTGGCGGCACGCTCATACATAGCATTTACGCCACCAATGAGGTTAGCATTCACGCCCTGACCAAGCAATCCAAACTCGGCCATAATATCAAGCAATGCTTCTGTTTCTGCGTCTGCGCGCTTATCTCGTAGAAGCTTACCGCGACGCCCTAAGTCTTGGATGAATTCTGGATTGATAACTCCGTTAGCCATCATAGTCCACCATCCACCGGTTAGGTTCTTACGCCAAGTAGGTACGTTATAGATAACCTTTGACTTACGAGCCAACAGCAATAAATTAAGATATGCTTGCCACCAAGCGGCTTCACCTTCATAAAGACGACGGTCAGTTATAGCATCAAACACATCCTTATGTACGTATTTACCATTTAGTGGTGAGAACTTATCAGTTACCTGACGGTACTCTTTAGAGGCCAACTCAGCTTCAGTTGCTTCAGTTTTCACAAATGGAGTGCCCTTAAACTGCGTAGCAATCTTAAGGATCATATCACCTTTATACTTGATGTTACTGAGTGATTGTGCCGTATCAAGGAAACGAACAACAGGATCTTTCTCTTCGCCGAGTAGATCTCGGAACGTCTCAGTCAAGTTCTTCTTTTGCTTGAATTGCTTGTCTGGAACCTTGATAGATGAAGGGCTAACCATACCAAGCCCCTTATACTTGTCGCTTTCACGGATATTCTTAGCCTCTTCTAGGTATGCTTTAACGTAGTCTTTAGCTTCAGCCTTGAGTCGTGGGGCTGCTTCTTCGATCTGCTTGTCTACGTAGTCATCCTTCTGAGCCAAGAACAGCGCTACGTTTTCATCAGTAATCTCAGAAGTGCCAATGAGAATATTCATAAGCTCCTTCTGAAGCTTAAACAACTTACGTTTCTCATTAAGCTCAGTGCCAATCAGCTCAAGCTGAGCAATAAGATTCTTAACTTCAGTGGTCTTCTCTCCAGCTGGCAACTGACGCTCTTCCTCGATAAGCTTCTCTCTAGCTGTTTCGTATGCCTTTTCAAGATTTGAGATTTCATCTCTTGTCTCTACTACATCAAACATACTTACTAAGCTGTCAAACTCTTTTGAGTAGAACTCATTATATACCTCTTCAATGGCTGCTTTAATAGTAGCTTCCCCGGGGAAAAAACGCTTGTCCTTCCAGAATCGGTATGTTCCACGTAGGTATGTTCCTAGGTTGTCAAGAATTGTATTCTGAAGATCAGGAGATAGCTTGGTAAATGCAGGGCTGAAAATGATATCCTCACTGAGTGAGTCAATGTACTCACGCATAGCATTCGACAAAGAGAACAGCAACTGTCCGTCTTTCTTATCGCGAAGGGTAGCTAATTCTTCTTCTGAAATAGAGCCATCCATTACCTTACCAACAAGATCAGCTGTTGCTTTATCTGACTTACGAAGCAGGTCATTCAAAGCGGTAGCAAACTCAGTAAACTTAACGGCTTCACGGCTAAGCTGCGAGTTCAAGCTTTCCTTGTATGTGCGGATCTTACGCTGCTCGTCGCTCCACCAGAACGAACGCCAAGACTTCTTAGCTCGGTCTTTCCAATCCTCCTGCTTGATGTCGAGAGCTTCAGTCTTTTCAGGTTCGGATATGGACTCGTTGACAATTCTAGGATTACCGAACTCTTCGTCCCCTGTGTTTAAGTCGTCTACTAGCTGTTCGTTTATTGCAGCATCTTGCTTTGCATTGCCATCATACTTCGTTACGTCAGCAATCTTATCGAAGTAACGCACAAGATCTTGGTTATATCCCTTCTCCTTGAATAGCTTGATTAGATTATCTACTATTGCTTTAAAGGTATTGTAGAGATCAAGCAATATGCCTTCAGCACCAACTTGGTTTGTGTACCATTGATCAAATTGGTTAGCAAAGTATTCTTGGTAATCATCCTTTGCGTTTACTCCACCAGTTATTCCAGCGCTAATTTGAGCTGGGAATACCAAGCCAGTTAATTCTCTATTCAAGAACTTTTCTGACATATAGTTCATATAGTCAATACGATCCTGTGGACTCAGCAGATTAAAATATCCCCAGTGACCTATTTCGTGAATGAAAGTGGTGCCGTTATTTGCCTTTAATAAGTTTGTAGCAAAATTGTAAAAATCTTCTTTTCCCCTAAAGTTTATATTAAAAAGTTTATCTGCCTTAACGCTGTTTACAACAGAAATTAGAACATCCTTTTGTTTCTGGCTTAATGAAGACTGTCTATTTATTGCAGCTATAACTTGGGCCTTAGTCTTGTATATTGTTTCATCTTCTTGAGCCTTCTGCATATCCGCAAATAACTGCTCTGACTGAATGTATGCCTTGTTGAATCGATCGATGTCCGCTTTAGTCCTTGGCTTATATGATGTCATCATCACCAATATACCCTTTGCTTGTTCTATGCCTAAAATTGGGAGGCGCAAAATGTAATCAGTATAATTTTGATTGTCTTTTAAAAAATCATTTCTACTTTTTGATGCACCTCGCTCTCTACGATATATCTCACCAGTATTTAAAAATGAGAACAGATCTGGATATGACGCCTTAAAATTCTCACCATATATAACAGCATCACCGCTAAGGTTAGTAAAAACACCTGATGCAGTTTCTTGTGCCGGAGCTTCTACTAGAGCAGCGGCTGGTGCTTTCTTTTCTTTAATCTTATCGAGTCTCTTCTGGGCTTTCTTAATATCAGCTTTTAATGCCTTGATCTCTTCTTTGTATATCTCAACGATATTTTCATAAGAATCTCTAGCATCTTCAATTTGAGCCTTAAGGTCATCAATGATGTCACGCTTCTCATCTGCTGGGGCCTTAGATGCTCGAACCTTAGCGATCTCTTCTTTGATACGCTTTACTTCTTCATCGTAGTTTGACTTCTCAGTTGGGATTTCAAAATCTACAAGTTCAGCAATCTTATTCTCATCGACCTCAATGTCAGATAGAAGTTGCTTTTCCTCGTCAGATACTTCTTCTGCCGCAACAACTTCTTCTGCTGGAGCTGCTTCTTGAACCGGCTGTTCTATTGGTGCTGATTCTGCTGTTGGAGCTTGAGTCTTTCTCTTATCGGCCAACAAGGTATCGTAATATTCCTTAAAGTCCGTCTGAGATACTTCCTTAGCGATAGCATCTATATCTAAACCAAGTCTCTTTACAGCATTTGCAAAAGCACCGTATTTATCCTTACTGATATTTAACAGACCCTTTTCTATGCGGTCGTTTAATAGTTCACCCACGAAATCAAAACCTTCTTTCCTTGCGTTAGCTTCAGTAATGGTTGGGTCTACATATTTTCTTATCCAGTTAAGCCTAGCGTCTGATCCTTTTTTTGTAAGAGCTGTATCATATACCACACCAACGATATCGCTAAATAATGCACCAAGTGCATCACCTTGATTTGATGGGAATAATACTTCTTCAGCTGTAAGTTTTACATCACTAATGGCTTCTGGTTCTGCAGTTGGTACTTCTTCAACAACCGGAGCCTCTTCAGCAATAGGGGCTTCTTGGATTGCTACTACTTCTTCAGCCCCTTTTTCGACAGGTACTTGAAGTACTCCACCTGCTTCAGGCGCTTCTTGGCCTGCTCCTTCGACAGGCTTGGCTTCGACAGGGGCTTCCCCTTCGACGACAGGACTTGGTACCCCTGCTTCTTCTTGACTATCATATTTGTCAGATAATTGTTGGATATCATTTGTTAATCCGATGATCTCAGACTTCAGTTGCTCAAAAGCTTCGTCAGACTTTACTCGTTTTAATTGTAAAGTTTTCTTCTTCAGATCTAATTGTAACGACTTAAGCTTGTCTTGATCTTCAGCAGTCATACGAGCTACTTTCTCGTCGTCACGACGCTTCAGTTGTTCAATGCCATCAGTGTATTCTTTAGCTCGGCGACCAAGCACTTCTTTCTCTTGCTCGGTAAGATCTGGATCTTGTGCTGCCTCTTGTGTTTTCTTAAGGCCGTTGCGTAATCCGCGAATCTTAGCTTCGTTCTCTGGATCTACAATGGCTCCAACTCCGCGGCTAAGCAAGTATACGCCACCGCCAGCTGCACCGCCATAGATAGCGCTCTCGGCAATCTCAATAGGGTTGAACTCTTCTCCTGCAATAACTTTAGCAAGCGTCTGTTGTGCTACACTAGTAAGAACTTCTTCTGTTCCTTCCTCCATCACGCTACGAACCCCCTTTGGTAATGCACCAAACAGCATATCACCAAGCTCTTTCTTGGTCAGCCCTTCAATAGCCTCTTTGCTGAAAGCTTTACGAAGCATATTCACATCACCAAGGAACAGCTTCTCGGCAAGATATTCTGCCGCGCCAACTCCGATGCCATACAGCATCTTTTCACCTTCAGATAGGTCTGAAAGATTTTGCAGCTCTGCGTATCCAGATCCAGCCGCTGAAGCTCCAAGGAGTCCAAGACCAGCAGCACCTCCGGTAGCAGCTACAGCTGCAAGCTGAGGAACTTGCTGCACGAGTGTAGAGCCAAAGATGGCGAGACCAGCACCTACGTTTCCTTCACTGAGGTTGCCAATGAGTCCTTTAGAAATCTGTTCTTCAGTAAGGCCGTAGTCGATAAGTGCATCACGAGTGCGCTCTGCTGCATCGTCAAGAAAGAAGTTTGCGAGTTCACTGTCTTTTCCAGTGATCATCTCGTTGAACTTAAGAAGGCCACCTACAATAGATTCTGTACCAGCAGCTACTTCGCTCAATACCGGAACGGTAAACTTTGAACCCAGTGAAGCCTTACGTTCTTGTTCTTGCTTGATTAGGTCGTTTACATAATCAATGGCGCCCTTCTTAAGCGTAGGTACAACAGCATAATCAACCTCGCCAGTCTGTGTTACTGGATTCTGTGGAAGAGTAGCTGCGCGCGGATCGTCAGAAAGAGAGCGATAGGTAGTGTAAGCATTAGCGAATGCCTGCTTATCTTGAATCTTGTTAAGGTCACCACCAGCCTTAGCAACAGCAGTATATACCTGCGCAGCTGCAGCGTCAGCAATAGCTTTCTTCTTCTGCTGGATAGCAGACTCATCAAAGCCTAGCTGTACGCGCTTGCTAGATAATGACTCCGATACAGATGGTCGCAGATCCGATTGCGAAGCGGATGCCTCTAAATCGCTTGGACTTTTTTTTTTAATGTAGGAATCAACAGAAAGCAATCCAGTGCTGTCTAGACCATTGTCCTTGAGTGCAGCGACGATTTGCTCGCGGCTACGACCAGCTGCCATTGCGCGGTCGATTAAAGATTGTAGCTCTTCGTTCATTATGACAAAGATACTAATTACTTCTGGTCGATAATGGTGACGCCTGGTATCGTCGGAATTTTAGGTCCGGAGAATTGACTCTCGCCAAACATATCGCTACTCCATACTCCGCCTTCGCTAGGGCCTTGAGTTTGCTGAGGAATAAGTGCAGCCTCAGCACCTTTTACGTCAAACGCTCCAGATGCCGCAGCATTGGCTTGTTGCTGTTCTTGCTGTTGGTATCCGCCAAGCATATCCATTTGTAGATCGAATACGTCGCCACCAACCTTAGACCGCACATTAGACATAACGTCTCTGGTCATAGGCTTGGCTTGAGTCACTTTCTCTTTTGAGCCATCGGCTCCCATTCGCTCAACGGTGCGCAGGTAATATGGCTTTCCTCCGAACATACCATATCCAACAACCTCTTCTGTTCCAGTTTTTACTGGAGAGAATCCAATGTTGTAAATCATACCTCTGTCAAGCCCTTCGGTAATTTTACCTGATGCGCTACGACCAGCAAGCTGCATAGACTCTGGCTGAATCTGGAAGTAAGGACTCTTCATCATAGACTGGAATCGCTTAGCATCTATGCGAGCTGCGCGTTCCTCAGCATCCTTGGCCATCTGGTATCTGTTGACCCCCATCTTCGGCACCTTCGCCATAAAAGCATTAACAGCATCCTCGCTAAATTTACCAGCTAATTTCTCGCGCTGTGGCTTAAATGCTTCAGTATCAATAATGTCTAGATCAGAACGACTTGTAATCTGTCCATTGCGACCAATAATATTCTGACGCACACCCTCGTACACGACAGCATTCTTTACTTGGTTCGGATCAATATAACGAGCCTCCATAAAGTTTGTCATAAACTCCTTGGCCTTCTTCTGGTCAATGCTTCCGTCAGTTCTAATGTAGTCGTTGATATTCTTATAAAGCGTCTCAAGTGCTTCATCAGCAATCTGAGTTGGACTCTGCATATCGTACTTGTACTTGGGGCTAAGCGTAAATGGATTTGACGCCATAGACATAATCTGATTGGCATCACGCTTTGTAGTACGCTCTGCGTCAAAGACTTCAACAGCACTCTTTCCTCCTAAGTCAAACTTATCTGGATCAGTGTTCCAAGCAGACCACTGCTGACGATAGTTGTCAGCTAGAAACTGAGCTGTTCCAGCAACCTGGTTGTAGTTTGCATTTGCTTCACGCACCTTGCGACGAAGGTCTACGTTGTCAGGATCTCGAGCAAGTTCTTTCAGTGCAGACTCCACACCGGAGTAAGCCTGCTGAACAGCTTCCTTGTCGCCATCAAGATATGTTCCAGCTTTCTTGTCAAACTGAGATGACCACTCGTCAAACTGCAGTTGCTTCTGACGCTCATTCTCATTAAGCTTGTACTGAAGCTCAGAAAAGTTTGGTAGCTGGATTACTCCACTTGGAATCAGTTTCGCCATTACTTCTGCTTATTGAATTTCTTTAACAGACTGCGGAAGTAAGCGCTCTCCTTGCTGAGTTTCTTTTGCTGTGCTGGATTAAGGATTACTTCACCACCAGTCATCTCTCCAATCTTTTGTCCTCCACGAACAATGTCAATCGGATTAGTCTTGTGGCTGAACTTTCCGCCAGTAATCATACCGCCATCCTCAAACCCACGGCGAGATGGCATATATTCATCAGTCAGCTCTATTACTCCGTCAGTTTGCTTCCTGTAGTTTTCACTAAGTACAGCTTCAGTGTCTGAGATTGATGTCGGAGACTGTACCTCTAATGCAGTTTCATCTACCGTAGAGTCCTTTGTTTTTCCCTTCAGCCCAAGAACAGCAGCTGAACCTATTTGGGAAGCTCCTCCGGCAATATTTTGCAAGCCGCCTTCTAACGCAGCCTGAGCCGCTTGACGTTGCATCATCTCACGATTAAATTCACGTGAGAGTTCACGCTCTGCTCCTTCAGCACCATACTGAAGAGCTTGCATTGTTTGAGCCTGACGCTGACCTAGCACGTCAAGTGCACCAGCATCTCCAGCGCGAACCAT
>Ga0222713_10003323_pt1 | contig 16733 bp, 13 predicted proteins | sample C33_649DmetaG_FD_165061 | JGI IMG/M metagenome (GOLD analysis project Ga0222713, IMG submission 165061) | Estuarine water microbial communities from San Francisco Bay, California, United States - C33_649D | ecosystem: Environmental > Aquatic > Marine > Unclassified | place: USA: California...
CGTTACTTGGCGGCCTGAATCGCGGCCCACACGCGCTGAGCGGTGCAGGGCATCTCGATGTGCTTCACGCCGAGATGCGACACCGCGTCGACGACCGCTGACTGCACGGCCGGCGTCGATCCGATGGTGCCCGATTCGCCGATGCCCTTGGCGCCGATGGCGTTGATGGGTGTCGGCGTCTCCATGTGAACGACTTCCACGCTCGGCAGCTCGGCGGCCGACGGGAATCCGTAGTCGGCGAGGTTCGAGGTGGTGGGGTTGCCGTCGGCGTCGTAGATCACTTCTTCGAAGAGAGCCTGCGCTACACCCTGGGCGATTCCGCCGTGGATCTGACCGTCGAGAAGCATCGGGTTGAGCACCTTGCCGGCGTCGTCGCAGGCGACCTGACGAATGAGGCGAGCCTGTCCGGTCTCGGTGTCGACTTCAACGACCGACACGTGAGCGCCGAACGGGAAGGTTGCACCTGACACGTTGATCACGTCGTGGTGCGAGAGTCCTCCGCTGGCCTTTTCGGCCTGGGCGAGGTCAGCCCACGACTTGGTGACCGACGGAGTGCCAGCCACGTGGAATACGCCGCGCTCCTTGTCGAGAACCACATCGGCCTCACTTGCCTCGAGGAGGCGAGCAGCCACTGCCTTGGCTTTCTCGGCCAGCGTGCCGGCCACCTGGAACACGGCGTTGCCACCCTGCTGCAGCGAGCGCGATCCCATCGTGCCGGTGCCGATCGGGACGAGATCGGTGTCGCCCCACACGAGTTCGATGCGATCCATCGGGATACCGGTCTGCTCTTGCACGAGCATCGACCAGGCCGTGTCGTGACCCTGGCCGTGCGGTGAGGTGCCGGTGTACACGACAGCCCGACCGTCGTCGAGAACTTCGACCTTGGCCGATTCACCGTTGCCCACACCGCCGGTGATCTCGACGTAGACACTCACGCCGATACCGATCTGCTTGACATCGCCGCTGGCACGGCGCTTCTTCTGCTCGGCGCGCAACGCCGAGTAGTCGGCGGCCTTCAGAGTCTTGTCGAGCGCAGTTTCGTAGTCGCCCACGTCGTAGGTCTGGCCGATGGCCGTGGTGTGGGGCTCAAGAAACTTCGGAATCAGGTTCTTGCGACGCACGTCGGCGGGATCCATCCCGATCTCGAGCGCGAAGAGGTCCATGGCTCGTTCGACGGCCGCCGTCGCTTCGGGGCGACCGGCACCGCGGTAGGCCGTGGTGGGAGTGGTGTTGGTGACCACCGATGTGGTGCGGCATTCGATGTTCGGAATGGCGTAGACGCCGCTCGACATCGGACGTGTCATGAACGGAGCGAGAATCGTGCCCATGTCGGCGAATCCGCCGCAGTCCTGAATGGCGTGCAACTGGTAGTGCGTGACGGTGCCGTCCTTCTTGCCACCGATGGTGACGTACTGCAACTGGGCGCGACCGTGGCCGAGGGCGACCATGCTCTCGCTGCGCGTCTCGCGCCACTTCATCGGGCGACCGTGCTTTTTGGCCAGCACGCCGAGAAGCAACTCTTCGGCGTAAGTGCCGATCTTGGCGCCGAAGCCGCCACCCACGTCTGGTGTGCGGACGCGCACCATCGAAGGTTCGACACCGTTGGCCTTGGCCAACGGCTCGACGGCTCCTTGAGCGTGCTGGGTGGACAACCACTGGTTGAGTCGACCGTCTCCATCCCAAGCCGCGGCGGCGCCGCGAACTTCGAGCGGGCACGGGGCCACGCGCTGATTGAGGAAGCGTCCCTTGGTGACGACTTCGCAATCGGCGAAGAACGCGTCTCCGGTGTTCTCGGGCATTCCGAGTGCCGTGGTGTCGAACACGACATTGCTGCCGGCGCCTTCGTAGATGAGAGTCGACGAGGCCATGGCCTGCTCGAGATCGATCAAGGCGTCGAGCGGATCGATGTCGGCGAACACCGTCTCGGCAGCGTCAGTGGCCTGTTCGCGCGTCTCGGCGACGATCGCGGCAATGGGCTCACCGACGTAGCGAACTTTGTCACTCGCCAGCAATGTGCGGGCCACCATCGGGTTGAACGCAGCAGGAACCGGCTCGAGACCGAGTGATGCCGCGGTGTACACGCCCAACACTCCAGGCATCGACACCGCGTCGGACGTGTCGATCGAGTTGATGACACCATGCGCCACTGTCGATCGCACGTAGACGACGTGCGCGGCACCGGCGAGCATGGGCTCGTCCATGTCGTCGACGTATTCACCGCCGACCGTCAAGAACTTCGGGTCCTCCTTGCGGAGAACGCGGTTACCGAGAATGCTGCCACCAGCCACTATGGACCCCCTGGACGTCGGACCTTTGTAGGGCCGACCTTACTCGCCGGATTCGAGACGGTCTCAGCCGGTGGACGTGGTGTCGAGAGAATCGTCGGAGGAGTTCGACGATCGGGCCTGAACCTCTGCCTCTCGGACTCGCACGATCTCTTCGACCAGGTCGTAGGGCCAACCCCAGGGCAGATCGACCGGCGCCGAAGCGTCGCCCACCACGGTGCGCCGATTCTCGCCCACCATGACGAACCCCAACTCGTCCCGGGCGGCGTCTTCCACCCCCTCGGGAGTATTGAGGCGGTCGACCTCGGTCTGGAGGCGATCAGTGGCCTCCTGCAGCGCCTCGAGTTCGGCGGATCGATCCTCGAACTCGGTGCGCTGGCCGAACCACGACTTCACCGGCAGAACGAGGAACGAGTTGGCGAACGAACCGACGATCAAGATCATGCCGAGAGCGAGCACCACATAGCCCACTCGCTTGGGAACGAGTCGTTCCTGGCGAGGTGTCGGACGAGTGAGGTCACCGCGCTTGACGCGCGTCGACTTCTTCGTCTGTGCGCGCTTGGTCGCACTTCCTCGCTTGGCTGCCACCCTGTCATTGTGCCGGTTTTCGGCCTCTCGTGGGTGGCACCTCGTCGACACCGTTGTCGTGGGCGTCGAGCTCGCAGTCGGGTCAGTCGAGCGGTGCGAGTGCGGCGCGACCGCGGAATCGCGCCGCGTCGCCGAGCTGCTCTTCGATGCGGAGCAGTTGGTTGTACTTGGCCACGCGGTCACTACGCGCCGGTGCACCGGTCTTGATCTGGCCACAGTTGGTGGCCACCGCCAGATCGGCGATCGTCGTGTCTTCGGTCTCGCCACTGCGATGGCTCATCACACTCGTGTAGCGGTGGCGGGTGGCGAGCTCGATCGTTTCGAGAGTCTCGGTGAGCGTGCCGATCTGGTTGACCTTCACCAACACGCTGTTGGCGACCTTGCGATCGATGCCTTCGGCCAGACGTCGACTGTTGGTGACGAAGAGGTCGTCGCCGACCAATTGCACTCGACCGCCGAGGGCCGAGGTGAGATCGGCCCAGCCGTCCCAGTCGTTCTCGTGCATGCCGTCTTCGATCGACACGATCGGATACGTGCTCACGAGGCGCGTCCAGTACTCGACGAGTTCGGCTGGAGCGAGGACCTTGCCTTCGCCGGCCAGTTCGTAGCGCCCGTCGACGAAGAGCTCGCTCATCGCAGGATCGAGGGCAATGGCGATGTCGTCACCCGGAGTGAATCCGGCCGTGTTGATGGCGTCGACGAGAATGCGGATCGCATCTTCGTTGGTAGCCAGATTTGGGGCGAAACCGCCCTCGTCGCCGACAGCCGTCGACAGTCCGCGATCGTGAAGGATCTTCTTCAGGTGGTGGTAGGTCTCGGTTCCCCAGCGCAGTGCTTCGCGGAAGCTCGGCGCACCGACCGGCATGATCATGAACTCCTGGAGGTCGATGGTGTTGTCGGCATGCGCGCCACCGTTGATGACGTTCATCATGGGAACCGGCAACACGTGGGCATTGGGCCCGCCGACGTATCGCCACAGTGGAAGATCGAGTTCGAGGGCAGCGGCCTTGGCGGTGGCGAGGCTGACTCCGAGAATGGCATTGGCACCGAGGCGAGACTTGTTGGGCGTTCCGTCGAGGTCGTTGAGGCATGTGTCGACCGCCCGTTGATCGAGGGCGTCGAGTCCGCGAAGGGCGTTGTCGATTTCACCGTTCACGAAGCCGACGGCCGTCATGACACCCTTGCCGAGGAAACGGCGTCCCCCGTCACGCAATTCGACGGCCTCGTGTTCGCCGGTGCTCGCACCCGACGGCACGATGGCCCGTCCTGATGCGCCCGATGCCAGGACGACCTCGGCTTCAACGGTGGGGTTGCCACGGGAATCGAGGACTTCACGAGCGGTGACGAGGGCGATCTCGGTCATGAGATCACGTTAGTTCTCGGAAGTTCTCGGTCCGCCGTCGATACGTGACGGGAGTACGTCATCGATGCGTCAATCGAGGGTCGACTCGATACTGGCCCGCAGCAGGTTCGTGGTCTCACGGAGGGCGACTTCGGGGTCGATGCCGCGACGACGGCACTCGGCCACCAGGTCCAGCAGAGATCTACCGAGATCAGGCACCTCGAGCGCCGTCATGTCACGTGTCAGGCCAAGTTTCTCGATTTTTTTCAATACGGCCGCGGCGTACGAGAGCGATCCTGAACTCGTGGGGATGTTGTCGAAGGGCCCCTCGGTCACTCCTTTGGATCGTTTCTCGGCGCGCTTGATCGCCTCCCAGTCGGTCACCAGCTCGTCGATGGACTTGTCCTCGCGTGCGAATACGTGAGGGTGACGTCTCACCAACTTGTCGTTGATGCCACGGGCGACATCGGCCATGGTGAAACGACCCTCTTGTTCAGCGATCGCCGCGTGGAATTCGATCTGGTACAAGAGGTCGCCGAGTTCTTCGAGCAAATGTTCGTCGGTCGTCGGATCGTCGGGGTCGAGAGCCAGGATCGCATCGACCACTTCGTGCGTTTCCTCGAGCAGGTACGTGACGAGGGAACGGTGATTTTGCTCGCGATCCCATGGGCACTCCCGGCGAAGGGTGTGGGCCAATTCGTGAAAGGCCACGAGTTCACGTCCGACTGGAGCGGCAAGGAGCGGAACATAGAGCGATGTGAGATGGTCGGCGTCCAGTGTGCGGTCGATCTCGGACCAGGTGGTGTGGACGATCTGTTCGTCGGGCAGACCGAGATGATGGAGGAGCACGACGTCGCAGTCGTCGTTCGACGTGTCGATCAGATCTTCGGCGGCCAGCTTGATCTCGGAGAGAACCCAGTTGGCGTGGCAGTGCGCGACCAACAGGGGGCCCGCCAGGCCAGCGGCACGACGCGAGAATTCGTGGCCGTCCACCAGAGTGACGCCGTCGTCGACCGGGTCGACGCCAAGTCGCGCCCACACCAGGTCGAGAAAACTCATGGCCGGATGCAACACGACGTCGACGCGTGGGTCCTCGCGGAGAAGTCGGACCGTGCGTTCGAGAACGAGGGGCGAGCCGGGGACGGCGTACACGATGTCCTCGCCGGCTTCGTCAGCCAGGGTCGTCTCGTCGACGAGTCGGTCGACGATGGTGGTGTACACGTCGTCGAAGTCGCTTGCCCGTTCGTAGATCTCGTCGAACGAAGTTGCACCCGTGACGAGGTGGGCACTCGGATGAACCGACGTTCGCAGAAAACGTCGAGGAGCGGTGGCGATCACATTCTTGGTGTGTTCAGTGACGTATTCGTCACCGCCTGGGCCGAGCCCCAGCACATGAAGTGTGGGCTTCATGTTCGACGAGTCGATGCCACGATTCGATCGTGTCACGGGGCGACGACGCGACCCGTTCTGGAGTCCCAGACGCCGTATTCGGAACCGATCCACACGTCGGCCGACGACAGTGCGTCCTGTCGTGCTGATTCCGATGCCCCGAGACCCACGAGCTCACGGACGTCGTCGGCGACCTCGTCGAATGGGCGGAGCAGAGCGATGACCCAACCCACACCGGGGATCTCGAACGGAGGTGTCGGAACGGCGACTTCGGCGTTCGAGAGGGCAACTGCGAATTCGGGAACGATCTGACTCGAAAGTCGTACCCGATCGAAACACCCGAGACCAGAACCGGGATCGGTTACGACACCACCGTTGGCGGCCGACGAATCGAGTGAGTACCTCGCGGCGAGTTCACCGAAATCGGTGCCGGATGCGAGCTGATTCGAAATGTCGGCGATCAGCGTCTCGTCCGTGACGAGGATCGCTCGCAGACAAAATGCTCCCGACTCTGCCGGTCCGGCCTCGTAGAGATCGCGCAACTCGGCCGTCGACGGTCCGAACGCGGCGGCGAACACCCTCTGAACGGCCGTGGCACGCACGTAGAAGTCCTGGGCGGCCGGCGACGCATCACCGAATCCGGCCTGATCGCCGAGGATGCCTTGGGCTTCCAGCAGATCGTCTTCGGTGACGGAGATGTCGCGTGACGCGAGCGATTCGGTCAACACCACGGTGGTGGCCCAATCCGACAGCAGTCCTCGGGCCACCGAGGCGTTCACGGTGCCGGATTCGTTCTCGGCGGAGGGGATCGCCGCGGCGTATCCCGACAGAAGTTCGTCGAAGTCGGCACCCGAAAGTGATTGGCCGTTCACGCGAATCGCCGTGGATTCGACGCTCGAACAGGCCGTCACGGACAGCGATCCGAGGACGAGCAATGCGCTCAGACCGGTGACGAGGGGAAGGGATCGACGAAAATTCACGTCGCCAAACTAGTCGCCCGGTCAGTTCTCGGCCGTGGGGAAGAGACGGCTCAGGAACTCGAGTAGGAAGTCGACGGGTTCACGGGTACGAGGCACCGGCACGATCAGCTGTTGAAGGGTGTCCTTGTAGATGGCGTCCTTGGCCAGTCGAGACAGGCGCATCGTGTCGGACACCTTCATCGTGATCGGCGACATTCGGGCATCCGAGCGGGTGACGACCACTTCGGTCGCTCCCAGTCGGTGACATTCGGCGCGTACCCGGCCCACCTGGAGGAGCATTTCGGCCGGATCGGGAATCGGTCCGTAGCGATCGAGCCACTCGGCTCGGATGTCGTCGACTTGTTGCATGGTTTCGACGGTGGCCAGCCGGCGGTACGCCTCGAGTCGCAACGCCTCCTTTGGGACGTAGTCAGTGGGAAGGAAGGCGTGAGTCGGTACGTCGATCTTGATCTCGGATGGTTCTTTGATCGGCTCGCCTTTCATCTCGCCGACTGCTTCGGTGACCATCTGGCAATAGAGGTCGTATCCGACCGCGGCGATATGTCCGCTCTGGGCTTCGCCGAGCAAGTTGCCGGCGCCACGGATTTCAAGATCGCGCATGGCGATCTTGAAACCGCTGCCGAGTTCGGTCGATTCACCGATGGTTCGCAATCGTTCGTATGCCTCCTCGGTGAGGGCACGATCGGCGGGATGGAAAAGGTAGGCGTAGGCGCGCTGGCCGCTTCGACCCACTCGTCCGCGCAGCTGGTGCATCTGACCGAGTCCGAGCAGATCGGATCGTTCGACCACGAGGGTGTTCACCGTCGGCATGTCGATACCGCTTTCGATGATGGTGGTGCACACCAGAACGTCGTACTCGCCTTCCCAGAAGTCGAGGACGATCTGCTCGAGAGTTCCCTCGTCCATCTGTCCGTGGGCGACGGCGATACGCGCCTCGGGAACCAGTTCACGCAGCCCGGCCGCACATTCCTCGATCGTCTGCACACGGTTGTGCACCCAGAAGACCTGACCTTCGCGCAGGAGTTCTCGACGGATGGCCTCGATCGCGACTCGTTCGTCGTATTCGCCCACGAACGTGAGGATCGGTTGACGATCGGCCGGCGGAGTCTGCAGAAGCGACAGGTCGCGGATCCCCACCAGGCTCATCTCGAGAGTTCGCGGAATCGGGGTGGCCGTGAGGGTGAGGACGTCGACATTCGTCTTCAGGTGCTTCATGGCTTCTTTGTGCTGCACGCCGAAACGTTGTTCTTCGTCGACGATCAGCAGACCGAGATTCTTGAACTTCACACCACTCGCGAGGAGGCGGTGAGTGCCGACTACACAGTCGATCTCTCCTGATTCGAGGCCGGCGATCACTTGGTTGGCTTCTTTCTGAGTGAGGAAGCGGGACAACGTCTCCACGCGAATCGGATAGCCGGCGAAGCGATCGGAAAAGGTGTTGCCGTGCTGTGATGCGAGAAGAGTCGTGGGAACGAGAACCGCCACTTGTTTGCCGTCCTGGATGGCTTTGAACGCTGCTCGCACTGCCACCTCGGTCTTGCCGAATCCGACGTCGCCGCAGACGAGTCGATCCATGGGGTACGGCCGTTCCATGTCGACCTTGATCTCGTCGATCGCCTTCTTCTGATCGGGAGTCTCGACGAAGGGGAAGGAGTCTTCCATCTCGTGCTGCCACGGTGTGTCAGGGCCGTAGGCGTGGCCCGGTGCGGTCACTCGTTTCTGGTAGAGAACCACGAGTTCTTGCGCGATCTCGCGCACAGCGCTGCGAACGCGGGCCTTCGACTTGGAGAAGTCGGCACCACCCAGCCGGTGGAGCACGGGTGTCTCGCCACCCACGTACTGGCGAATCGTGTCGATCTGATCTGACGGCACGTAGAGCTTGTCACCACCCTTGTAGGCGAGCAGTAGGTAATCGCGTTCGATACCTCCAATGGTTCGTTTGACCATTCCTTCGTACTTGCCGACTCCGTGAACGTGGTGCACGACGTAATTACCCGGCTGCAGATCTTCAAAGACAGTGGTCGACGTGGCGCGCCGACGACCGGGCTTGCGATGAGCGCGACGTCGACCGGTGATGTCGGCTTCGGCGACCACGGCCAACTTGGCCGTCGGGACGGTGAAACTTCGGTGCAGAGGTGCGACGACCACCACTCCACCCGAGCCCGAGAGATCCAGATTCGAAACGTCGCGGTTCGACGTGTCGGTCGCTACCGAAAATGCCAGTCCGGCGTCACCGAGCAGTGACGTGAGCCGTTCGGCTGAGCCGGCACCGTCGGCGGCCACCACCACCCGGTATCCGTCAGCGAGCAACTGTGTGAACCGACCGGCTGGACCCTCGCCAAGGGTCCCCATTCCGGTGGCCACACCCCACCCACTCGCCTCGAGTAACGGCACTTCGGGCCCGTCGGCGACCGGGATCAGGTTCCACGATCCGCGAGTGGCACCGAGCAGACGATCGGGTTCAGCGTGCAACCGTGGGAATTCGCGCGCCTCGTCGCGCGCCCACGACGAGGCGAGGGCGCGGGCGAGATCGGCTTCTTCGGCCAAGAGATCATGTGCGCGGTCACGTAACCGTCGTGGCTCGACGAGAACGACTTTGGCCCCGGCCGGTAGTACGTCGGTGAGAAGACGTTGGGACTCGGTGAGCCAGGGAAGCCAACTCTCCATGCCGTCGAAGATTTGGCCTTCGGCGAGACGTTCCCAGTTCTCGCGACCCCACGGATCGGAGGCAACGAGCGCGGCGGCTCGGTCACGGCAATCGTCGCTCATGATCAGTTCCCGTGCCGGGAATATCAACGCTTCGTCGATATCGGCGTCGCTTCGTTGATCGTGAACCGAGAAGGAGGTGAGTCGATCGACTTCGTCTCCCCACAGATCGATACGGATGGGAATGTCACTCGTCGACGGGAAGACGTCGACGATGGCGCCACGGAGTGCGACTTCTCCGCGATGTTCGACGAGATCTTCTCGTCGATAGCCGCGTTCGACCAACGACTTCACGAGTTCGACAGGGTCGAGAGTGGCGCCTTTGCGTACGACGATCGGAGCGCAGCCCGCTTCACCTGGCGCAGTGTCGGGCCCGAGTTGCTGCAGAAGTGAACGCATACTGGACACGACGACGGTCGGACGAATGTGTTCCGGTTCTCCGAGTCGCCACAACACCTCGAGGCGTCGACCCATCGTCTCGACACTCGGGCTCACGCGTTCGAAGGGGAGTGTTTCCCACGCTGGAAACAACATCACGGCCGGGGTGTGATCTCCCGACATGAAATATCTCAAGTCGTCGTACAGCTGCTCGGCCATGGTCCCGGTAGGGCAGACCACAACCAGGGGTCGACGTCCTGAAAGTTGGGCAAGGGCAGCCAACGCGACGGCCCGTGCCATGTCGGGGACCGCGATGGTGCCGTCGACGGCCCCGATCAGGCTGCGCAGAGCCGGATCGTCGCGCAGGCGCGGCGGAAGCGACGCGAGAGTTGTCACGGGAGGTTCACGTGGCGTTGAAGCGGTTCATGGCGGCGTCCACACCGTCGAGGACGATCTTTTCCACCGCATCGGCGGCGACTTGCACCGCAACGTCGAGAACCTGACGTTCGGCCGGTGGTACTCGGCTCAGGACGTGATTGGCACCGTGCTCCTTCGAAGACGGTTTGCCGACGCCGATGCGCACGCGGGTGTAATCCTGCGTGCCGATCTTGGATGTGATGCTGCGCAGCCCGTTGTGGCCACCGAGGCCGCCTCCGAACTTCACGCGAACCGTTCCGGGAGGAAGATCGAGTTCGTCATGGATGACGATCAACTCCGGAAAACTCTTGTCGAGCACGAACCCGTGTCGTCGGATCAACTTGGCGACCGCTTGTCCGCTCTCGTTCATGAACGTGAGCGGGAAGGCGAGAATGGCGCGCTTCGTGGACGGGGGAGAACCGAGGCGAACCTGGGCTTCGACAGCCGAGTCGCGTCCTGAGGTGAGCGAGGTTCCACATCGCTTGGCAAGTTCGGCGACCACCTCTTCGCCAACGTTGTGACGTGTGCGCGCGTACTGCTGTCCGGGATTGCCGAGGCCCACCACGAGGAAGTCGAAGGTGGGTGCGTGTTTCTTTTCGGCACGCTCGCCGCGCGACATGAAACCCATGGATCACAGTCTCGCGTTCACGAGACGCCTGAAGAGATCTCCAGGCGTCGACTCAGGACTCGGCCGGAGCTTCGCCGGCCCCTTCTTCAGCGGCCGCCCCTTCGGCCGGCGCGGCATCGGCAGCGGAAGGAGCCTTCGAGCCGGCGATGGTGATGACGACGGTCAAATCGGGATCGCCCGCGGCACGGCAGCCGGTCGGCATCGTGAGTTCGGACAGACGAATGACGTCGCCCATTTGCATGTTCGACACGTCGACGGCGATCTCGCTCGGCATGTTGGCCGGCGTGGTGATGATTTCCAGCGTGTCGGTGGCGGCATCGACGAGTCCGCCTTCGGAGAGGACGGCCTTGGCGTTTCCGACGAGATGCACCGGCACCGACACAGTGAGTTCTTCACTCAGGTCGATACGCATGAAGTCGACGTGCGCAACGTTGCGTCGGACGGGGTGACGCTGCATGTCTTTCACGACCGCGGAGTAAGAGTTGCCGTCGACTTCGAGGGTGAGGATCGTGTTCACACCAGCCGGACCCGACAGGGCGAGCCGAAGCGCGCTGCGCTCGACGGCCACCGACACTGGTGACATTCCCTGTCCGTAGAGAACGGCGGGGATCGATTCCTGGCGACGCAGGCGACGAGCGGCGGCCGAACCTTCGGCGCGTCCCGATGTGAGGCGAAGTGTGGTGGACATGACAGGCCTTTCGTGCATCCCCCGGCCCGGACCAGGGGCGATACCGGCTTTCCATGCTACGGGCCGGACTGAGGGATCACACCGGGGGGATCAGGCCTGGTTCTCGCCGCCAAAGATCTCCGACACGCTGGTGTCGTCGAAGACGGCCGACAGGGCGTCGGCGATGATCGGGGCCACGGAAATGACCTCGATCTTGTCGATCTGCTTCTCGGCCGGGATGGGCAAGGTGTTGGTCAAAATGACCCGGTCGATGCGGGAGTTCTGCAGCCGCTCGACGGCTGGTCCTGACAAAACACCATGGGTGGCCATGGCCCACACTTCGGTGGCGCCCTTGTTGAGGAGCAATTCGGCGGCCGACACGATGGTTCCGCCGGTGTCGATCATGTCGTCGGTGAGGATGCAGAGACGCCCCTCGACGTCTCCGATCACGTCGAGGGCCTGGGCGGTGTTCGTGGTGCCCTTCGGTCGACGTTTGTAGACGAAGGCCAGGTCGGCGCCGAGGTGCTGCTGCATCCGCTCGGCCACTTTGATGCGACCGGCGTCGGGCGACACGATCACCGGATCCTTGGCGTGTGATCGGATGTAGTCCTCGATCACAGGCATGGCGGTCAGGTGATCGACGGGTCCGCCGAAAAAGCCTTGGATCTGACCGCTGTGCAGATCGATCGACACCATGCGCTTGGCTCCGGCGGCGAGGAACAGGTCGGCGATCAGTCGGGCTGTGATCGGTTCACGACCCTCGGCCTTTCGATCCTGCCGGGCGTAGCCGTAAAAGGGACACACGGCGGTGATGCGCTTGGCCGAAGCACGTTGGGCGGCGTCGATCATGATGAGCTGCTCCATGATCGAGTCGTTGATGCTGCGACCGTCGCACCCGTAGTGCGTCTGCATGATGAACACGTCGCAACCGCGCACGCTGTCACCGAATCGAGGACGCACTTCACCATTGGCGAATTCGACGAGGTTGGGGTCGGCTAGTTCGATCCCCAGGTTCTGGGCAACTTCTTGGGCCAAAGCGGGATGAGTCCGACCCGAATAGAGAACCATTCGCTTGGTCGTGACCTTGTCCATGGTTCTCCGCCGCCCCCTGTGATGTCGATTATCTCGAAGTGTGCATGCTCACTTCACTCAGAACTATAGAACGACCCGGTCGTCACACCATCAGCGACACGCGAGCCGGGGGTCAGATGTGCGAACGGGCCAATGCGACAATTCGCTCCGATGTGCGCGCCGTGAGCCACTGTGTTCTCGACTGTCGATCCATCTCCTACTTCGGTGTCGACCAGACGGGTGTTGGGTCCGATCTCGCAACCGTCTCCGAGAACAGTTCGCCCTTGCAGGATCGTGCCAGGGAAAAGGGTGACGTCGCGACCGATCGACACCGTGGTGTCGACGAAGGTCTGTCTCGGATCGAGCATCGTGACACCGTTCAAGAGCCAGTGACGGTTGATCCGTGCCCGTAATTCCCGTTCGGCCAGGGCCAACTGCCAGCGGTCGTTGACTCCGAGGGTCTCGGCCGGGTCGGCGGTGACGGCACCGATCTGATGGCCCATGCCGGCGAGTGATGCCACGACGTCGGTGAGGTAGTACTCGGCCTGCGTGTTGTGGGGCGAGAGACGTCGAAGGGCAGGTCCGAGGAGATCGCGGCGAAAGGCGAAGATTCCGGTGTTGATCTCGGTGACGGCCCGTTCATCGGGTGTCGCATCGCGCTGTTCGACGATCCGCAGCACACGCTTCGATTTCGGGTCGCGCACGATGCGTCCGTAGCCGGTCGCCCCGCCGGGCGTGTCGGCCAAATCGGCCACGAGCACGGTGGCGCCGAGGCCGTTGGCCTCGTGGTAACTCACCAGATCGTCGATCGTCTCGGGTCGCAACAGGGGAGTGTCGCCGGTGAGAACCAGAACTGTTGACGTGTCATCGGGATCGTGCGAGCCCGCGGTTGCGTCGGAGGTGTCGAGTGCGTCGAGGCCGGCCAGTGCGGCATCTCCGGTTCCTCGTTGGACCGCCTGTTCGGCGAAGAGCATGTGGGCCCAGTCGGGGGCGTCGTCGATCACTCGCTTCGTGACTCGCTCACTGCCGTGACCCACCACGACCACGGTGTGCGCCGGGCGGACCATGGACAACGAGTGGACCACGTGCATCACGAGTGGCCGTCCGCAGATGAGATGAAGGGGCTTGGGCCGTGTCGACCGCATCCGGGTCCCTTCGCCGGCGGCCAGGATGAGGGCGTTCACGGGCACGGTCTAGAGATACCACGCCTGGCTCGACGGGAGGATTCTCCCGGCAATTCGACGTCCGACGTTCTGGCTCCGGGGAGAGGTCTCGAACCCCTATTCGCGGAATCAAAATCCGCTGTCCTACCGATTGAACGACCCCGGAATGTGCCCTTCAGGTTGCCGTCCAGGCTACTGGCTCGATTTCTGGGGCGTTGGCTCGGACCAGGCCCCTGGCTAGCCTCGGCCCTTCAGTCTTTCGAGAGGTTCTCCATGGGTTCGTTGATCAAGAAGCGACGCAAGCGGATGCGCAAGAAGAAGCACAAGAAGATGCTTCGCCGCACGCGTCACCAGCGTCGCAAGTAATCACTGGTAGCGCGCTACCACCACGGTCGCCTCGGGTAATCGTGGTGTGATGGATCCGTGATCACCGATCACGAACCATGTCGCTCCGCTCCCCGCCAGAGTCGGCGGTTGGCCGACTTCGCGAGTGATCATCGACTTCCAGTCGTCGAGCCTCGGCTCGACCACGAGGGCCGCCCGCTCGAGATCGTTCAGACCGGATTCACCCAGGTTCTCGAGGTCGTCCCAAGCTCGATAGACGGCGGGGGTGCTCACCGAGAAGGGTGGCACGACGAGTGTGACTGTGCCGGGCTCGTCGGGTAGTGGATCGACGATCTCTCCGATGCCCTGTACCCGAGCCCGGCCGTGACCTGACAGGCAAAACGCCACATCGGCACCGATGCGGGCTGCCACGTCGAGATCGGTCACTCCGGCCCAACGTAGAACGGCGGCCGCATCGGAGGATCCGCCTCCGAGCCCCCCTCCATGAGGAATGTTCTTCGTCACGATCACCTCGGCCGAACGTCCGGCAGCCTGCAACGCCCGAGACACGAGGTCGGTACCCGACCGCCCGTCGAGTCCGGCCGAAAAGCGCCCCACGTACTCGACGCGACTCTCGGTTCCGGGTGGCAGTTCGGTGATCTCGAGAACGTCGTGCAGATCGAGCGTCGTCATGACGGCATCGATGAGATGAAATCCTCGGAACGGGTCGCGCTCGCAGATACCGGTCACGCGCAGGCTGAGAGTCAGCTTGGCCGGAGCGTGAAGAACTTCGGTCACGACTTGTTCCTCATCACTTCGTCAGTCAATCGTCCCCACTCGAGCACTGACAGTTCTTCGGGTCGTCGAGTGGAGTCGATGCCGGCGGCCGCGAACACGTCGTCGCTCACCAGGTCGTTCAGCGATCGTCGCAACATCTTGCGACGTTGACCGAAAGCTGTTCTCACCAAGGTGAACAGTGTCGAACGGTTGACGTTCACCGCCGGTTCGTCGCGTCTCGTGATCTCGATGATTGCCGACGTCACCTTGGGTCGGGGCACGAACACGGTCGGGGGCACGTCACCGAGAAGCCGCGCCGTTGCCCAATACGAGACCTTCACACTGATCGCTCCGTACTCGGATGATCCCGGCGGGGCGGCTAGGCGCTGCGCCACCTCTTTTTGCACCATCACCACGAAACGACGAATCCGGGGCACTTCGTCCAGAAGATCAGCCACCAATGGAGTCGCCACGTTGTACGGCAGATTGGCCACGACGGTGAGATGAGCATCACGAGGTTCGATCATTCCCCAATCGACGTGCCGTGCATCGGCCTCGATCACATGGATGTCGTTCGCATGTTCGGATCGTGCCACTACGTCCCGGAGAACCGGTGCGACACCATGGTCGACTTCGATCGCCGTCACGTGGGCCCCGGTTTCGGCGAGGGCCAGAGTGAGCGATCCAAGACCAGCACCGATCTCGACGACGTGATCACCCGGACCGACGCCAGCCAGTCTCGCAATTCGCCGGACCGTGTTCGGATCGGCCACGAAGTTCTGACCGAAGGCTCGACGAGGAGACAGTCCGTGACTCTCCAACAAGTCGACGATGTCACGACGAGAGTGAGTCATGAATCGCTCGTGTCAAAAAGTCCCCGGTCATGGGTGTCCTGCCTCACGACTCAGAACTGGATCTCGACCGGAATGGGAGCATCCACAAGATCGGCCAGATCGAGGAATATGTCGGTGTGGATGATGATCGTGTTACCGCCACCCAGTGATTCGATCGACACGTTGTCGCACACGATCGAACGAGCGTTGTTGAGATTGGTGACCGTCACCTTGGCGCCGAGAAGGGCATGTGGGGTCGCGCACGGAATGAGGCCGAGGGTCTGGGGCCAGCGAATGAAGCTGGCCCGACCGGAAATCACTGTTCCGGCCGGAGGAGTGGGCACGTTGACCGTGATGATTTCGGGGGCCTTGTCGACGTTGCTCCCCGGCAGGAACGCTGGTGTGGCCGAGGAGGAGTCCTGCGTGATGTCGTTCGCGACCCCGGCCGGACTGGTGGACGACTCCGACGTGTCGTCGCCCCGAGAAGCCACCGAAATGATCACCGCCAGGACGGTGACGACGATGGCCAACGCGATGCGACGACGCTGGACGTAGTTGGCCCGTGATCGTCGATCATCGGGAAGTGGCGCGTAGCCCGGAATCACGTCGTCAGGCTACGGAACGATCAGTGGCTCTGCGAGTCAGGAATCGAGGCCCGGGAACGCTCGACTCGCGTTGTTCGACGTGAGATCGGCAAGATCCTCCGACGTCACACCGCGCAATCGGGCGACGTGTTCGCCGACATCCACCACAAAGGCCGGGCGGTTGGGGCGACCTCGATGGGGGATCGGAGCGAGATACGGGTTGTCGGTCTCGACGAGTAGGCGATCGTCGGGGCACATCGACGCCGCAGCCGCGACGTCGGTCGCGTTCTTGAACGTGACGATGCCCGAAAAGCTCAGGAACGCCCCGAGGTCGAGGCACTTCGTGGCTTCGTCGACCCCGCCGGTGAAACAGTGGAAGATCGTTTGCTCCGGAACACCTTCAGCGGCCAGAACGTCCCACGTGTCGACCCAAGCCTCCCGGGTGTGAATCACGAGTGGAAGTGAATGGCGGTGAGCCAGCGCGATTTGCTGTGCGAAGACGTCACGTTGAGTATCTCGAGGTGAGTGGTCGTAGTAGTAATCGAGCCCGGCCTCACCCAGAGCCACAAGGCGTGGTTTGTCGCTGTCGTTGGCTGTGTTT
>Ga0222713_10003327_pt1 | contig 16725 bp, 22 predicted proteins | sample C33_649DmetaG_FD_165061 | JGI IMG/M metagenome (GOLD analysis project Ga0222713, IMG submission 165061) | Estuarine water microbial communities from San Francisco Bay, California, United States - C33_649D | ecosystem: Environmental > Aquatic > Marine > Unclassified | place: USA: California...
CAAGAAGGCGCATCCCAATCTAAAAGAATGTTTGTGTCGTTCTCGGATACAACTAGGTTTTCGGGTGGGCAGATTGGTAGGTTTTCTGCGTTCGCTTGGTTTGGGAATACTGTGAACAGGATCGCTGGTAGCGGTATAAGCCACCTTGTTAGATTGCGACCCACTCTAGTTCTTCCTCATCCCACGAGTATCGTTCACCGTCTGTTGGCATTGGTGTTGGTGGTTGCCAATCGTGATTCTCGTCAAGTGTCCACGAAGGATATGGTTGTGGTGCTACGAACACATCAGCGATCGGGTCATAGTCGTACCCTACGCCTGCGTACTGTTTGCGCATCGAGTTTGTGTACGAGGTTTGTTTCCACATCGTATGTCCGAAGGTTTGTGTCAGGAACGCTACGCCTGATTCTTCTTCGTTTGTTGGGTCGATTGCGTTGTTGGCTACGACGAGTACTTCTAATACTTTGTTGTTGCCGTCAAGTTTTGCGAAATGTGCCATAAGTTTGTCTCCTAGAATGTTATTGTTCCGCTACCCGTGAACGAGTAGATTCTGTATCCGCCCAATGTTGTTACTGTGGGGGAACCTGTTGTGGCTTGGGCTAAAGCGTATGAGTCTGGGTATCTTAGGATAACTATTCCGCTACCGCCTGCGCCACCTGGTCCTCCATAAGTACCGCCGCCACCGCCGCCACCGCCGCCACCGCCTCTATTTGCTGTTCCAGCAGTTGCAATAGTTTGAGAATTACTTGCTGCACCGCCTCCACCCGAACCCCCTGTTCCTGGAGAGCCTCCTACCCCAGCACCACCGCCGCCGCCACCAGCATAAGTAACTGATGAACCTGTAATAGAAGATGCAGTTCCGTCACCACCAGCAGAACCAGCAGCGCTAGATGACCCAACAGCAGATGAACCACCACCACCTCCGCCCCTAACTCCAGCAGCGCCAGCACCTCCATTATTGCCTTGACCTACAATTCCAGAACCACCAGCCGCTGACAAATATCTATCACCGCCACCACCAGAACCACCATTTCTACCTACATTTGAACCAGACGGACCTTGGTCTCCGCAACCTCCACCGCCACCACCAGTTGAAGTGATTGTAGATAAACCTGTTCCTGATATTACTGAATTTGAACCATCTCCACCTGGGTTTTGACCAAAACCTCCAGAATTAATAGCCCCACTAACGCCTCCAGAACCTACAGTAATAGTGTAAGTTACTGATGGACTTAGAGTTGTAGTAGAAGTTAATAATCCGCCAGCGCCACCACCTCCACCTTCAGCAGCGCCACCGCCACCGCCACCAGCGACAACAAGATAATCGACCGTAGGAGTAACACCCGTAGTCGTAGCAGAAACGACAACCTGCGAAGAAACATAACCCAAAGAACGGCGAGAACGATCAGAGAAAGCAGACATCAGAAAGTAATCGTTCCCGAACCAGTAAAACTGTAGATTCGATATCCGCCCGAAGTTGTTACAGTCGGTGAACCTGTTGTGATTGCTTCGGGTAAAGAATCCGTTGTGCGCAAAATAACTACACCGCTACCACCTGAACCAGAAGTGTAAGAAAGAGTGCCACTTCCTTGCCCACCGCCACCACTACCAAGATTGGCTGTGCCTGCAGTAGCATTTGCTGCAAGTGAACCAGCACCACCGCCACCTGAACCACCAGCACCAGCAGGACCAGCACCATCACCACCGCCACCACCACCGCCACCGTAAGTTACCGATGAACCAGTAATACTTGACGCAGTTCCATTTCCACCAGCCCCACCAATAGTGCCTGATGGCGCAATCGTGCCAGCAACAGCAGTTCCACCACCACCGCCACCAGCACCACTAGCAGTTCCTCTTCCACCGTCTTTGCCTTGATTGACTGTTCCTGTTCCACCTGCTGCCGACCCAGAATAAGACCCACCACCGCCAGAACCGCCATTTCCACCAATATTGTCTGGGGAGACATTGCCACCACCAAATCCACCGCCAGCAGAAGTTATGGTTGAAAATACAGAATCAGAACCAACATTTCCTTTTATATTTGTGCTAACACTCGCACCACCAGCACCAACAGTTACCGTATAGTTTGTGCCAGTTAGCAGAGACAACGCTGATTCTAGAGAACCGCCACCACCAGTCGCCGTAACAGTTGAGCGCATACCACCAGCACCGCCACCACCAGCACCGTTTTTACCACCTGAACCGCCGCCTGCGACAACAAGATAATCGACAGTTATAAAAGCAGTAGGTGTTGGCAGAACGGTGTAAGCCGAAACATATCCACCGTCACGGCGAGAACCCATAAACTAACCCAGTAACGCTTGTGCTTCGTCTGCTGTCAAACCAAGTTTATCTAACACCGCTTGTCGAGCAACCTGCTTCGCTTCAAGAGCATCAGCCTGTGCTTCGATTGCGGCTTGTGTTTCGGCATTATCTTTTTGCCATTGCGCATATTCGTCGTCAGTCATTGGTCGTACTTCGTCGCCAATTTGAATGTTTGGTTTAACTATTGACATAACCGTACACCTTGTAACTTCCTGTAATGCTCGACGCAACCGAACTAATAAATGTCAAACTATCCATCGCTGTACCAACATCTAGAGATAAACCTAGTGAACGAAGAACAAAAGCGTTTGCTGCTTTATTCAAAAAATTGACTTGACCTACACAAGATTTTCTAATCGTAGTATTTGGTTGAAAAATATCTAAAACCAAATTGTAAACTAGCGAACTACCGCTATCGCTTTCGCCGACATTCCACGATGTAGCACTAGAATCAGCAACATTTGATGCGCTATTTGTTGAAAGAAATCCTGTTTGTCCTGAATAATAATTTGCTGTTGTGTTATCTGAGCCTGATGCCCGCATCCGTAAAGTAAAATCTGCGTCAGATGTACAAGCCGTTAAATTTACAATCATACGATAATTCAAATATGTAGCCGAAAATGTGTCTGTCGGCAAACTAAAATTAGTTGCGGTTGTAAAACTTGCGCCAGTAACAAAAACCAGCGCAGAGTTGATACCTGTCGGAACTGCTTGAACAATTTGGCTAGAAGTATAAGCCATAACTAAACCGTAATTCTATTTACATACCCGTGAATACAAATCACATTCGCCGTACCAGCAAACGCACGAACAACTTTTGCTGTAGCGTTACCCTGCAACAAAAGTCCAGGGATTACTGTTACAAGACCAGCCTCAGGCAAAACAGTAACCTCGATATTGCCATCAGGTGCAGTAGCCTCGCCCCATTCAATCGTCAATTTGACCGATGAAGTAGAAGTGTTTACTGCATACAACCAAATTTCATCAATCGTGGTTGTAGTCGTAGATGCTGTATGAATTGCCGTACCCGCAGTTGCAGTTGCGGCAACCTTGATTGCAAGACCTGTACCTGTTGAGCCTGCTGGTTGTAATGCTAATTTTGTAAATGTTGCCATGTCTCTCCTATATTAAGCGAATACCTGTGAACCTATAACCAACTGGTCGCTGTCACCAGCAACACTCGGCGGAAGAACAGCCCAAGCAGCATCCGTACCATCAGAAGTTAGCACATAACCCGAAGCACCGATAGCAATACGGGCAACCGTAGGACCAGAACCCATCGTCAACAAATCACCACGAGTAGTCATCGTCGACGCAAACAAGTTCGCCTCATCAGCCTCATCAGCCGTGAACACCGGATAGATCGTCGCACCCGAAGCATGAGACTGAGCCGTAGTGTCATCCTGCGCACGAGTCAACGTCAACACAGAACCAGAAATAGTCGCCGAACACTTCTCCTCAGAAGCAGTACCAGGACTTATAACAACATAAAACGGTACACCCGCAGTAGAAGGCCAACCTGTTGTCGCAGCCAAAGTCGCAGACGTGTCACCAGACGCCAAAGCGTTAGTGATCGTCGTCTGTGCCGCCGCACCTTTATATTGTCTACGTGTTACCGCTGCCATTGAACTCCGATCATATCACTACCTTACAGAACGCATCACCACAATAGCAGTACCCTCATGGTCGTTTTCTTTGTGGGCGTACGACAACTGCTGTATTTGCATCTGTACGTTCTCAACCACCACAGCAAAAGTTTCGGTGTTTTCCTGGTAGGTGACGACACGGGGGTTGTCCACCAAATCCCGCAAATACCCTAATTCGATGTCCACATCCTGCCAGTATTCCCGACCTTGAATGTTCAGTTTGTGGTGCATAATTATAGGTACCGAGAAAATTTGGGAACGCAAAGGCGCCGCATAAGCCCTAGCCATCCAACGGGTCAAAGTCGGGCCTGCTGTACCAACAGCATCACGAGCCAAAGTGACCTTGATTTCTGCCTCAAAAATCTTGTCCTCTAAACCATCAAACGTTTTCTCTTTAGCGTTAACCGTCGAAAACGTAGCAAAATCGTAGAAAGACCCACCATCAGAAGCAACCGATACAGTAACCGAACCAGCCAACGGCAAACATCTGAGATCAAGTTTCGGAATAAACTTGGCGTCAGGAACACCCCAACGATATATACCCGAACGCAGATAACCAGACGACACAAGGTTCGTGGCATGCGGTTGAAACACCCCGACACCAGACACCGTGAACAGTACATCGTTTTGGAACTCATGTATTGACTGCACCGCACCTTGCGCGGTTGCCATCAGATCGGCTGCGTAAGCAGGCTGGTTCGGGGAAATAAACACCGACACATCCATACGCCCGATACCAGTCGAAGTCGCATCAAAGTTTGACCACGAGAAGTAAACATATTTGCCGATACCAGCCATCGCCCCAACCGAAGCACCAGTCTCTACGAGCGGTCCGACCGTGAGGTTGCCATCGGTATCTGTTGAACAAAAACGGAACCCTGTAGTGGTGCCGAGAATAATGTAACCGAGATAACCGTAAATGGATTGGACAATTTCGCCAAGTGGCAGTTCTGCCGCAGCAGTCGGAATGTCAAGCGACGTGCCATCGGCTTTGATCTGTGTTTTGTAAATGATGCTTGTGTTCCCTGCGTAGCCTGCGCAATAAATGTAATTTTGTCCAGCAGCAAAACCCACCCAAGTCCAGTTCGTGTTTGGGTGCGTATACAACGCAGCCGGGTTGTTCGCTGACGAACCTGCCGCAGTAGTAATGTTCCAAATTTTGCGTTTGTCCACACCCTGCCCAGCGACCATCAACCGACCACGTACATACGCCAAAACACCAGCCTCAATACCGGTGATGTACGCCGACGAAGTAGAAACACCTGCGTTCGTTTGGTCGATGTCACCGTTAGCATACGAATAGAACACGTTGTACCCATCAGATGTGATTGAATACAAATTCGATGCCGCCGTACCAGTCACCGTTGTCACCGTCACAAAATTTGTTGTGTATTTTACGTTCTGTCCATCGGTGCCATACAAACGACCATCAGCCGTAACCGCATACAGGTTCGTGCCAGCAGTCGGATAAACGTTCGTGGTGTCACGCAAAAGCGACAACCTGCCACGAGTCCACGGATCAACACCTTTGCTTGAATAGAACCTGTACGATTCGGCGTCAGCCGTATCCGAATACTGTTGACCGGCACCATAATGCCAAGACGATTGGGAACGACGCCACAAACCTTGCGGGTTTAACGCCGACTCACCAGGTTCAGTTGACTGGTCAACCGAATCACGGACACGGGCATCATACTGTCTTGTGAACTGCCCCGTTTTCATATCCAACATGTACGGGCGACCGTTGATCGCTATAGGGAAAATATCTGGTACAAGTTGTGTGGCCCCTGTACCGGTGTAAAAACTTGACGCAGGTTTGAAAGCGTCTTTGAAACGCAACAGCGTAGCCACAGGCTACTTCCTGAACTTGATCGGATACTGCGCTTTTAGACGTGCCGCTTCAGCGATGACACGTTCACGGCGTAAACGTTGAATGTTCGCAACCGAACCCAACACCGCACCGGCAGGCACCTCATCTGCTCGACGAGTATCGCCTTGTGATTCTGTGAAGTTTCGTTTAATTTCACGACCAGCCATCAAACGCAACACGACACCCATTTCAACAATGTCGTCACAGGTTGTCGGCAAAAAACAGTTCGTAGTTAAATCCGATGACTCTGCGGTTGCACGAACAAACGGTGCCTTGTAGCGCACACGGATCGTGCCAGCCATAACAGGTTCATCAAAAACGATAGTGTTCCCTGAAGCAAAATCTGCTGTAGGTAAACCTGTCTGCAAACGCACACCATGAATCACAGGGAAATCGTCAGCCAAATATCGTAAACGAACATCCAACAATTCGATAATTGACCCCGAAGAAGCGATGTTCAACTGGCGGTCAGAACCGTTGTATGTCAGATCGGTTGTAACAACACGAAACAAACCGTTCGCTGTAGACGACAAATCATCAAGTTCAGCGTTGACAGCATCAAACATTTGCGCACGAGGAAACCGTGGCTGAAGGGTGATTATCGCCCCTGATGTGTGGGATGTCGCCGTCGAGCCGCCGTAACCCCGTTCAACCGTGAGCGTCTTTGACGCCGGTGTTGCTTCCCAAACGTAGAAAAGTTCGGATTCAATTTCAAATACAGAACCAGCACGAAGCCCGCCAAGATCGTAAGAGGCGACAACAGATGTGTCATCGCCGTCAATGCTTGTCGCCAGTTTGTTGCGTTCTTCAACGACCCCTCCCAACATTTGACGACTAGCCCGATTGAGGACTGTCGCTACTGTCGTCATCTAGTAAGTGTAACTCCCGTATCCTGGAAACGAACCTGCTTGTGCTTTCGCTGAAGTTTTCATAGTGCGCTTACCTTTCTTTGCTTTCGGCGCAGGGCGATACTCTTTTGCAGGTGCGCCTTTGACAGAAGATTTCTTGTTCTTAGGTAGAGGCATTACTTCTTCCTTTTGTTTCGTGCCGATATTGCTTTAGCCTTGCTACGTGCATCCGCTTTAGACGAAGCACCCCAAGCCTGCAACGATAATAGCAGGCGAGTAGGTTTACCTTTCTCATCACGTTCAGGGCCAGGCATGTTGCCCATACGAGCCAAGAAAGACGCTCGACGAGGATTGTCACCAGACTTAACAGGCGGTTTCAAAGTGCCACCCTTGTATGAGGCACGACCTTTAGCGTTCAACCCGCCTTTAGGGTTCTTGCCTTCTTTGCGTTGCCATGCCGGTGTTTTAGCCATTGCGTTTAGCCCAAGCGTTATCAACGAGATTCGGGTATGGTCTGCCCGCTGAGGCTGCACGACGTTTAGCGGCAGCCTTCTTTTTTGGTGTCAACGGTTTAGATTTCTTGTTCGGGTTTTTAGTATCCCAAAATGCTTTCTTTTTCATGCCACCTCCACGGTATACGACTCAACATAACCTGACGCCAATACTACATTGACGACACCTTCCACAACTTGTGGCATGATGCTCGCTAAACATGCTTCAATGTCTGGTCGCCTGTAGGTTGGAATGTAGATTGTTAACCGCATCAATCGGCTATTTTTTCTAGTTTCGCTGAGCCATCAATTTTTGTTGGCTGCCCACCCGTTTTGCGTATCCGTTTATAGGCATCCAAATCTTTGTCAAGTACACGTTCTTTGGCGTTCAAATCTGCGACATTGTGACGTGTCGGCATCGCCGAACCTGACACACGGACATGGCTGATACGGCAAGCGAAGCAGCCTTCAACGTCTAGATTCGGATGTGTTTCCCTGTGTTTCATAATCCCCTAACTGATATATGCGCCGTAACCTGCCGATGTTAAAGCCGCAACTTCGGCGGCGTCAACAATGTTATCTGACCCACCCCAATAAACTTTGCTGATTGTAGTGATGTCGTTCGGTTCGTTTTCTGTGAACGTGCCGTCAGTCAACAAGAACACGTTTCTGCCCCGTGGTTCGTTGTCGAAATGTTTGAACAAGTTGAAAGCCAAACGGACTTCTTCGGATGCAAACTCGTTCGGTGGGATACCGAGCGCCACAAAGTCGTCTGTAGGTGGGTTAAAGATACTCATGTTACGTAACTACCATAGCCTGCTGATACAAGTTCGTCTTTTTCTTCTTGGGTTACAAAGTTCTTGGTGCCACCCCAATAAACTTTTGACACCTGATCATATTCGCGTTGTTCAACTTCGGTGAATGTGCCGTCAACCAGTTTGTATACGTTCACACCAGCGTATTGTGGGTCGGCGTAACGGAACAGTCGACCAGGGATACTTGTATCAAACCTGTCGGCTGAACGTATCTCGGTTGTTGACGGTGTACGGAACAGCAACAGTTTGACTTGTGTGGCGCTCTGTGTGCCTGTACCTGTGGCTGTGGCTGTGCGCTGGCAGACACGGGCCGAAACAATGCTGCGGGTACCGGTACCTGAGCCTGTAGCAGTACGGGACCTTGTAGTGAAACTTGTGGTGCTGGATGCCCCTGAGCCGTTCCCTGTTGCGCTACGAGGGGCGATATGAAGCGGGGTGGCACTAGATGACCCCAACCCTGACGCTGACGCTGTACGGGCGCGTGTGACCTCAAACGTGTTCGATGATGTACCTGTGCCTGAAGCAGTAGCGGTACGCAAAACGACACGCAAACCTGTAGCAGTCTGAGAACCTGTACCTGAACCTGACGCTGTGAAAGCACGAATGACGTTACGGGTAGCAACAGACGAACCTGTGCCAGAACCCGTAGCGGTACGGGGCGCAATATGCAAACCAGTAGCACCACCAGCAGTAGTACCCTGACCACTAGCAGTAGCGGATCGGGGGACAACACGTTCACCTTCAGCAACACTAGAACCAGTACCAGACCCCAATGCCGTACGTTTGGCGACAAGCACAATCGTTGTCGATGATGAACCTAACCCTGACGCTGACGCCGTACGCCCAACTATCCGTAGACCTGACGCCGATTGTGTACCTGTGCCTGCACCTGTGGCGGTACGTGCGGTTACACCACGAAAAAAACCTTGAGTGTTCGCAAACGGTGACGCAAAATAAATAACTTTGCGCCGCGCATAATTAGGTACCTCAGCGAACTCCCTGAACCCAGGGGTGTCCGTGAACCCGAAAGTAAAATCGGTGACTCCAGTAGCCATAGGGCTACCTCACCTTAATCGAGGCTGAGAGTTAACGCGGTGATCTGAAACGTGTCACCGGCAGTAACAGCCGCAGACGACGACAAAGCGCCAGTCCACAAACAGTTACCCGCAGTTGAATTATCCCACAAAGAAAAATGCGAATAAGTTTCCGTAGTAGAAACATTGGTCCATTCGATAGTTGCCGAAGCAGCCATAGAACCGCTTGAAGCCGCACTAAACGTAACTTCTTTACGAGTTGTTTCCGTAGCAGCATTGCTTGCACCTTCTTCACCAGGATCACCTGTGTGCAGTTTTGCGTAAACGTTGCTAACCGAAAACGATTGTGCGCGGAGAGCATCCAAAAATTTGTTTTCTGCGTAATTAGAAATAGACATTTGTTACCTCACACGAAATAATAGCAGAACGAGAAAAGGGGTCAGGCAGGGGAAAAGCCTGACCCCCCTCTCAACTTACAACTGAACTATAAGGTTCAGGAACCGAGGCTTGAAGCCGACTCGATACGACGAAGCGAAGCCTCGCGGAATCGAGCATAGCCACCGAGCCAGTACCAACCGACAGGTTGGAAACGTGACAACACGTCAACTACTGGACCGCGTACGACACGTGGGAACGGGCCGTTGCCGTCAACGATTGAGTGTGCCTTCGCCAAAGCCTGACGGCCTGCGATGTGTGTGCAGTAAGCATCGATTGTTCCAGTCGATCCTGAACCGTTTGAGGCGTTCTCAAAGATTTTGGCTCGTGGAGTCTCAATGAAACGGACACCTTCAAAAGCGCCGATTTCACCGTTGTAGATGCCTGCTGGATCGCTGTACACGTGTGGGTCACGCCACGATGCTACGCCTGTCTCCTTGCGAAGATCGTACGAAACGTCTGGGTGAATGTAACCCATGTACATGCCATTGAAAGAAACTGCGTTCGCTTTGCGAAGTGCAGCAACAACCTTGCGGATGTCGTTTGCTTCAATGATGTCTGTTGCTTCAATTTCGGTGCGAGCAGTTGGGGTTGTTGAATCGCCACCACCGTAGACAACGTTTGTTCCTGCGGACAGTACGTCGCGGATAACACCGTCAACCGAGATACCTGCGTTGTAACCAACGAGGTTAGCGGCTGCCGAATCCACATCAAGGAACGATGTGCCACGAAGTTTCGCTGTTGTGTTTACGGCGTTGCCGTACTCTTCCAACGTTACTTCAACTTGGCTGTCGCCCATAACTACTGGAGTTACGTCTGTGTCCTCAGTAAGTGTCGAAGTCTTTTCAGCGAGATCGTTGAAAATTGTGAACTTGACCGATGAACCTGGCATTGCTTGTGCGACCGGCATAACGTCTGCGACCGCATCGAACAAAAGTTCGCTACGAAGCGCAAAATACGCAATCCGATCAAACGCAACCTGATCTGTGAGAAGGCTGCTTGTTTGTGTTTTTGACATTTCCTGTTATTGCTTTCTCCCGACAGGAACGGGAGTCCTGCGGGCTAGATGTTTTCTGCTTCTTGCCTTGCTTGAGCCAAAATCTGCATCACTTCGTCTTGATTTCGAGCCTGATTAAGTTTCGTGTTCCAATCAGCAACAGGTTCGCTGGTTTCACCCGCACGTTGCGCCTTTGTGAGACGGTTCCACGCATCTGCCTCAGATTTAACCTGAGCGTTTTGCGCTTCTTTGTGGATGAGATTCGCTTCTTCTGCAGCCGACCGAATTGCTTCGGGTGTGAACTCGCCGTCATAACCTTTGACGAAGTATTTAGACATCGGGGAATCCATTGGAACTCCCGCTTTCATAAACGCATACTCGCGTTTAATAGCGTCTGCTTCGGCAAGTGCTTGCTCTTTTGCTTTCAACTCTTTTTCAAGTTGACGCATCCGTGCCCGCACAGGGTCTTTCGGTGTTTCTTCAGTCTCGTCATCGAACTCGTTGACGTTTGACATGGCTCACTCCTTCTGCCCACGTCACATTGGAGGATCGTGACGGCTGCATAACTCACCCTTGTTTCACGATAAAGTCGGGGATTCTCTATCGGTGTTCTTTTGGGAACAAACAGAGTGTAGCACACCCCTATTCAAGGATGTCAACAATATGGTTATTGTGCTGTGCCGACACCTGTTTCAACGGTTCCAGATGTTGCACCGGTTGTTCTAGCGAACCCGCCACCACCCTGGAATTCGCCTAAACGCGCACGTTTACGTTGTTCCAAAGCCTGTGTTGCGGCAACATCGTAACCGAAAGCAGCCCCAACTTTTTGTGCTTCAGTAAGGGCTTCTTCGCCACCCATCTCCTGATATAGACCAGCGAGTTCTCCTGCGCGTTCAAAAACTCCTTGAGCCTGCTCAGGCGTGTATCCTCGACTTACAAGTTCTTCAGCCGTCAATGCCCCAAGATTGAAACCACCTTGTTCACGGGCACGGGCACCAATACGTGCCGCCTGTACTTGACGATTCAATGCCGTCAATGCCCGTTGAGGGTCAATGAAATAGGCTGCCAAAGCATTTTCGCTGTTGCCAACCTCAGGATAAAACTGACGCAAAGTGTTCAAAACTGCTGGATCGGCGTCACGAACCTTTACGAAACCTTCGTCTATTCGTGCCTGAAATTCGCTTGGTGAAACATCACCCTCAATCAACTTTTCAAAATCGGAAGGCTCATCATAGAATGTTTCAGGTAAACGGTTTGCCACCAAAACAGATCGGTATTGCTGTTCCAAGCCGATATATGTCGCAGGGTCTAGTTCTTGTAGCCCTCTGTTTGCACGGGCTGTATTTGCTTTGAATCGAGTACGGAACTGTTCGGTGTCTCGAAGATTAAACAAAACTGCATCAGTATCTACTATGCCTTGCGCAAGCAAACCTCTGATGTTTCCTTCCAATCCTTGCAAACCTGCCCGTTGAAGAAACGCAGAAATTATACCGAAAGCGTTTTCTCGTCGTGCTTCAGCAGCCGCAGTTTCGGATGCTTGCATTGCCGCAAATTCTGCGGCTCTTTGTTCTCGATCTAAACGAGCAATGCGTTCAGCCTCGGTTTCAGGTGTTTCTGTATCTGTAGTGGTAGTGACTGGTGTTTTTCTAAGAGGTTGTACTTCCTGAACGGAACCAGGTGTGCCAGCCGCTTCTAAAAGGGCTGGGTCGATTTGCCCTAACTGTTCAGGTGTAAGTGGCGCAATGCCAAGATCAAGCAGATCGCCGCTAAAACTTGTGTCACTCATTTTCTGTACCCAAACGCTTTCTCCAATTCCATGACCAAATTGGATGCCTGTTGTTTAGCCTCGCTCGTAAACTGCCAGCCATACCTGTCATCGGATTTTAATTTAGTAATCCAATCAGTTAAAGACATAGGTTTCTCACCCATCAACGCTGAAGCAAATTGTGTAGGGGTACCATTGGCGTCAGTCAAGGCAACATCATTCACAGATTTTCCCAAAGTAGAAGCAGCGATCTGCTGATATGGCGAAAAGATTGTTTGAACCGACAAACCACGATCCAACAAATCGGCAAAAGGCTGATATGAAACTTTTGCCAAATCACGCAAATTGGTGCGCAACATATCTTCCGTCATAACAGTTCCGGTTGTAGGTTCGGGTTGACCAGCCAAAATACGTGCAACCTGTTCATCGTCAGCCCTTACACCGTAAGAACGATAAATGGCTTTGATGCGGGCGGCATCATCTCCACCCAATGCGGTTTTGGCTGCAATCGGCGAAGTTAAATCAGGGGATACTGCGCCACGTTTGAAAGCGGCGCGATACACGAGGCGACCAAGTTCTATGTCGCTTGCACCGTTACGTGCAGCAGTACCAGCAATTTCTTCCAATGTTGCTTGGTCGAATTGGATTTCCCCGTACTGTGTTCGGATACGGTCAATGTTTGCTTGAATATCAACCTTTTTGTTGCCAGCAGTTTTAAGATCAAACTGTTGTTGTTTGGTGCTTGTATTCAGACCGTAAGGTGTTTTCTTTAATTCTTGAAGAAATTGGGCTTTGCCTTGTTCAGACGAGAACCAGTCTTGTTCTACTGCTTTGCGCAAAAGTTCAGGTACGCCTTCAAATTCTGGCCCAAGAAGGTAGGCATATTCGCCTGCTTGTTCGGCGACGAGTGCTTCCCAGTTCGATGGCTTGATTGGTTTGCCAGCCTTTAATTGCTCACGTACCTTTTTGCGATTCTCTGGGGTGTCAGCCAAATTTGCTGCAACCAAAGCGGCATCTACATCGCTTTTTGTAATTTTTCTTTCAGGCTTACCAGCAGAAGTCCCAGTTGGCGGCGGAGGTGGGGGAGGTTCTTCAGGGGTAGGTTCTTCGGTTGCTTTAATTGGTGTGAAACCGATTCTTTGTGCCGCATCTGTTGTCGGTGTTACTGCGGCTGTGGCAGGAGATACAACTGTAGCCCCGTATTTTCTTTGAAGTTCTAATTCTTTTTTAACAATACGGGTTTGTGGCCCAACGGGGGCAGTATATGTCTTTGCTTTTTCTGCAAGTTGTGCTGTAATTGTTTGTTTTTCGGCGCTCAATGTTTTTCGTAAATTAATTAAATTGTTTCGCGCTTCAGAAAACATTGGTACGCCAACCAAACCGGTTGATTTGTTTCTCAACTTATAGTTCGGGTCATCTGGTAATGGCGCATAACTATTGCGCGTTAATGTTTTTTCAATGGTTTTTAATTGCGCATCAATCTCAGAGATGCGAGCATCTCCACTAACCAAGTCATAATCTTTAGCCATCACGAACCCCCAAACGCACGTTCAACGAGATCAGCCAAAGTGCGGAATCCTTCTAGTTTTACTTCATCTTCACGACCACGACCAACAGCCTGTTGCGTCAACGTGGACAATGCTGGTGCTTGTTCTGCGCCGTACGGTGCTTGACGTTCACGGGATTGCACGAACTGAACAGCGTCACGTATTTCTTGAGGTGTCATTGTGCGCCCTAATTGTCGGAATGATTCTTCACGCAACACCGAAGTGATGTCTTCTTTTGCGGTAACACGAATAGTACGACCCGTGGCGGCTTGACCACCAGGGTATTCGTTGGTCAGATAAGCAAGGCCGATGTCTTCGGTTACGCCGTAACGATTCAACGCCAATAAGTATTGCGCTGTGGCGTTAAGGTCTTTGCCGTCAAAAGTTGAGGTAGATGGTTTGCCGCCGTCATAAAGCCCTCGATCAGCAATAGTGTTTAAGAAAGCCAAACGTTCGCCTCGCCCTTTGTTTGCCAAAAACCTGTAAGCCTCACCGGTGATGTTTGAAGGATCGTAAGGTTGGCGTTTGATGACACCGTTGCCGTCAACAAGCCCAGGGCCTTTATAGAAAACTTTGTTGCCTTTTTGAACGAAATACTGTTGTCCGTAATAATCTTGTGTTCCGATAAGCGCAAGTGAACCTTGCGTAACGGGGCGTTCGGTAAACTGAAAATCTGGTCCAAGAGAATACTTGGATTGTTGACTCGTGACGCCAGGCATCGGTTCAATATCAACGCCCAAAGTGTCTGTTTCGTTCATGCTCATAATTCGTCAACCTCAGATGATAGTTCACGATCCCACACACGTTGGAAGTCTGGTTCAACTTCCGACAATGCGGTACCGATATTAAATAACCATTGACGCAAATCTGCTGCTGATTTTGCTGTAGCAAAACCCCCAGGCTTGCCCCCTGATTTTACATAAGAATCAACCGCTTTGGTGCGATACTGCAAGTATTCTCGTACCGCTTGAGCGATTGAGTTATCTGCAAGCCGCGTATCGTCGACGGCCTTACCCATTTCTTCAATGTTTCGTTCAAATTCGCCCAAAGTGAATATGGCTTTTGCGGGGAAACCAGGATATTGTTCGTGGATTTTTTGACGTTGACGAGACAACCATGATTTAACTTCAGCATTTGGATATTTGCCAGCCTGTTTTTTTAGGTCACGATAAATCGAATTACCTATCTTGTATTGGGCGAGATCAATCATTTCGTCGGCGCTTAATCGTTTGCGTTGACCCAACCGTATTTGACGTTCCCACACAGAGAACGAAAAGTCATCTCCACCTGTAGCAAAATAGGCGGCGACGTTTTTGTATGCAGACATGACATCTTTGTTTTTGCGTTCCCAATCACCGAACTGATCTGATGCTTGAACGCCTGGTTGAACCGATTGTGTTTTGGATGAAATGTATAGAAGGGCGTCATCTCCGTGACGGTTTAAGAATTCTTTTACTGCCGTGTCATAGTTTTCTTGTTGCAAAACCTGAAACTCTTTAACCAAAAATGATGCGTAAACATCGCCTTGATCGGTTTTGATGATTGCTTCAGGGTTTCCTACTGTTGGTCCTGCAAACTGTGACAAAGCCCGTAAGCCGGTGAGTACGCGGGCGCGCCATTTTGAGTCTTGTAGCAAACGTTCTTTTTCTGCTGGGTCATTCAGTTCGTATTCACCTGATGCTGACATTGCTCGGACTGTTTCGCCGTAGGTGTTTGCGTAAATGGATTGCAGTTTTCCTTCGTTGTCTCGTAACGCAGAATACATTTTGCTTGCCCATCCAGGAACCAAAGCGCCTGGTTCTTTTCTTCCGTACGGTAGAAGTACGCTGATGATTGAATCTGTTGATGGTGTGTCTGGGATTATTTCTGATGCAGCCATCTGTACAACAGGGCCGACAGCGGGGAAGACTTGCAAACCCATTGATAAGCCTTTGACATTTGCTTGTAATGGTGCGTTTACGCCTGTTAATAGTTTTGCAAATTCACCTGAAAACGGCAAATTGAATGTGTTTTCCCTCGTGATTGGGTCTCTGTAAAAGAAACCTTGACCATCGTTATCGGGATCAAAATTGGTTGCGCCGGTGTATATCAGTTGTGCGCGACGAACCGTGCGTGGGTCTTCGATAGCGAACTTTGCATAACTTGACAAAATTTCACGCCACGCCGCACCGAAAGGAATAATGATTCTCATTATGTCTTCAAGGTTGTTGCGTTCTGTCGCGTTGAACAACGTTTCTTTTGTTGATTGAAGTGCCCTGATTTGAGAATAGTCCTCTAATTGTTTGACTGTTCCTATTCCGTTTGCTGAATTCAATTTTGCAACAAGTTCATCGTACTGTTTTTTGCCACCGAATAATTGTTCTGGACTCATTTCAAGTCGTTCGGCACGACCAGGGATTGAACGCAACAAATTTTGTGCCTCATCTCGACTCAAAAGGTCGGCGTTCTTGTTAAATTGTTCATAAAAGAATTGACGGAAAACAGGTGAGCGTTCATACTTTGCGCTTTTTCTTCCATAAAAACCAAAGAAACCATCAACAACACGGTTTAATGCTTTGTTTGCTTGTAATGCTTTTTCGCTGACTTCTTTTGTTTTTGGAACACCAACAGTTTGCGCAAACTTAACCCAATCAGGCAATGTATTTACAGGCGAATTGTATAAACCTGTTATATATTCCTGTAGTTCTCTTTTGCCTTCAGTAGAGTCCCATACATCAAAGTTGGAAAGACGTCGAGCAGTCCAAGAATTAGGTCCGTTCACCGAGGTGACTACGGCAAGGATCGGCTCATCGCCATCCATCCCCATTCGGACTATTGACCCAACGCCCTGCCTCAATGAACCATCAAAAAAATCTGCATTGACTAAATTATTTGGGTTGATTGTTTCTGATGCTGCAAGTGGCATCCTTCGGTGAGCGATAGCAAATCGCAATGTGTCATCCCCACCCGTTA
>Ga0222713_10003332_pt1 | contig 16710 bp, 17 predicted proteins | sample C33_649DmetaG_FD_165061 | JGI IMG/M metagenome (GOLD analysis project Ga0222713, IMG submission 165061) | Estuarine water microbial communities from San Francisco Bay, California, United States - C33_649D | ecosystem: Environmental > Aquatic > Marine > Unclassified | place: USA: California...
TGGGCTCTCGGGTGAAGAAGTAATCAGTCAAGCGCGTCGTGGTGATGATGCAGCTGTTTTTGTTGTTAATACATACTGCGAATGGGTGGCGTTAGGGCTAGCAAATCTTGCCAATTTCTCTGACCCAGATGTCATGGTCATTGGAGGTGGGGTGATGGAGGCTGCAGATGTATTACTTCCACCGATCCGACAGCATTTCGCACGCTTGCTATATGCACCTTCTCATCGTCAGCATCCACGGGTCGTTGGGGCCGTACTTGGTGAGCGTGCTGGTGCAATTGGTGCGTCATTGCTACATCTGCACGACTAGTTTGTCGTTGTGGAATTTCGACGCATCACCAATCTGCCTCCATACGTTTTTACGATTATCAATAATCTAAAAATTCAAGCGCGTCACGATGGTGCCGATGTTGTCGACTTAGGGTTCGGTAATCCCGACATTCCATCTCCGCAAATCGCAGTGGACAAACTGATCGAGGCAGCACAGAACTCAAAGAACCATCGCTATTCATTGTCGCGCGGTTTACCAAAGCTTCGTGAGGCAGTTGCCGATATGTACATGCGCAACTGGAATGTCACGCTCGATCCCGAAACGCAAATCACCAACACCATTGGCTCGAAGGAAGGCTTCAGTCACTTGATGTGGGTGTTACTCGATCGCGGCGACGCGGCAATTGTTCCAAGCCCGAGCTATCCAATTCACATTTACGGTCCAATTTTTGCTGGTGCTGATGTGCGTCAAGTTCCGATGCAAAGCCAACAAGTAATTGATGATCAGCAGTATTCGGATGAGTTTTTCGAAAACCTCACAGAGGCATATAAAAATGGTTGGCCGCGACCACGCGTGTTAGTTGTCTCGTTTCCGCACAATCCCACAGGCGCGACAGTGGATCCCGCCTTCATGCAACGCGTTGTCGACTTCTGTCTCGAGCGAGACATGATCGTGGTTCACGACTTTGCCTACGCCGACGTAGGGTTCGACGGCTACAAACCGCCATCCATCTTGCAAGCAGAGGGTGCCATGGACTGTGCAGTTGAGTTGTATTCAATGACAAAGAGTTTCTCGATGGCTGGATGGCGTGTTGCGTTTATGGCTGGCAATGAAAAAGTTGTTGGTGCTTTGACAAAACTCAAGAGCTATTTGGATTACGGATCATTCCAGCCGGTGCAGATCGCAGCAACCGTCACACTGAACGAAGCGCAAGATTTCCCACAAGAGGTCTCAAACATTTACGAAAGCCGACGTAATGCGTTGATCGATGGTTTAGATCGAATCGGTTGGCATATTCCTAAGTCGCGAGGGTCAATGTTTGTGTGGGCGCCAATTCCCGAGGTGTATAGCGATATGGACTCGGTGGAGTTCTGTAGTCATCTTGTTCGTGATTGCAATGTGGCACTTTCGCCTGGTGCAGGATTTGGCCCAGGCGGCGAAGGTTTCGCGCGTTTTGCCTTGATCGAAAATGAGCAACGGATTGCCCAGGCAGTGCGAAACCTGAAAATGGGTCTTACCCGACTTCAATAACGATTCGTATTACTTTTTCTGTTTGGCCATTTCTCGTCGTATCAGCACAACCCAGGTCCCAAGCGCACAGATGCTGAAGATGATCCACTGAACTGTGTATCCAAGATGCGATCCGTTATTAAATGTTGGATCTGCAATCATCGCAAGGTTTGGGTCGTCGGGCGGGCTGCTCTTCAACAGTTGGACATAGACGGGAGCGACATCGCCGCCAAGTTGGGGTGCCAAGCGGTCGATGTCAATGCGAAATACTTCAGTGAGAGAACCTGTGGGGGCTTCGGAAATTTCGCCGGACTCACGTGCATCACTTGCGCGCAGTCGCCCAACAAGAGTCACCTCGCCGTCTGGCGCGGGAGGAGACGGAGCAGCGAGCGGGAGAAATCCTCGGTTGATCAGAACGATGGTTCCGTCAGCGATCTTCATTGGTGTAATTGCGTCGTAACCCGCAATACCGTTTTGTGAAACATTGACAAGGCTGATGTCGCTGTTAGCAAGATATGTTCCCGACACTTCAGCGGGAAGCCATTCAATCTGTTCCGGAGTTCCCGATGCGAGCAGTTCGGTAAATGGGCGAGTGTCAGCATCGAAGCGCTCAATGAGCGTTGCGTTGAATGCTTTGCGTTCATTGTGTCGGGACCACTGCCAATCAGCCAAGTTGAACATTACGACAATCAGCGTGATCACCAACATGTGAATGGCAATCCACTTCGGACGGAACAAATAGGTTGGCATGGGTACTGTGAATGATATTGAGGAGGTGGCGCGAGACATGCACCACCTTCCTCGTACAGCGCCAACAATGCCCGCTGTGGGGAATTGACGATATCGGCAGGTATCGTTGTACGGGCAACGCCTTCCCGGCCGCTCAGTCGGGCGGGCAATGCAAGTAGTACATCACGAGCGACCAACTGGTCCGGCAACCGGGATTTCCCACGGTGCCATTTCGCGAAATGCGAAAGATGTGGTTACGCCAGCAGGCGTAGCAACGGGCTGGCTCAGTTGGGTGAGCGTGACGAACTGCAAAAGCGCATAGTTTCGTTACAAAGGAAAATGTATGACCCGACATGATTACCCAGCAACAGGAGCATGGTTTCCTGGCATGCCTGTTGGCGGTCGAAAGTTCGCGCATTTTCCCGAAGATCGCCCCTTCGCACTCGATGGCGGAAAAGTGTTGAGCAGTGTTTCCATTGCATATGAATCGTGGGGAACGCTCAATGCAGATGCATCAAATGCGATTTTGATTTGTCACGCATGGACAGGCGACAGTCATGTCACTGGTGCCGCCGAGGAAGGTAATCCAACACCAGGTTGGTGGGAGGGAGTTGTTGGTCCGGGCAAAGCAATCGACACCAACACATGGTTCGTGGTGTGCAGCAATGTGATTGGTGGTTGTCAAGGCTCCACTGGTCCTGCAACTGCTCACCCAGAAGATGGTCAGTTGTATGGCTCGCGCTTTCCCGTAATCACCATTCGAGACATGGTGCGTGCGCAAGTGCGTCTTTCGGACATGCTTGGCATTCGACAATGGCACAGCGTTGTCGGTGGTTCGATGGGCGGCATGCAAGTGCTGGAATGGGCTGTCACATTTCCCGATCGTGTGAAGACCATCGTTCCTATCGCCACATGTGTGCAAGCAACGGCACAGCAAATTGCATGGGGTGCAATTGGTCGTCGGGCTATTCGCCTCGATCCAAAGTGGCGCAATGGTGAGTACTACGACGCGGCAATTGGTGAAGGGCCGTGGGAGGGCTTAGCAATTGCTCGCATGATTTCGCAGGTCACATTCCGCAGCGACAACGTGTTTACCGAACGGTTTGGTCGCGCACTTGTTGACATGGATGCCGACTACAACGGCCTTGGCTTGTGGGACAGATTTGAGGTGGAGGGCTACCTCGATCATCACGGAGACCGACTTATTCGTCGATTCGACACCAACAGTTACTTGATCATTGGTAAAGCGATGGACTTGCACGATATTGCTCGTGGTCGGGGCTCGCTCGACAATGCAATGTCGCGCATCAAAGCGCCAACGCTTGTACTTGGTATCTCAAGCGACATTTTGTATCCCACATATCAACAGAAACAGATCCATTCGATGCTCACCGAAAAGGGAGTCGACTCGACTTATGTCGAGATCGACTCGCCACATGGTCATGATGCGTTCTTGATCAATTTTGATCAAGTGGGCGCTCCGATTGCTGAATTCCTTGAGGCAAATTACTAGTTAGGAATCATTGCTTTGAGCACAGTGCTGCTTGCGCTGTGCTCGGGTATGGCAATGATGGCGAGTCGTTCTGGGTGCAAGGAGCTGCTCACTGCAAAGTGGAGCACGCCATATTCGGGTGCAACATGAGACGAGTGGGGTATTCCGATCACTGTCCATTCACCTCGTAGTTGCACTCCTTTTGCGCCTCGTGATCTTGTAAGCACCGTGCGACGTTGGGGCGTGATGATCATGCGCACTTCTCGCCACGACAGCATCTGATCGTCTGGCGCGAGAGACATCTGGCAAATACATCGCAAGCCATCTGGGGACGACCAATGATTACCAAGTTTGCGCAGTCTAAAGATCAGCCAACTGAGCGCTGCGATGAATGCGACGGTACTGAAAAAGTTAATAACCCCTGACACCACGTGATTCAGTATGGTCGCCTGCGATAGGTTTGGGGTGGCATGGGCAGCACGTACATCCTTCTTGCGATCTCGATACGTGTAGCTCTTGTCGCAGTGGTGTGTCTTGGGGGTGGTGGTGCCTTGGCCGCACTGACATGGTGGTTTTGGTCAACGGCTATGCCAGAGCCTCCGTCTCTTGCACGCCTAGAAATCATGAGCGATCGACGTTTTGAAGGGGCAACATCTGAAGAACGAGAGCAATTACTGAAAGAGGCTGAAAGCATCGTTGCTGTTCCGCTCAAACGAAAAATCGTGCGCAACGAACCTGCTCGTAAGCAATCTGTAAGGCAAGAAGACGAGGTGATTGATCAACCACCGCCAGGTCGTCGTGCGATTGACCCATTGTTGAAGCAGTGAATGTATAGTTTTGACATATGGCCGTATTTGATCCAAACGACATGATTACGCGATTCAAGGATCGAGCGTCCGCTGTGAAGCGTCGCCCTCTTCCTCCTGTTGCAGGCGAAGAGCGCCAAATGTTTCTCACTCAAGCACAAACCGATTTCCAAGATTTTGCGATGATCGCAGATTCGACGGCAACGATCGAAGATGGTTTTCTCGTACTTCGTGTAGATCTGCGCCCACCAAACGCCGAGGCGTGAACAAGGTCGCTCGCGCAGGCAGCGCAATCAGCGCTCGCGCACAAGTGTTTCCGATTAGCGGAGTATTGCTTGCCAATTTGGCGTGGGGAATCGGGCCGATACTTACGGTTGCTGTTGACATGTCGATAAATTCGACCATCTTTTATCGAGTGACGATGTGGCCTGTGGTGTTATATCTCATTGCGCGAAACCGCAACGCCGACATCAGTTGGCCGGTGCTGAAAAGCGCGCTGATACCCGGTTTCTTTTTTGGCGTCTCAACAATTTTTGGTTTCATGTCATTCACAAATACATCAATTGCTAACGCAACATTGATTGGCACAACATCTTCGGCCATGATGCTGTTTATTGCACCGAGGTTCTTAAATGAAAAGATCACCAAACTGCAGGTGCTATTCGCGTTCAGCAGTTTCTGTGGTGTTGCCCTTGTTGTGGTTACTGCTAGAGGAGGCGGAGGAGCGGCGCTGTATGGGGATGTCCTTGCCTTGATCAATGCGGTGCTGTGGTCTGGCTATTTTGTTACCACTAAGCGCATGCGGACGGATGGCGTCGATATATGGTCGTTCATGTTCAGCATTGCAGTGATTCAAGCGATGATTGCGGGTGCTTGGGCACTGTTGACAAGTAGTGACATCACGTCAATCTCTACTCGCGACTTCGTATTGGTGTTAACCATGACGCTCATTCCAGGTACAGTTGGTCACACTGCGATTGTTTGGGCGCATAAATATGTAGCGGCATCCACCTCCTCGCTGATCTGTTTGCTTAGTCCTGTAATTTCCATGGTCTTCGCCTGGTTGATCTTTGAACAGAACATCAAGGCGTTGCAAATGGTTGGTGCAGTCATTGTGCTGTCGTCATTGGCTGGGGTAGTGCGATACGGCATGTCAGAAGCGGCTAAAGCGGACGTGTTGAGGAATGCAGACCCCCTGCTAAACTCGAATCCGTAAACCATGCGGACGTGGCTCAGTTGGTAGAGCATCACCTTGCCAAGGTGAGGGTCGCGAGTTCGAATCTCGTCGTCCGCTCCAGTAGTTCCTTTAGTGGTGGGTTAGTCTCATTTTCATGAGTCACACCAATATCGGACAGGTCGTAAGTCAAACTCGGTCCGCCTTTCAATCAGGAGTCACTCGTCCGCTGTCATGGCGCAAGGCCCAACTCGAGGCCATGATTCGAATGATCGAAGAGCACCAGGATGAATTCGCGGCTGCGCTGAAAGCCGACCTCGGTCGCGGTGTTGAAGAAGCCTGGATGTACGACTTGGGATTCACCATCGCCGAAGTCAAGTTGATGCTGAAGAATCTTAAAAAGTGGACTTCGGTGCGCAAAGTGCCAACACCGTTGGTATCAAAGCCGGGTTCGTCGCGACGCATCCCAGAGCCTCTCGGTACCGTGTTGGTTATTGCGCCATGGAATTACCCAGTGCAGTTGTTGCTCGTTCCTGCTGCAGGTGCAATTGCAGCAGGTAATGCGGTCGTCATGAAACCATCCGAGGTGTCGCCTGCAACTTCTGCGGCGCTCGCAAAATTTATTCCACAATATTTTGATAACCAAGCCGTTGCAGTTATTGAAGGTGCAGTTGCAGAAACTACAGAGTTGCTCGCACAGAAATTTGAGCACATTTTTTATACGGGTAACGGAACAGTAGGTCGTATTGTGATGCGAGCAGCAGCCGAGAATCTGACACCAGTCACGTTGGAGCTTGGTGGAAAGAGTCCCACCATTGTTGACGCGTCAGCCAACATTGCAGTTGCTGCACGGCGAATTGCATGGGCAAAGTATGTCAATGCTGGTCAAACTTGTGTGGCTCCCGACTATGTACTTGCACACAAATCTGTTGCCGACAAGTTGGTTACGGCTATTGGTGAATCAGTGACCGAGTTTTATGGCGCCGACCCGCGTGCCAGCAAGGACTATGCACGCGTTGTATCACCGCGACACTTCACACGACTGAAGGCCATGATCGGCTCGGGCACGGTCGCTGTTGGAGGGCAAACCGAAGAATCCGAGCGGTATATCGCACCAACGGTCCTGGTCAATGTTGATCAGTCGTCACCGGTGATGCAAGAAGAAATCTTTGGGCCAATTCTTCCAATCATTGAAGTCAATTCAATGGATGAGGCACTCAATTTCGTAAATGGTCGCCAACATCCTTTGGCGTTGTATGTCTTTGCCGAAGACTCACAGGTAAGCGAGAAAGTTGTTGCTAACACCACATCGGGTGGTGTCACGGTTAATGGAACCATCTTCCACATGACCGGGCCGTTCTTGCCGTTCGGCGGAGTAGGCGAAAGCGGCATGGGCGCGTATCACGGTCAGGCGGGTGTTGATGTGTTTCAACATCTCAAACCCGTACTCAAGCGATCAACAAAGTTTGATGCTCCGTTGGCGTATCCGCCATACACCGCGCGCAAGTTCTCCATTCTTAAGAAATTTCTCTAAATAGTTCTCACAATTACGAAAGGTATACACATGAAAATCGGTGTACAACTCTGGCCGCAAGCAACCACGGTAAAAGAAATGCGCACAGCATGGCGTACTGCCGATGCAATGGGCGTCGACAGCATTTGGACATGGGATCACTTCTATCCGCTTTCGGGTGACCCAGAGGAGCGCCACTTCGAGTGTTACACGCTGCTCGCTGCAATGGCAGCCGATACGTGTCACGCACAAGTCGGCGCTTTGGTTACATGCTTTACCTACCGCAACCCACAGTTGCTTGCCGACATGGCACGTACCATCGACCACATCAGCGATGGTCGCTTTGTGCTTGGCCTTGGTTCAGGTTGGTTTGAGCGCGACTACACGGAATACGGATACGAATTCGGTACCGCAGTTGAACGTTTGAAGTTGCTTGAAGCTGGCCTGCCAGTGATCAAAGATCGCATGAAAAAACTGAACCCGCAACCAGTGAATGGAAACATTCCAATCATGATTGGCGGCGGCGGAGAAAAGCGCACGTTGCGTCTTGTCGCCGAGCATGCTCAGCAGTACAACTACTTTGGTCCGCCAGAAAGCTACGCCAACAAGATCAAGATTCTTGACGAGTGGTGTGCAAAAGTTGGGCGTAATCCAAAAGAGATCGAACGCACTGTTGCCATCTATCCAAAAGAAGTGACGCCAGAGTTGTTCGAGGCGTACAAGCAGGCTGGTGCCGAGCACATCATTCTTACGAGCGCTGGCCCGTTTGACATGAAGGATCTCGAAACGCTGCTCAGCTGGCGCTAACTACTTAGAGAAAGCGCCGATCGATTCAACAATTACGTTGAATGCGGCTTCGGCGTCTACATCCCACACCACGGTGCAGTTGGGGTTTTTGCGTTCTTTTAAGCCGCGCATGTCTACAAGGGTCATTCCACGGCTGTGTTCGCCAGAAGTTTCTACAACAACGTGTTGATCTTTCATGCTGAATAGCTCGGGGTGGGTGATGGTGAGTACAGCACACGGGTCGTGCACCGCACCACCGCGCATGTTGTCGTGACGACTTATATATACATCGCTAAAGAACACAAAGAGGTCGGCAAGTACTTCAGCAAGTTTTCCTGGTAATGCGCGAACCTTGTCAATGCGCTCCGGTGTTGCTTGCAACTTGTGTGTCACATCAAGTCCACTCATCATCAGTTTTCCGCCATATCCAAACACCATTGCTGCTGCTTCGGGGTCTGCCCAGATGTTGAATTCTGCAGCTGTGGTTCGGTTGCCAAACGTGCCACCGCCCATCAGCGAAATGCCCGCAATTCTGTGCGCAATGTCTGGAGCTGTGCGCAGGGCGAGTGCAATGTTGGTGAGTGGTCCTGTTGGAACAAGCCAGATACCTTCAGTATTCCGGCACGATTCAATAATGAATTGCACTGCGTCTTCGCTATCGGCGGGGCGTGATGGTTCTGGCAAATCGGCCCCATCGAGACCGCTTTCTCCGTGAACATATGCCGCGTCTTTGGGTTCTGCGACCAGCGGTCGACGTGCACCTTGATGCAGAGGTGCCTTACTGCCAATCATGTCCAACACAATTCGGGCGTTGCGAGTTGTGGCAGTAATCGGAGCATTGCCGGCAACAGTGGTTACACCGACAAGATCCGCATGATTCGCCGCAACAACAATGGCCATTGCGTCGTCGTGACCTGGATCGCAGTCAAGAATCATTTTTACCCGTGAAGACATGACGCAGACTCTAGTCGTGTGTGTAAAAGTAGAGGGGTGACAAACGCAATTTTTGATGTTGTTGTGGTGGGCAGTGCCAATCTTGACTTGGTAGCCAACCTCGAACACCTACCGTTGCCGGGTCAAACTCTCATTGCATTGGGCTACGCCGAGTATCCAGGTGGCAAAGGCGTGAACCAAGCAGTTGCGTGCGCGCGCATGGGTGCAAAGACGGCATTCGTTGGTTGCGTGGGTGGCGACGATGCGGGGGTGTTGCTCCGGTCAGTACTTGAACAGGAAGGAATTGATACTTCTCATTTGCGTACAGTTGGTGTTCCTACCGGTCGAGCCTTCATCAATGTAGATAGTCATGGTGAAAACGCAATCGTTGTTGTCGCAGGCGCCAACGCCGAAGTCGGTAAAGAAGACAACTTTTTCATTCCGAACTCACGTGTAGTTCTTGCACAATTAGAAGTGCCGCTTGAAACTATTACCATGGCATTCTCTCAAGCGCGAAACAACGGTGCAGTCACGGTGTTGAACCCAGCACCTGCGCGAGTCATTCCGCAGTCGCTGCTACAACTTGTCGACATTGTAGTGCCTAATGAAACCGAATCAGCCGAACTGGGCGGAACGAAAGCTTTATTTGATTTAGGCGTGAACACCGTGGTCACCACGCTCGGAGCCGATGGCGCAAACATCGAAAGCACATCATTAATCACTCATATCGCCCCGCACACAGTGACTCCCGTCGATACCGTTGGAGCAGGTGATGCATTTATCGGCGCAACATGTGCCGAGCTGTCGCGCGGATCAAGGATCGAAGAGGCTGCACGGATGGGTGCAGTGGCAGGTGCTCTTGCCACAACGGTGAAAGGCGCAGTTCCTTCACTGCCCACACGACAAGCAGTACTTGCCGCGCTTCGAGCCGCACAATGAGCGACATTTCCAAACCACAACTGATGCACTTCTACGACGAAGAAAGCGCAGAGCTCACCGTTGCCATTGTGAAGTACGCAATGGAACGCACCAAGATGGATCCACCACCTCTTGACAAGCCGTACACACTAAGCGAACTGAACAACATCGTCGGCCAAACCATCAAACCTGAAGGCCGCAACGGTTTAGATGTATTGCAAGAGTTCGTTGATGAACTTGCGCCGTCGTGTATCAGTGTTGACCATCCGCTGTTCCTATCATTCGTGCCAGGTGCGCCAACCGAAAGTTCGTTGTTGTTCGATCTGGTGGTGTCAGTGTCAAATGTGTACGCCGGCTCGTGGCTTGAAGGTGCTGGCGCGGTGTATGCGGAAAATCAGGCGTTGCGTTGGATAGCCGACTTGGCTGGCATGCCAGCCGAAGCAGGTGGCGTGTTCGTTACTGGCGGAACTGCCGGCAACCTTTCGGCACTTCTTGCAGCGCGTTGGAACTGGCGCAATAAAGCCAATGGTGCACTCGATGCAATGCGCCCGCTCATCGTCGCGTCCGGTGGATCTCACTCATCTGTTGCGCAAGCCGCGAAGGTAATGGATGCAGATGTCAAGAAAGTTCCCGTTGATGAACGCGGCCGAACCTCGGGTGCTGCCATGAAACAGTTCATTGACTCGTTGGGTGACATCGACAAGTCGCGAGTGTGCGCTGTGGTTGCAACTTCAGGTACAACCAATGTTGGTGTGGTTGACGACTTGCAGGGAATAGGTGAGCAGGCGCGCAAACTGGGCGCATGGTTCCATGTTGACGGTGCCTATGGTGCAGCAGCGCTATGTGCGCCCAGTGTGCGGCACTTATTCAACGGCATCGAACTCTGCGACAGCCTGATCGTCGATCCGCACAAATGGCTTTTTGGGCCATACGACTCATGTGCACTGTTGTATCGCAATCCAGAAATTGCCCGCCAGGCACACACGCAACATGCCGAGTATCTCGATGTGTTGCAGCAGGAGGGCGACAAGCGCTTGGACGAAGCAATGAATCCTGCCGATCTCGCGCATCACTTGTCACGTCGTGCCCGCGGGTTGCCCGTGTGGTTCAGTTTGGCTATGCACGGTACCGATGCGTATCGCGATGCGATGGAAGCAACATTGCAGGTGACACGCGAATCCGCCGACATCATTCGCAACTCATCGCATGTCGATTTAGTTCTCGAGCCTGAGTTGTCGGTGATCGTGTTCAAACGATGGGGCTGGAACGAACAGCAGTATCAGCAGTGGAGCGATCGCATTCTGGAACGCGGGCTGGCATTCGTGGTGCCAAGTAGCTGGAACGGCGAAACAGTTCTGCGTTTGTGCATCGTGAATCCGCGCACAACAGTTGAGGGAATTCAATCAATTATTGATTCGCTGAGGTAGTCAGCGAAGATGGCCTACTTTTTAGCGGCTGGCTCTTTCTTGGCGACTGCCTTTTTGCGGGTGCCATAACGCTTGTTGAAGCGCTCAACGCGACCAGCGGAGTCGATGATCTTCATCTGACCGGTGAAGAAAGGGTGGCTTGCATTCGAAATTTCAAGCTGCACCACTGGGTACGTCTGGCCATCTTCCCAGACCGTGGTCTTGGAGGCATCCACTTTCATGGTGCTGCGGGTCAAGAAGCGATAGTTGGCTGAGCTGTCTTCAAGGACAACAAAGTTGTACTCGGGGTGAATGTCCTTCTTCATAGGTTTGCCAGTGTAGCGGGGCTAAGTCCCTGTCTATACTTGTCCAATGCCAAATCGCTGTGACGTCCTCGGGAAGCGCCCCTCAACGGGCCACTCCGTCTCCCACTCAAACATTAAGAGCAAGCGCTGGTGGAAGGTCAATGCCCAGAAGAAGCGTTTCTGGTTGCCTTCGGAGAAGCGCTGGGTCACCCTGCACATCAGTGCCAAGGGTCTTCGTACCATCGACAAGCGCGGCATCGAGCGTGTAGTCGCCGACATCCGTGCAACGGGTCAGAAAGTCTGAGAACGAATCATGGCTGCAAAGAGTAAAGACAAGCGTCCAATCATCAAGCTTCGTAGCACTGCCGACACTGGCTATGTGTATGTCACCCGTAAGAACAAGGTGAACTCACGCGAGCGTCTTGAGTTGAAGAAGTACGACCCAGTCGTACGCAAGCACGTCATCTTCAAAGAAGAGCGTTAAATCGTTCAGCGCTTCGTGCGCTGTTACAAAACAAAGCGCATGATGCGCTTTACAAGCTTGCAAGGACTTGTTGAAAGTCCGCAATGACATCGGTTGCAGATTCCAGTCCTACAGACACGCGCAACAACCCTTGTGTAATTCCTGACGCAACCTGATCTTCTGGCGACACACCAACATGGGTGCTGCTTGCTGGGTGACAGATGAGCGTTTCGGGGCCACCGAGTGACACCGCAGGACGAACCAGTTTCAATCCGTCTACAACTTTGCGTGCAGCATCTTTGCCGCCTGCAATGTCGAAACTGAGCAATGATCCAAACTGACGCATCTGCTTGGTGGCGAGTGCGTGTTGCGGGTGGGTGGAAAGTCCTGGATAGTGAACAGCTGAAATTGCTTTGTGGGTTGAAAGTCGCGTTGCGAGTTCCATCGCGCTATTGCACTGGTGGGCAAGACGAACACCAAGCGTGCGAATACCGCGTAAACCATTTACTGCGTCATATGGCGATGCAGTTGCGCCGTGCAAAACCGCGTACGCCCAAATGGCATCAATCAATTCTTTCTCGCCAGCAACAACACCAAGCGTTGCGTCGTTATGGCCAGCAATGCCTTTTGTAGCCGAGTGCATAACAAGAGAAACGCCGTGAGCAAGCGGGCTTTGTCCAAGCGGGGTAGCCAGCGTGGAGTCGACAACGGTGTACGGACCTTTAATGCTTGCAAGCTCGGCGAAATCAACAACACCCATCTGAGGGTTCGACGGTGACTCTGCAAGAACCAACATGGTCTTGCCTGGCTTCACAGCTGCCGCAAATGCGCCAGGCTTCGCGCCATCAACAAAGGTGACATCAATGCCAAGTCGTTTGCACGGATCATTGAGGAATGCAACAGTTCCGCCATACAACTGGCTTTGGGCAACAATGTGATCACCGGTCGAGCACAACGCAAGAATGATCGAGGTAATTGCACCCATTCCCGAACCAAATGCAAGTGCATCATCAGCGCCTTCCAGTTCGGCAACGGCACGTTCGAAATCGCGAACCGATGGGTTCGAGTAGCGCGCATAGTTTCCTGTTGTATGAACAGAAACTGCCGCCTTACTGGTTTCATCTAAACCATTTGACTGCCAGGTGGTGCTTGTCCAAATCGTCGGTGCCAAAGCACCAGAAGCGTCGCGTCCTGCTGTAATTGCAGTGGTCTCAGGTTGCTGTTCCGGCACCTCAACAGCGTAATGAAATTGGGTGCCTGCACGAGGGCTATTTAGACGTGGGGCAGTACTTCTTTGCCGATGAGGTCAATCTGATCGAGGTCGTCAAGGTCCAAGATCTGCATATAGATGGTTTCTGCTCCAGCCTGTTTCCAGCCACGAATCTTGTTCACCAATTCGTCTGGCGTTCCACACAGCCCATTTGCGCGCAATTCAATAACCTCGCGACCAATCTTCTTCGTCCGTCGTTCAACTTCTGCAACATTGGTACCGCAGACGGTGGCCTGAGCAACGGTGTACTTCAGCGAACTGGGGTCACGCCCAATTGCCGAACAAGCGTCACGCACTCGCTCGCACTGTTCAACAAATACATCCTTTTTCACAAACGGCATGTTGAACTCAGACGCGTACTTGGCTGCCAACATCGGTGTCTTCTTGGTGCCACGTCCACCAACGATGACCGGTATGCGTGATTGCACCGGCTTTGGCAAACCAGGCGAGTTCTCCACGTTGTAGTGTGACCCATCAAAACAGAAGGTCTCACCTAACGGTGTATTCCATAAACCATTAATGATGTGTAGTTGCTCGCCAAGCATGTCAAAACGCTCACCAAGACTGGGGAAGTGGAATCCGTAGGCCTTGTGCTCGGCTTCAAACCATCCAGCACCAAGCCCGAGTTCAACTCTTCCATCAGACATCGCGTCAACATTTGCGACGCTGATTGCTGTCATCGCAGGATGACGAAATGTAACAGAGTTAACCAATGTGCCAAGTCGAATCTTTGTGGTCTCACGTGCAATCCCCGCCAACGTTGTCCATGCATCAGACGGTCCTGGCATTCCATTCACGTCACCCATTTTCAAAAAATGATCCGAACGAAAAAATGCATCAAATCCGTGGTGCTCTGCACGCTGCGCGATTGCAAGTAACTGTGCGTACGAAGCACCTTGTTGTGGCTCGGTAAAGATGCGAAGTTTCATCTGAATGATCGTAGGTGCTGCCTTTGCCTGTAGCCTGACCCCGTAGTTTTTACTACGGCGACGTGGCCGAATGGTTAGGCATGGGCCTGCAAAGCCCCGTAACCGGGTTCGATTCCCGGCGTCGCCTCCAATTGGTCCAGCGGAATACGATTCATCCAATGGATGCGTCTAAAGATGTCTATTCGCATGGGCATCATGAATCGGTTTTACGGAGCCACAAATGGCGAACTGTTGCTAATTCCGCGGAATATCTAAGGGGACATTTAGTTAATGGTGCATCTGTGTTGGACGTTGGATGTGGTCCCGGAAATCTGACTGCGGGTATCGCTGAACTGGTTTATCCAGGTTCTGTCATTGGAATTGATATCGCCGGTGATGTGATCGAGATTGCTAAAGCGGAATTTGCTACTAGTTGCGTGAGTTTTGGAGTTGCTGATATTTACTCTCTCAATTATCCATCTGAACAGTTTGATGTGGTTCATGCGCACCAAGTTCTGCAGCATTTAGGAAATCCAATTGCTGCATTGCATGAAATGAAACGTGTAGCAAAAACGGGTGGATTGGTTGCTGTGCGTGATTCTGACTATGGCGAAATGACCTGGAGTCCTGATGATGCGATGCTCGACCGTTGGTTGGATCTCTACCAACAGATAGCTCGTAGAAACGGCGCTGAACCCAATGCTGGGCGACACGTCGGTGACTGGGCGCGTTCAGTTGGATTCGATGAAGTTCATGTGTCTATCTCTGAATGGAATTTTGTTAGTGAAGATGACAGGAACTGGTGGGGAAACCTTTGGGCAGATCGAGTGATTCAAAGTCAATTTGCCGTTAAGGGGATTAAATACGGATTGACGACGAGTACTGAGCTCGAAGAGATTTCGTTGGCCTTTAGGAAATGGGCCGAAAGCCCAACTGGGTATTTTGTGGTTAAGCATGGAGAAGTCCTCGCACGTAAATAGTTGAAATTGGTACGGATTTGGTACGACCTCGTGAACGCTCAGCGGGAATACGGGGGGTAGATGAGACTCTTAGCGCTGAACTCGAGTGATGAAGTGGCTGTTTGAAGCCAGCCGGGATACAAGGGGACGTTTTCCTTGGATTTCGATTCCCGGCGTCGCCTCAATTGTTTATTGGGTCAAATGGTTGTTTGGTACGAAATGCGGTACGACCAAATGTGCGTGGTATAAACAACTTGTGGAAATACTTTTCGTGGCTGGGTTCTCTCCAATTGTCCCTAATCCAGCCGATGGTGCAAGTTTCTATCGCGACGCTCTGGGGCTCCCTTTGAAAGTTGTATCAGGTAACTATCTGGCAGTAGATGGGTTTGATGGCAGTAAGCACCTTGGTGTGTGGCCGCTTTCAGATGCTGCAATGTCATGTTTCGGTACATCTGAATGGCCTGATCATGTTCCTGTTCCTCAAGCGACAATCGAGTTTGAGGTCAAAAATGTGGACGCTGCTGTTGAGGAATTACTTGCGATGGGTCATTCTTTGATTCACGGAACTCGTGTTGAGCCTTGGGGCCAAACTATTGCGCGCCTTCTTGGCCCAGAGGGTCTTTTGATCGGGATCTGTATTACGCCTTGGCTCCATTAAGGCAGTTGAATAGGGAAGACTTTCAAAGAATCATTTGAATGCTTTCAGAAGCATCAACTGGTACGAATTTGGTACGACACCTTGGACGCTCATTGGGAAAACGGGGGATAGGCGAGTCCTTGGGCGCTGAAGTTGCGTGACGAGATGGCTTTTTAAAGCCAGGCGGACTGCTGAGAGACGCTTTTCTTGGATTTCGATTCCCGGCGTCGCCTCAATTGTTTGTTGATTAGCCGATTGTCAATAGATCTCTAACTTGTAGATTCCGTTTGAGAGATATCGGGCATCTCCCAAATCCTCTGTAGTTCGGGTAACAGTCGTTCCCAAGGTAGAACGCCAGTTTTGGCAGCCCATTCTGCGTATTGATTTTCAAGTGATGCTTTCAAAGTTTGATTTGAGTGAGCGAGATTAACCATTTCTGTTCGATCCTCAATGATGTTGTAGAGCTCCCAATCTCCCTGAAATTCTTTAACTAGCTTGAAATCACCAACCCGGATGGCGCAGTTTCCCTCATGTTCCCAATACAACGGCCGCTCTCTTTTCCAGTTCTTTTTTTCTAGAAGTGGGAGGAAGCTTTCGCCATCTAAAGGCTGAATTTCATAGCCTTCAATGTGGGAAATCGGGTTAAGGCCTGCTGCATCCAAAATGGTCGGCAATACATCAGCTACGTGTGTCGGGCTGTGTGAGACTCCACCTGGAGTAAATCGCTTGGGCCACTGAACTAGCAGTGGTGTTGAGATTCCGCCTTCATGTACGTAATGTTTAAATTTCCTGAATGGTGTATTTGAAACGTTGGCCCATGGTAGGTCATAACTCATGTAGGTCTGAGCTGATCCAGGCCTTAAGTCTGGCCGGTTACCCATGATGATTTTTGATCCATCGTTATTTGTGT
>Ga0222713_10003338_pt1 | contig 16692 bp, 17 predicted proteins | sample C33_649DmetaG_FD_165061 | JGI IMG/M metagenome (GOLD analysis project Ga0222713, IMG submission 165061) | Estuarine water microbial communities from San Francisco Bay, California, United States - C33_649D | ecosystem: Environmental > Aquatic > Marine > Unclassified | place: USA: California...
CCTGGCGGCCGAGCCCGTCCCGGCGGAGGACGTCTGGCGGGCGCACCTGGAGCACCTGGCTGAGGTGGCCCTGCGGGTGGAGGCCGGAGCCATTGGCAGCCAGCTGGCGAGCACCGCCGCCGGTGGCCTGGTGAGCGCCGCCGATGCCCTGGCCGGCACCGCCCTGCAGGTGGCCCAGCTGCAGCGCACGGCCACCCCTGACCTGGCCCCCGCCGACGACCACCTGGAGAGCCTGGTGGCCGAGCTGCTCAGCCCTCAGCAACCGCGCATCCCGGTGCACCACCCGGGCCTGCGGAAGGTGCTGGGCGGTGGCTTCAGCCCCGGCCGGCTCATCGCCATGGGCGGCCCACCAGGCAGCGGCAAGACCACCGGAGCCATGCAGCTGGCGGAGGACGCCGCCGAGGCCGGCGTGCCCGCCCTGGTGCTCTCCATGGAGATGACCCGCCACCAGCTGATGCAGGCCGCCCTGAGCCGCCTAAGCGGGCTGGATGGCAGAGACCTGGCCAAGGGGCTGGCCCCCGGCAGCCCTGAGGCCCAGAAGCTGGCCGCGGCCATCCCCCGCTACCGCGAGCTGGCCCAGCGCCTGTACCTGGTGGAGGGCGGCCCGCAGCACACCCCTGGCCGGCTCCAGGCCCTGGTGGGCCAGATGCGCCACCAGCAGGAGCTGCCCCCCGATGCCCCTGTGCTGCTGGTGGTGGATTACCTGCAGCTGATGAGCCTGGGCACCGAGGGCGAGGCCGCCATGCCTGAGACCCTGCGGGTGGGAGCCCTGGCCACCGCCCTGAAGCAGCTGGCCCGCGCCACTGGGGCCACGGTGGTGGCCCTGTCCGACGTGACCAAGGAAGCCATGCGCGAGGCCGAGAGCGGCGGGCGCATCGGCCCCGGCGTGTTCCGTGACTCGGCCCGCGTCCTGCACGCCTGCGACACGGCGCTGGTGGTGCAGAGCGGCACCGTGCCAGCGCAGAAGGGCAAGGGTGCTCAGAACCTGCTGGAGGTGGCCCTGGCTGAGCCGGGCCTGAGCGATGAGCGCCGCCAGCAGCTGGAGGCGGCCCTGCTGGACCTGCGCCACCCCGGCGACACCTACAGCCGCTGGACGGTGTTGAAGAACCGGGGCGGCCAGAGCGGCGGGGAGGTGTGGAGCATCTACCGCCGCCACCTGAGCCAATACCTGCCGTGCCTGCAGGGCGAGGCCGACGCCACCACACTGCGCACCCTGGGAGGTGGCCATGCCTTCTGACCTGGACCGGATGCTGGCCCTGCTGGCTGGCCAACCCCTGCCCGAGGCAGCGCCGGAGCCCCCAGCGCAGGCGCAGGTGGAGCCTGAGCAGCAGAAGCCACGGAGAGGCCCTCAGCGAGCCCAGGAGCACGCCCCTGAGGCGACGCAGGCAGAAACACCCGCCCAGACGCCTAAACCCGCTGTGGGCGATTCTCGCGGGGCTGAGCGCAGCACCGCCTATGGGGGCTGTGGCGTGAGCCCCGAGGCCGACGCCGAGCGGGTGGCCCTGGGCCTGCAGCCCCTGCAGTTTCCGGACTGGGAGCCGGCGCAGCGGGGCCGCCGCCGCTCGCCACGGGTGGCGGACGTCCCGAGACAGCCCGAGCCGTCCAGCCCCACCCCCACCGAGGCGGTGCAGCAGGAGCTGCCCACAGGGGGCCCCAGCTCAGACACCGAGCCCACCCCCGGCACCCCTAAGCGCAAGCGGAAGGCCGCGGCCAAGCCCGCCAAGCCGGTGACCCCCAGCCCGTTCCGGGACATGCCGGCACCGGAGCCTGTGGAGGTGGCGCTGGTGAGCACCGAGCGCGGACTGGCTGACCTGGTGGCCCGCTGGTGCCAGAAGCCCCCTGTACGCATAGGGCTGGACACCGAAACCACGGGCCTGAGCCCGCTGCTGGGCGCTCGCATCCGCCTGGTGCAGCTCATGGCCGACACCGAGGCCGCCGTCTACGTGGTGGACACCTGGGCGGTGGGCGATGCCTGGGCCCGCGTCCTGCAGCCCCTGGTGGAGCTGCCCGCCACCGAGCTGGTGGCCCATAACGCCGCTTTTGAGGCTGAGCACCTGGCCGCGGCCGGCCTGCGCATCCGCAGCCCCTTGCGCTGCACCCTGCTGGCTGCCTGGCTGCTGAGCCGAGGCGTGCTGCCCACCGCCCAGCGCACCAAGGCCAAGGGCAGCGGCCTGGACCTGGCCAGCTGCTGCGGTCGCGTGCTGGGCGTGGACGTGGACAAGACCGAGGGCCTGAGCGACTGGGCCGCCCCCGAGCTGAGCGCCAGCCAGCTGCAATACGCCGCCCAGGACTCACGCCTGGCCCTGGACCTGTGGGCTGCCCAGCGGAAGCTGCTGGCCGGCACCGGCATGGTGCGGGTGCACCAGGTGGAGAGCGAGGCCCTGGTGGGCGTGGCTGAGGCCCGCCTGACTGGGTTGACCCTGGACCTGCCCGAGGCCCGCCGCCTGCTCCACCAGCGCGAGGGCGAGCTGGAGCAGCTGCAGGAGCGCCTGCTGCAGGACCTGGGCGTGGAGAACCTGAACAGCACCCGCCAGGTGGCCGAGGCCGTGGTGGGCCGCGGCCATGAGCTACCCGCCACCGATGCCGGAAACCTGAAGGTTTCCGAGGACGTCCTGAGACCGCTGTACCAGCAGGACCAGGGCCTGGTGCCCATCAAGGAAGCCAGAGCCACCGGCAAGGACCTGCGCACGTACTTGCGCAACTGGGTGGAGCTGGCGGAGGCCGACCCCGCCGGCCGCCTGCGCCCGCAGCTGCGGAGCAATGGAGCCACCACCGGCCGCATGAGCTGCCCTAAGGGCGAGCTGCCTAAGCCCACCACCCTGCAGGGCGTGCCCACAGCTATGCGCCACCTGTTTGTGGCTGCGCCTGGCCACGTCCTGGTGGATGGTGACTGGAGCGCGATTGAGCACCGGCTGGCCGCTGCCCTGTATGGGGAGGACGCCTACGTGCGCATCTACACCGAGGGCCTGGACCCGCACGCCTACACGGCCAGCACTGTCTACGGCCGCCCGATTGAGCCCATCGGCTACGACGCCAAGGGAGAGCCGATCTGGCCGCCGGAGCGAGCCGTGGGCAAGACGGCCAACTTCGCCATGGGCTACGGCTGCGGCCCACGCAAGATGCAGGACCTGCTCAGCACCGCCCAGGGCCGTGAGGTGAGCCTGGCGGAGGCCACCCGCGTCTGCGATGGCTGGGACCGCGCCTACCCGGCGCTGGCCAAGCTGCGGAACCAGTACCGCCAGCGCGAGCCCTGGGAGGTGAAGAGCGCCCTGGGCCGGCGCATGGCAGACAAGCGCCTAACCAAGGGCGAGCCGGGCGTGCATTTCAGCGGCAGCGATGCCTGCCGCATCCGCAGCACTAACGCCCTGAACTGGCCCATCCAGAGCAGCGGTGCCGAGCTGCTGAAGGAAGCCGTGGCCCTGCTCATGCCGCGCCTGTGGGATGAGCTGCCTGGGGCCCGCCTGGCCCACCTGGTGCACGATGAAATCCTGCTGGAGGTGCCCGAGCACCTGGCGGAGCAGGCCGCGGCCGTGCTGCTGGAGGTGATGCAGGACCCTGGCCTGGAGTCCCGCTACCTGAAGGGCGTGCTGCCCCTGGTGGCGCAGGTGAAGGTGGGCAGGAGCTGGGCGGAAACCCACTGAGCCCCACCCCCATGGAGAGGGCTGCAGGAGGGCCGGCGGCGCGGGGCCCCAGCTCTCACACCAGGCCCACCCCCGGCAGGGCTCGGAAATAAGCGTTTCCGCTAGTTCTCCCGACAGAACGCCACAGACTGGGGACGTCCCTGGACGTCTGCGGATGGCTCCCAGCCTGTTCTCTGGCCTATCCCCCGACCTGCAGCAGGAGGTGCTCACCACCCTGGAGGCCCTGCAGCTGGGGCTCGACCGGGTGGGCGGTGCACGCCCCGACCGCAGGCCCCGCTGGAACGAGGTGGACCGGATTGAGCTGAAGCAAGTGCGGCCCCTGGTGCAGGTGGGCCAGGTGAGCGTCCAGCTCCAGGTGGGCCCGCAGCAGAAACCGCTCTGGCTGAGCCTGGAGTGGCTGGAGCGTTGGGGCGGAACCTTCGGCCCGCGCAGCAGCGTGGCGGCCGCCCGCCGCCGTGCGGAGCTGGCAAACGAGGGCAGCGCCGGCCGCTATCTGCGCCGCCTGGATGAGCAGGCCGGTGATCGGGAGCGGAACCCCGAGGAAGCGGTGGACCGTGGCACCAGGCCCGCCTGGATGCTCTACCTGAGCTGCCCCCGCTGCGCACGCCGGTGCACGGTGCTCTGCAGCCGCCGCGGCCAGCATCAATACGCCTGCACTAAATGCGAGCGCCCAGCGTCCCGCAGTAACTGCTGGAATCCGTCAGGCTCAGACCGCAGCCCCTGGGCCCGCGCAGAACGGCAGCGCCTGCAGCATGAGCAGGCCGCGGCACGCATCCGCCGCGATTACCTGAGCCACACAGGCCGCACAGGAGGGCTGCTGCAACCGCCCACCCGCAGCATCCCGAAACCGCCCCGGATGACCTGGGACAGGTACGACGCGCTGGTGCGCCTGGTGGAGGCCCACGAGACGCTGGCCCTGATGGCAACCATGGCCAACCTTTCCGGCCTGATGAGCCGCGTTATGGGTGAGGACCGGGCCCCCTGTCTGGATGAGCGCCGCCAGGAGGCCGACATGCAGCGGTGGGCCCGCACCGTGCTGAGGCTGGATGCCTGGGCCCTGCGGCAGCGCACCTGGCTGCGCAAGGGCCAGCCCCATGTACCGCCTGGCCGGAGCGCCAGGGCCAAGCTCGCCAGACTGGAGACGTCCACAGACGGCTCAGGACATGCCGAGGAAAGCGCAGCCTGAGGCTCAGGCACTAGCCCCGCTCACGGCGCTGCAGCGGCAGGCCGCGGCGCTTCTGGCTGATGGGGCCACCGATGAGCGGGTGGCTGCTGAGCTGGGCGTGCCCTTGGACTGGGTGCAGAGCCTGGAGGGCTCGCTGCCTATGGCGGCGGAGGTGACCCGGCAGCAGTGGCGGAAATACCAGGGCCACCGGCAGCGCATCCGCAGCCTGGTGGAGCAAGCCCTGGACGTGGTGGAGACCGAGCTGGAGGCACGGCCCACGCCTGAGCTGGCGGTGGCGCTGCTGCGGGCCTTGAAGGTGGAGCCGCCGGCTGTGAACCACCAGAGCGCCGAGCAACTGCTGCGGGTGGACTGCCACCGGCAAGCGGAGGACCAGCTGCACCGCAAGGAGGCCCGCTTCGGACTGGGCTGGGCAAACCTGAACCCTGGGGAGGTGGAGCAGAAGGCCCTGGACCTGTTTGATGCGCAGGCCCACCGCCTGAGCGCCCCGGCCGACCCCGAGCCCGCCGCATGAGCTACCGCAACCGCCCCGGCAGCGAGCGTGTGGGGGCTGAAGCCGCACGCCTGAACGGGTGGGCCATGGCGCAGGCCCGGCTGGACCCCGAGCGCCGGCTGCGGCTGGAGGCCCTGGTGCGCGAGCGGCCGCAGGTGATGAGCACCGAGGACCTGGTGGCCTGGACCTGGGACCTGGAGCGGCAGCGATGAGCCGCGCCGAGGACACCCTGGCGGCGCTGGAGGCCCAGCTGCTGGAGGTGCGGCTGCAGCTGGCCTACCCCGACCACTGGCGGAAGGCTGAGCGTGAGTGGCAGCAGCGCCGCCTGCGCGAACTGCAGCTGCAGGTGGCCGACCTGAAGGAGGCCCGCTGGGGTGACTGACCTGGAGGAGCTGCTGGAGCAGCACGAGGACACCAGGCGGTGGCTGGCCCGAGAGGCCCGCGCCGACCGCCACCTGCAGGTGCCCAGCCCCGAGGCCGAGCTGGAGCAGCTGCGGAAGCTGGCGGAGCCCGCAGACCTGAGCGCCCTGCTGGGCGACACCCGCCCACGACACCCTGCACCTGAGTGGTGATGACCCCGACCACAGCCCTGGCTCACCTGGGCCTGCCCGAGCTGCCTGCCAACCGCGCCGACCTGCAGCGCCAGGTGGCGGGCAGGGTTGACCCCCGCCGCTGGAGCTGGGAGGACACCGCCGCATACCAGTGCCTGTGGGCTGAGCTGGGCAAACCCGCAGAAAGGCGCGATTCCAGCTGCACAGCTGAGCCACAGGCCACCCGCCGCAGCCAGAAACGCAGGCCAGGAGGAGCTTCTGATGCTCCGGTGAAGCTGGGGGCCTACCGACCTGGGATAACCCGGGCAGCTGCCCTGAAGCGAGCGTCCTGAGCCGTCCGCGGATGGCTTGCCATCCCTGTACGCACAGGGCTAGGGTGGTGAGGACCGGAAGCGCGAGGCCCTGGGCCCGCCACCGGCAACCCGACCACCCCGAGCCGCTGGTGCTGCCCACCACGCCGGGACCGCCGCCGGCCATCGCCGGCAAGGAACCATGCCCACTGCCCACCCCCTGGAGCTGGCCCTGGTGGCCGTGCTCGCCACCGCCGAGGCCCTGCTGATGCTCACGGCCGCGGCCATCGCCTTGGTGCTCACCCTGGCCGGCTGGCATCCCGCCTGTGCAAACGCACCGCACAGAACCACCACGGTGCAAACGCACCAGCCCCCGCTGGCCCACCCCCTGCACCAGCTGCTGGCCGACCTGCCGATGGCCGAGCTGCGGGCTGCCTGCACCACCGCGGGGCGACGCCCTGGCCGGAGCCGCACCGCCGCCCTGGCGGCTCTGCTGGCCTGACCCGCCGGCTGGCTGCGCCACACCTAAGCCGTCACGCACTGGGCCAGGCAGGGACTGCTGCTCAGCCGGTTGCGCCCGGGGTGAACGACACTTAAGATGTCACGCATGAGCACCACCACCACCCTGCCCCTGACCCCAGCCGAGCGCCAGCGTCGCCGCCGTGCCCGCCTGGCCCTGCAGGCCGAGCCCCGCCAGCCCCAGGAGTGCGATTGCTGCGGCCGCCTGTGGGTGCCTGCCCGGCAGGGCCGCTACTGCAGCCGCCAGTGCGTGGCGCGGGCCAGCAGCTTCCGCCGCCGCCTGGCCGAGCCCCAGCAGCTGAGGGCCCTGGCCACCTGGTTGCAGGGTGCCTGGGTGGGTGCCGCCACCAGGGCCCGCCGCCAGCGTGAGCAGAGCCTGGGGCGTGGCCGCACCGCCACCGGCGCGATCCGCGCCTGGGAGGCTGACCGGGCCGAGCGCCGCCGGTTGCTGGAGGCCCACCGCCACCTGCTGGAGCCCGCCACCGAGTGCGAGCTGGTGCTGAGCGGCTGGCTGTGGGGCCCAGCCCCCGGCCATGGCCGCCACACCGCCATGGCCCAGGTTGACCCGGAGCTGGCCCGAGCCCGCAGCTGGGGCTGCCGCTGGTAGCCCGGTTGCTGGCCCCTTCGGCTACGGGGGACACCGCGCCTGCGGCCCGCACCACCGCCCTGGCGGCTCTGCTGGCCTGAGCCCTGCTCACAGGGGAACCCTCAGGAAGTACCCCGCTAGGAGCGCCATGCGCACCGCCTTCACCCCTGACTACCTGGCCCGCGCCGCTGCGCACCTGGGCTGGGATGACACCGCCGCAGGCCAGGCCAAGCGAACCGAGGACCTGGCCCTGCTCCAGGAGCTGATGGCAGCTACCAGGGCCGCCACGGCTCCAGGCCCGCAGGAGCCCGGTGCACGCGGCTGAACCCAGTGGCAGCGGGTGACTCACGCCGCCGGCTGTGTTCCACCCCAGTCTGGCCCGAGACGTCCGCGGACAGCTCAGGCCCGCTCCACCCGCCAGGCCAGCTCCCTGCCCTGCTGGCCCACCACGGTGAAGCGGAAGCCGTACCGCTCCAGGCTGGCTCCCCTGGGCTTAGCCCCCACCAGCAGCTCAACCCTGGAGGTGGGCAAGCACCAGCTCAGGCGGGCCGCCTTGGTGAGGAAGGACAGGAGCCGGTCCAGGTGCTCGACCTCCGCCGCCACCAAATCCTCAGGCGTTTCCGCGTCCTGCTCATCCAGCAGCGGCAACTGCTGCGCCACGGCCGCGGCCAGGGCCTGCGCCTGGCTGGGGGCAAGCCGTCCGCCCGCAGCCCCAGCGGAGGGCGGCACCGAGGCACCGATGCTGGCCAGGAAATCCTCAGGCTTCTGGCCCGCCTGCACCCACCGCTCGCAATCGGCCAGCCGCTCTAGGTCGGCCTGGGTGAGAAAGCTGGCCACGCCCACCTTCAGCGGCACCACGCCCGCGTGCTGAAGCCGTTTGTAGAAGCTGCTGCGGCTGAGGCCGGAGCTGGCCTGTGCCTGGGCGACCGGCACTCGGTCCAGGGTGGTTTCTGACATGGGGCTGGGGTGAGGCGGTTAGGACGGCTCTGGACGTCTGCGGACGTCTGCCCTAGGGTGCAGTGAACGGAAAGACCTATTTCCAGTCGCTACCCTGAGGCCATGAGCGCGACCCGTCCTAAGCCGTCCCCGGACGTCCCGCAAGATGTCAGCCAGCTGGCTGATACAGAGCACGCTGAGGTGGAGGTGCTGGAGCCTGGTGCCCTCGCCACCACAGAGCCCGACGCCTGGGAGGGCTCCGCCCTGGTGCAGCAGCTCCAATGGGCGGCCCAGGAGACCGACCCCCTGGCCGACGCCCTGCAGGCACAGCTGGGCAGGGAGTCCCGCGCTGCCTACGCCAAGGACTGGCGCACCTTCACCAGGTGGCTGGCCAGCAAGGCCCCCGGCATGAGCGCCACCAGCGAGTCCGACGTGCACCGCGCCCTGGTGGGCTGGCTCCGCCTGGGCGATGAGCAGGCCCGCGGCCTGGTGGTGCGCTGGGTGGCTGACCAGAAGCGCCAGGGCCTGGCTGCCCCCACCGTGAACCGCCGCCTGGCCAGCCTGCGCTGGGTGGCTCGCCTGGCCGCTAACCGCGGCATGGCCGACGTCCGCCTGCACCTGGTAAAGGGCCTGAAGGCTGAAGGCAAGCGGCGCGACATGCGCGGCCCTGCCGGCGTGGCCAACCTGCAGGCGCTGGTGGCCCAGGCAGAGCAGCTGGCCCTGGCCCCCGGCGGTGGCGGTGAAGCCGGCGCTGCCCGCAATCGGGCGGTGGCCCACCTGCTGCTCCTGAACGGCCTGCGCCGTGGTGAGGTGGCCCGCATCTCCCTGGCTGACTGGAACCCAGCCGAGCCCCTGCAGCTGGCCATCCGCGGCAAGGGCCGCACCGAGCGCGAGGCCATCACCCTGGACCCGCTGGTGGCTCAGTCCCTGGCGGCCTGGCTGGAGGTGCGCCCCAGCTGGGCACCCACCGAGCCCTGGGCTCCCGTGTTTGTGGCCCTGGACCCTGCTGTGCACAAGCGCATGGCCACCCGCTACCCCGAGCACCTGGCCGCGGCTGCTGAGCAGCTGGAGCAGGACGGTGCCGCCGAGGGCACGCCGCCCTGGCTGGAGGAGATGGGGCTGGCCTGCCGCAGCTGGGCCTTCGGTGGTGGTGCCATCTACCGCCTGGTGCGGGCGATGGGAGCCGAGGCCCTGGAGGGCCGAGTGGTGAGCCCTCACCGGCTCCGCCACAGCGCCGTCACCACCGCCGTGGCTGACCTGGGCTTCTCCATGGCCGACGCCCAGGCGCTGGCCCGCCACAAGAACGTGGCGACCACACAGAGCTACTTCGACCGCGCCGGCGAGCTGCAGGCCAAGGTCACCAGCGGCCTGGCCGCCTTCCTAACCACCCCCACCCCTGCCCCCGCTCATGCCGCGGCCAACTGACCCCAGCAGCGAGCGCCAGGTGCGCGAGCGAGCCAAGCGGATGCGAGGACCCTGGACTGAGCAGGTGCTGCGCAACCTGGCCGGCGCTGTGCTGCAGGCCACCCGCTGGCGGGCCTGGGAGTCTGCCGGTGGCGAGCCTGGACCCGACGACACCCCAGCCAGCTGGCCGCGGCTGCCTGACACCCCCGGCGAGCGGGTGGAGCTGGGCATCACCAAGCTGGACATGAGCACCCCCGAGGGCTGGGACGCTGCCCGCGAGCTGCTGGAGCAGCCTGGCCAGTGGGACGCTGGCGAGCGGCTGGCCCTGCAGGAGCGTGTGGCGCAGGAGCTGGCGCAAACCCTGGAGCACAGCCACCAGCTGGGCCCGAGCTTCTACAGCCGCCACAGCCAGCGAGCCGGTGAAATGCTGCTGCAGCGCACCCTGCCGGTAACCGTCCTGGCTGGCCCGTACCAGTCCCTATGGCGCAAGCCTGAGCACCCGCTGGGCCTGCCACCAGCCGATCACCCCGCCGGTGAGGCCCTGGTGGGCCACGAGGAAACCGCCGCCCTGGAGCAGGTGGCCTGGGAGGCTGCCCGCGAGCTGTACCGCAGCCTGGGCAACCCACAGCCGGATGAGCATGGCCGCCGCGGCCTGGAGCGCCCCGAGGAACTGCGCCGGTGGGGTGAGCGCCTGGGCCTGGTGGAGCCTGATGGCACCTTGACGGTGGAGCCCCTGGGTGATGAGGACGCGCACCGCGCGGCCACCGGCCTGCCCTGGAGCAAGGCGCAGGCCACCCTGCTCAGCCCTCGCATCCAGGCGCAGGGCGAGAGCCTGCCACCTGGCCACCTGCACCGCTCGCGCAAGCCAGTTACCCCTACCGGCGGTGGGCACGAGACGCTGGTGAGCGTGGCCGAGCACAGCAGTGCTCTGGAGGCCAACCCGCAGGCGTGGGCCCACCTGCAGAAGGCGCAGCAGCTGCTGGAAACCCACGGCCCTGAGATGGCCCGCCTGAGCCTGTACCTGTCCATGCACGTCTGCGGACGTCCCGACCCGACAGCCCCCTTCCTGGTGCAGGGCGAGGACCTGCTGCAGGACTTCGGCCTGGTGAACACCAGCGGAGGCCGCGGCCGCACCGCCGTGCTGGAGCGCAGCACCCGCCTGAAGCACCAGGCAGAACTGGCCCGCGCCCTGGACCTGGTGACCGTGCAGGCCAAGGACTACCTGGGCCCTGCTGACAAGAACGGCCGGCGGCCCTTCCGCCGCTTCACCGGCCGCCTGTGGCAGGTGGAAAGCCTGGAGCTGGGCACCGAGAGCCAGCTCACCCTGGGAGCCGAGGTGGCCCAGGACCCTACGGAGGTGGTGACCACGCTGCGGCTGCTGGTGCGCCCCGGCAGCTGGGTCCAGCTGTACCCGACGCGAGCCCAGGAGCCTGGTGCACAGCTTTGGTATGGCCACGTGGCCACCGCCGTGCTGCGGCTGAGCCACCAGCGGAACCAGCTGGCGGCCTGCCTGGGCCTGTACCTGAGCACCGCCCTGGTGGAGCAGAAGGCACGGCTGAGCGAGGGCCGGCGCGAGTTTCTGGTGGGCACCCTGCTGGAGCGGGTGACCGTGGCCCGTGAGCTGGAGCGGGCGCAGGCCCCAGGCTCGGCAGGGCGCGAGGCGGGCCGCCTGCTGCGGGACAAGTGGGTGGCGGCGCTGGACGTGCTCCACCACGCCGTGGGCTTCCGCTTCAGCTTCTGCCGGGATACCTACCCGGCGTGGGCCATCCCCGAGAGCCTGCTGGGCGACCGCGAGCCCTGGGATGGGCCAGCGCCGCATGGTGCGCTGGAGCAGCTGCTGAAGGGCCGCCTGACCGTGGGCTGGCCCCTGCCCGTGCTGGAGGCCAGCACCAGCAGCAAGGCCGCGGCCGAGAGCCAGGCGCTGGTGGCGCAGGTGCGGACCCCGCGAATCGGCGCAGCGCCTAGGGGCAAGCCGAGCGGCGCTCTGCTGAAGGAAGCCCGCCAGGCTGCGGGCCTGAACCAGCGGGCCGCCGCCGAACTGCTGGGGCTGAGCCAGTCCACCTACAACCGGGTGGAGACATGCCAGCGCCCGCTGCCTCGCACCGAGCTGAACCGCTACCTGGAGCAGCTGGCTGAGCACAGCCGCCGCGAGCGGTTCAACCGCGCCACCGGCGTGAGCTGAGCCGATGGGCCCACCCCTGAGCGACGCCGAGCTGGAGCGGCTCTACCCGCACCTGGAGCCCTGGCAACGGCATGAGCTGGAGCAGTGGCACCGCGAGCGCCACCACGCCTGGATGCAAGGGCAAGAGCCACCCGGACCAGCGGAACCGCCCTGGCCGGAGCAGCCCCCACAGGAAGGGGCCTGAAATACAGCTTTCCGAGCACTAGAAGGCAGGATGGATAGTGCACCGCGCCTATAGACCGTGCGCCTACATCTCCCCCTAGCAATAGCTGCGAGCATCGGACTCGCAGCAGCTCAACTACCCGCTCAGGCCCAATGGGGCCAGCCGCAATACCCACAAGGCGGGTACGGGCGGTGTCGGGGGTACAACGGCCCAGGCGGCCCTTGCTACGACGGCCCAGGCGGCCCGCTGTACACAGGACCAGGCGGACCTTGCTACGCAGGCCCAGGCGGGCCTTGTTATTCCGGGCCCGGAGGGGACGGCCGAGGCTGCAGACCCGATTGCCCTTGAGCTGGCCAGCGCCGTAGTGGCGGACGTCTGAACCCGTCCGCGGACGTCTGGCTAGCCTGTCAGTCAGTCAGTTGGCTGATAGAAGCCGTGCCCGCGAGCCCGAGCCAGCGCCTGAAGGAAGCCCAGCTACAGGCCCTGCAGATGGTGCTGCCCGAGAGCGCCGAGGTGGCCGACATGCTGAAGGCGTGGCGCGGCGCGGACGCCCGCTACTGGGGAGCCCAGCTACGCCCCTGCTGGCTCACGGCCGCCATCGAGCCCTACGGCCATTGCATCGGCTCATGGCATCCGCACACCCGCACCCTGAACCTGGTGCCGCAGCTCTGGCAGGGGCCGGCCGGAGCGGATGGCGTGCCCGCCTGGGTGACCGGCGTGCTGGTGCATGAGTGTTGCCACCAAGCCCAGGGCCAGCTGTACCGCCACCTGGACCGCGAGGCCACCGGCCCCCGAGGGCGCTGGACTGACAGCAGCCACCGCTGCCCCAGCTGGGCCCGCGCCGTGGAGGACGTGGTGAAGGTGGAAGGGCTGGACGTGTTCTGCCCGGTATGGCGGCGCAGCACCGGCAACCTGTGGCACCCCTGGGTCCCGGTGAGCGAGGACTGGCTGCAGTGGGAGCAGGCCGACCCGAGCGCCACCGTGGACGGGCGCAAGCTGATGAGCTTCGAGCAGGCCCGCAGCTTCACCCCCAGCGTGAGCCTGGAGGAGCTGGTGGCTGGCCTGGAGCTGGCCACCGTGAGCAAGTCCGGCAAGCCGGTGCAGTGGGACCTGTAGGGGCTGGCCCTGCCCCCACGCCGATGAGCTGAGGCGGTGGAGCAGCACCCCCGGGCTCTCCAACCGAGCCGATACCTGCCCTGTGCGCACAAGCTGCCTACCCTGTGTGCACAGGCCACTGAAACCATGCCCGGCACCGCCCTGAAGCCCGATTACCGCCGCAAGCGGGCCAGCCGTATCCCTGGTGGTAACCGCGCCAGCAAAGGCGGCTGCTGGGCCAGTACCGGAGGAGCCGACCGCCCCAGGCTCACCACCACCCTGCCGGTGGAAACCCTGGAGCAGCTAGACACCCTGGCGCTGGCCCACGACCTGCAGCGCAACGAGGTGCTCGCCCTGGCGCTGGCGACCCTGGCCCACCCCGAGCACGCCCACCCGCAGGCAGCCAAGCGGTTCCGCGAGCTGGCCGCGGCCTGGGAGGGCTTCAGCCATGGCGTGCAAGCCCCGCTCACCAGCAGGCCCCGCCGCTCCAGCAGCAGCAGCCCCCGGCCCGGAAAGCTGGACACCGCGGCCAAGGACCGCATCCGCTACCGCCTGGCGCAGGAAGCCAACGGCACCGCCCCACGCGGCTGGATGACGGCGCTGGCCCGGGAGCTGGGCTGCACCACCGGAGCCGTAAGCCGCGCCGCCAGCAAGCTCAGGGCGGGCGGCTGAGGACGTCCTGGGAGGCCCGCCGCAGGCCCTGAATCAGCGTGAATCAGCGTGAATCAAGACTGAATCACGGGAACCCCTGAAATCTCCTGTGTGCACAGGGCGAGAACCCTTGCGGCACCTAGTTACGCAGCCTGATTCAGTCTTTCCCGCCCAGTGCCCACGCTTTCCCGCCCAGCACCCACGCTTTCCCGCCCAGCACCCACGGTTGATTCAGACAAACCCAGTCAGGGCCTGGAGTCTCAGCGAAAATCTCAATGCAGAGGAACCTGAGGACTCCTTAGGAGTCCTGGCTAGGCCCTCCCTTGCGGTCGGGCCCGCCAACTTGAGCGGGACCCGAGCCAGCAGCGGCCATGGGCCCACGCCTTCTGAACCACAAACAAGCCCCCCGCCGCCGGAGCCCCTGGGCTTCACCAGCGCCGCCGCGGCCAGCCAAGCGGTTCCGCAAGCGCAGCCGCCCAGGCCATGCCGATGGGCAGCTCTACCTGTTCCGCCCCGCCTTCTGCCAGGTGCACCCAGCTGATGCCTGCCAGTGGTGCGGACAGGAGCCCACCACCTTCCTGCCTGATGGCTCTGGATGGTGCCTGGCTCACACACCAGCAGACGCCCTGCCCTGACCGCGCTACCGACACGCGACGGGAGAACGGCCACCCCCTGCTGGGCACGCACACAGCCCCCCATTTCCTGACCGACCACACCCCCATGGATTCCAACCTGCTGAAGCTCACCGGCTGCTGGGAGAGCACCACCAAGAACGGCAAGCGGATGCTGAAAGGCTCCATCCGCCCCGGCCTGTCCCTGCTCCTACTGGAGAACACCGAGGCCACCGGCAATCAGCCCCAGTGGACCGCCTTCCTGGCTCCCAGCGGTGAAGGCAAGGGCCAGAGCGATGACCAGGCCCCCGCCGCTTCCGCGTTCTGAGCCATGGCCGCCGCTACCGACTACTGCCTGGAGGAGCTGGAGCAGCTCCTGGACAACCTGGCTCACGCCACCCCCGACGAGGTGAGCGTCTGGCTCGACACCTACAGCGAGCGCGACCGGCTGGAGGCCATCCGATACCAGCTGCACAGGCTGCGCAGCGGTGAGCAGTTCTTGCTCGCGCTGCTGACCGCTCCGGGCTGTGCTCCCTAACCGAGAGGCACCCCCGGCCACCCCCAGACACAGAAAGGGGCCCAGCACCCCTGCCAGGCCCCCGTACTAACCGCCACCAGCATGGCAACCCCGACCCCACAAGAGACCTGCGCCAAGCGGCTGCAGCAGCTGCTCACCATGCCCAGCGGGCAGCGGTGGGCTCGCCAGTATCTGGACGGCACTGAGCCCAGCTATCCCCACCAGCGGAACCCGCTCACCCTGCGCGAGCTGAAGGACCACACCGCTGGCCGGCTCACCGTGGGCCTGCTGCCTGATGGGCACGGGGCCACCACCCGCCACGGCGCGATTGACCTGGACCTGCCCCGCGATGGCGAGAGCCTGCTGGACCTGCTGGAGCTGCTCCAGGGCCTGCAGGCCGCGGCCACCGAGCGTGGGCTGAGCACCTTCTGCACCTTCAGCGGCCGGCGTGGTTTCCACCTGGTGGTGCCGCTGGCCTTTCCGACGCCCTGGAGCGTGGTGCACCGGGCTCTCAGGCGGGTGGCGCGGGACGCGGGCTACGAGCCCGCCGAGCTATTTCCGGCCAAGGGCAAGTGCCTGAAGCTGGCCTGCGGCGTGCACGGGGCCACAGGTGCCTGGAGCCTGGTGCTGCCCGAGCTGCACAGCTGGCCGCTGGAGCAGCTGAAGGCGTTGGCCAGCGACCTGCAGGCCGCCCTGGATGCCGCGGCCCAGGGCCAGCCGCTGGAGCCCGACTGGGACGCCCAGGCGGCGCTGCTGGAGGCGGTGCAGCCCTGCGGGCCCCAGGCCCTGGAGGACGCCGCCGGCGAGAGCACCGTGCCCGACCTGGAGCTGCTGCCCGAGGGTGAGCACCCGGCTTGCATCCAGGCACTGCTGGAGAACGGGCCGCGGCCTGAGCAGGTGCTGAACGGCGAGAATCTGAACCTGGCCCGGTATGCCGCCCAGGCAGGGCTGGAGCAGGAGGAAGCCGAGGCCCTGGCCACCCAGCTCTGGGAGGTGACCCCCGAGGGCTACAGCCGCAAGGACCTGGGGGCCAGCCTGAAGAACTTCCGCAGCAGCTTCAGCAAGGCGCAGGAGGGTGAGAGCGCCTACCTGTTCCGCTGCAGCGACATGGTGGCCGGCGGCCCTGACCGAGCCAGGCAGCTGGTGGCCCATGGGCGATGCCAGGGCGAGGCGTGCCCGTGCTGGCCGTGGGGCTCAGGACGTCCTGAGACGCCCGCGGATGCCCCCGCTTCTGTCAGGCAGTTGGCTGATAGAGACCGGAAACCAGCATTTCCAAGCCCAGGAAATCGGGCCCCGGCGAGCGCCGCCGGCAGCCCCGATGAGGACCCTGGCGAGCTGCTCACCAGGCGGCTGTGGCGAGCCCTGCTGCAGGCCCACGCCGATGGCCAGGAGCTGCGCCTGAGCCTGGTGCTGGCCGCGGCCGAGCGCCTACCCGAGGACCCGCACCCGAGCCGCCCCGCTCACCAGGTGCCGCTGGCCGACGTGCTGGCCGAGCGCGAGCTGCTGGCGGCTGCCATGGGCCCCCACGGCGAGGCGGTGGTGAAGGCCGCGGCGCTGCTCAGCCCTGCCGGTTTCAACGGGCGCACCACCGAGCCCTGGGACAGCTGGGCCAGCACCCTGGCGGCCGAGCCCGCCCCGGCGGAGGACGTCTGGCGGGCGCACCTGGAGCACCTGGCTGAGGTGGCCCTGCGGGTGGAGGCCGGAGCCATTGGCAGCCAGCTGGCGAGCATCGCCGCTGGTGGTCTGGTGAGCGCCGCCGATGCCCTGGCCGGCACCGCCCTGCAGGTGGCCCAGCTGCAGCGCACGGCCACCCCTGACCTGGCCCCCGCCGACGACCACCTGGAGAGCCTGGTGGCCGAGCTGCTCAGCC
>Ga0222713_10003339_pt1 | contig 16692 bp, 31 predicted proteins | sample C33_649DmetaG_FD_165061 | JGI IMG/M metagenome (GOLD analysis project Ga0222713, IMG submission 165061) | Estuarine water microbial communities from San Francisco Bay, California, United States - C33_649D | ecosystem: Environmental > Aquatic > Marine > Unclassified | place: USA: California...
AATTATGTTAAACGCAGTAAAACAATATTATGAGCAAGGAAATAGTTGATATGTTTGAGTACATCCTCGATCAAATAGAACCAAGATGGAGAACCAATGATGCTGTTGTCGAAACTTTAGACAGAATCAAAGAAGGTAAGAACAAAAGATTCGAACCACCTACATTGAATGAGGTATGTGTCGAATTGAAAAGACTCAACGTGAGACATCCCTTTATGCAAGGCGAAAAGTTTTGGAACTTCTATGAGTCCAAGAATTGGATGATTGGAAAAAACAAAATGAAAAATTGGAAAGCTGCCATAATATAATATTGTAAAACAACAAATGAAAAGATTACTAAAGTTTATAGCAATGATTGTTTATATCCTTGGTATGTTGGCTTGTTGTTACTATGCTATTCGTTCAATTATGTACATCGATGAGTATACCAAAGAGACCACCAAGAATTAGTTCTCTCATGAACTGTAAACCAAAAAAACCAGCAATTATGATTGAGATAAAAGAAATCCCATTTCAGATCTGTGAGCACAACCCCAAGGCACAAAGTGTCTGCTCTCCAGATGAAACCGTTACCTTTAATGAATTTTTTCAAAACCTTCAAACTCAAATAAAAAAAATATATGACTCTACGAAATGCAATCCAACTGAAGAAAAACTTTCAGTTCGTGAAAAAAACGCTAACAACCTCCGAAACCGGAGACACTAAAGTTTATCATTATTTCGAATTGGCTGTCAATAGTGTTGTTCTACACTTGGCTCCAGATGACAACAGAGATAATGTTTGGTATGGATCGATCTTGAATTACTCAGTTAAGTTTTATACTTGGGATGGATTCAAATCTTTGATTAAGTCAATTCAAAATGGAGAATGGAATGAAGGCTAGAGTTGTTATGGCTACGATTAATGGTATACAGCAATGGCGTTTATACTACGAGCAGGAATTGATTGCCACTTTTGTCAATGAGGATTGGGCTCAGAACTATGCAGACTATTTAAATACACAAGGAGGCGAACAATGAGCAACAATAAACAAAGTAGCGTTAGAATATGAACGCAGACAAATTAGTTAAATTAGGTATCGATCTCCGGGATAGATGGAGTGGGGAGGTTAAAACAATCTGCCCCAAGTGTGCCCATAGTAGAAAGAAAAAGAGTGATCCGTCTCTTGGTGTCAACATTGATACCGGTGTATGGAAATGCCATCATTGTGGATGGAGTGGTTCTGTCAATCAATATGTGAGACCCGAACCAAGGAAACCAATCGAAACGGATGGTGTCTACGAGTACTTTGACAAGCGTAAGATATCTCGTGCTACATTAGATGCTTTTGGTGTCACAGAGGGCAGGGAATGGATGCCTCAGGATCAGAAGGAACACCGTGTAATTTGCTTTAATTATTATTTAGATGGAGAACTCATTAATATCAAATTCAAGACCGCTGACAAGAAGTTCAAGATGGTCAAAGACGCTCGAAAAATTCCGTACAACATTGATGCTATCAAAAATAGCAGTTATGTTATTGTATGCGAAGGTGAAGAAGAAACGATGGTGTGGCACCAATCTGACCTCGTTGCAATTTCTGTACCTAACGGTGCTTCTAAAAATAATAACAATCTCGATTGGCTGGATGCTACTTATGATTTATTTTCAGACAAAGTAATCTACCTTGCGACCGACAACGATGAGCCGGGTAGGAAGTTGCAAGAGGACATCGCACGCAGATTTGGTGGTCATGACATCCGAATGATTGAGTTCCCTGAGAACGAGAAAGATGCTAACGATTGCTTGAAGCGTTATGGTCAAGACTTTATCACACGCCTATTCGAGAATGCGAAAGCAATGCCGGTTGCTGAGATATCCTCACCTGCTGACTACCTCTCTACAATTCTATCTTACCACAAGGATGGATACCCCATTGGCTCTTTGGTAGGTATGCCTGAGACCGATGACCATATCTCATGGAATCGTGGCGAGTTGGGTGTGGTTACTGGTATCCCTGGTTCAGGTAAGAGTACATGGTTGGACTACATCTTTGTTCGCCTTGCCCATCTCAAGAATTGGAAGTTTGGTGTATTCTCCCCGGAGAATATCGCCCCTCTAAAAATTACTCGCATGACCGAACAATTACTTGGTAAGCCTTTGAGTAACATGAATCAAGGTGAGATTGAGCTAGGTATCAACATCATCAACAATCACTTTTGGTTTTACAATGTTGAGACCATGGAGGATTATACTCTCACAAACCTTCTACGCCTTGCAGAAATGCTTATCAAACGCAATGGAATTGATTGTCTTTTGCTCGATCCGTTCAACTACATTGAGAACGATGGAGATGACGATAGTTCAAACGAAAAGATTGGAAACCTCCTCAGAAGACTTAAAAAATTTGCAGTAAAGAATAATGTATTGGTCGTATTGGTCGCACATCCTCGAAAGATGGACAAGACATCCTCTGGGTATAACGTGCCTCGTTTGTATGATATATCTGGGTCTCATCATTTCTTTAACGTGCCTGATTGGGGCTTGGCAGTACATCGCTCGTTCCAAAATGGTCAGAAAGATCCGGTTGAGGTCCATGTACAGAAAATCAAGTGGCACTTCAGAGGTAAGTTAGGTAGAGTAGAATACGAGTTTGATCGTGAGTCGGGTCAATACTCAGAAGACGGAAATTTTAAATCATTACTAAATGTCAAAATCGATATTCAATCTGATGAAAATGATTTGTTCATCTCACCACAAGCGTGGGGAAGAGGTCATGGAATTCAACCTGAGCCCACACTACTATAAAGAATTTCAAAAGAAAGAAATGCTTTACAACCACAAGCCCATTCCTGTTATTTCAGAGGGATGGGTTCGCATCGGGGACTATTATCACCTCGAAATGCAAACAGCCATGGGAGTTAGTCACATCACAACAATTACTTATAAACTACGAAGATGAAAATAGTATACGACATAGAAACATTTAAGAATTGCTTTACCTACACTGGGTTAAACATCGACACAAAGGAAATGGATATCTTTGTGATTGGAGAGGGTAATTTGGGCTCAGACTTAGAGTCCTTCAGAACTTACCTCAAGAATTTAGAAGAGAAGAAAGCCGGGATGATTGGCTTCAACAACATTCATTTTGACTGGCCCATAGTCCGTGCCATCATGTTGGAGGAGTTGAGTACAGCAACCCAAATTTATGCCTGTGCTCAAGAGATAATTTCGCAAGAGAAACGCACCTACATACCACAAGAAATTACTCAGTTGGATTTGTATCTGCTGAACCACTACGACAATAAATCTCGTTCGACATCCTTGAAAGCCTTGCAGGTTTCTTGCGGATGGGATAACGTAATGGATATGCCGTTTGATCACACCACATTGATCGATCAAATCAATTTAGAAAAGGTCATCGGTTACAACAAAAACGATGTGGAATTCACAGCGTACTTTTATGACCTATGCCACGATAAAGTTGAACTTCGTAAGAAAATCGGTAAGAAATACAACCTTAAAGTGTTAAACAAGAGTGATGTGGTTATCGGTGAGTCAATCTTTTTGAAATACCTTTCGCAGGCTATGCAGATACCAATTCGCCAATTGACCGAGATTCGGGGTAAGCGAGCAGATGTACCTTTGAAGAAAATCATTTTGCCCAATGTGAAATTTGAATCGCCTCAGTTCAATAAACTTTTGACCCTGATGAACGAGACCACATCTTCATCTACATTCCTCAAGAAGTTTGTCGAGCAATTGGATACTCGCAAAACTACCAACGAACTACTGGAGAAATTCGAAGACAACAACATCAGGGTTCAGAGAATTGCACAGCAGAAGAAGAGCTTCAGTTTCTCTGTGAGATTTGGTGGGATGCGATTGGATTATGGAGTCGGGGGAATCCATGGTTGTGTTACACCCGGAGTCTACAAGTCAAGCAAAACGTATAACATACTTGACATCGATGTGAAGTCGTACTACCCAAACCTTTTCATTCAGAATAAGTTACACCCTCGTCAGATGAGACAAGATGTTTTCGTTAAGGTATACTCTGACATCTTCCAAGAAAGGGTCAAGGCACAGGGTGAGAAGGACCAATTGACTAGCGATGCATTGAAGTTGGCATTGAATGGTATGTTTGGTAAGACAGGATCAGATGTGTCTTGCTTCTACGATCCGTTTGTATTCTACGCCATCACCGTCAATGGTCAGTTGTTTATCTCGATGTTGGTTGAGCGATTGGTTGCCGCTGGTGCCGAGTTGCTTCAGGTAAACACGGATGGTGTAACAGTGAGCGTACCTCGTAAAAACCAAGGGCAAATCATAGCCATTTGTGAAAAATGGGAGCAAGAGACCAAATTGACATTGGAATATGCAGATTATGCATCTATGGTCATTCGGGATGTGAACAACTACATCGCTGTGCGTGAGGATGGTAAAATCAAAGAGAAGGGTGCATTCGAAACTAAAAAAGATTGGCACAAGGATAACTCATATATGGTTGTACCTTTGGCTGTTCGTGAGTACTTTGTGAATGGGACTCCGGTTGCTGAGACCCTACGCAAGCACGACAACATTCTTGACTTCTGCGGTCGCTACAAGGCTACCAAAGGCTGGCACGTTGAGTTTGTTTACCTTGATGGTAATGAAGAAAGGAGACTAGATTTCGGCAAGATATATCGTTTCCTGCCGGTATATAGAGGCGGTGTGTCTTTGAAGATTAACAAGGATGGTCGTGAGCACCATTTGTGTGAAGGATATCAGACTTACCCATTCAATCGCAAGGATGAGTTTGACAAGAGTAATTTGAACTACGGATTTTTTGAAAACGAATGCAGGAAACTAATAGAATTGATTCAGCCGAAACAACTGAGTCTCTTGTAAGAATCAATGTCCCTCACTATGGGATCGATCTTCGTGTGATACTTCTTGGGTTGCGATATGAACTCGTGACCCAAGACCTTTGCTTTTCTCACAAGATAGAGAAACATGGGGATAATGTGATTGTGCCGACCCTACGACAGAGATTCACTACCAAGCCCATAAATGGTTACCTAGTGGTTCATTGTCGCAAGAAAATAAAGATTCCCATCTTACTGGATGGTGAGTTGCTTTCGGTCCGCTGTGTGGATGTATTAGCAGATTTCTTAGAAAAGAAACAGGTGAACTACCCTATGCTTTTACCTTCACCCACTCACGAACATACCGTCCGTTTACAAACTTCAAGATTGGTATCTCTCGAACCATCACTTCTTGAGGCTTTGTCCGCTCAGACTTCTTGACGATGTTCTTGTGCATAATCTCACAGGCAACCATGGCATCTGCTAAATCCGTATTCTCAATCAGATAGTTTTTTAGATCGGTTATCATATCGATAAACCAGATGTCATCACAATGGGCATTGAGGTAATCGATTATGTAAGTATTGCCTCGTTCTGCTGTGGTATCGTTCTTGTAATACCCAACGGAGTCATCGTCCTTAAAGAATCCCTTACCAAGAAAGATGGGCTTCTTTGCCAACAGATTTATTTTACCCAACTCCTTATACTTCTGCTTCACAACACCACCACGGTTAATCTCAATCATTGCTATGGCGTTGTTGTAGTACTCCTGTAGTTTTATCATGTTGCCTACGATGATATCAGGATCTGAGTCCCTTTCTGCATAGTGAGCTACATAACGATTGGTATCTATATCTTTGATGACTATGGCTTGCTGAGAACCATCGCCCATATTCTTTGAGTTGAAAGGAATCGGGTCAATACCTCCGATGTATGTATGTCCTTCTCTAGGCTCTTCCAAGAAATGTATCTTGCTGCTAATGTTTGGCTTTTTAAGAATCGCACCATCGTAATTGTATTGTAATTCCGAACGATCAATGGGAGGACGTGTGCTCAAGATGATTCTCTCTTGGGTATCCAACTTGGTCATGATGTGTTTAGGGAATGCACCATGGCCAGCCACAGAAAACACCTCATTGATATCCAATGGATACTGCTTGATGAATGAGTTTAGGTAGGACTTGTCCTCCAACTTATCAAGGGTATCCCTACTCTGCATAATCCATTCTGTCGCACCCTTCTCATCGCTGTGACCGTTGGGACAAAAGTTTAGAATTTTGCCAGTTTCCTTACCATTTATGTCTAATTCGGGAGCCTCCATAATCCCTTGATTACCAGGGAGAAAGAGGGTAAGAATCTTCAATGCTTCGGCATTTTCCCACAAAGTTTTGGCTAACTTCTGGCCAGTTGATGTGGCTTCCCCGGCACTTCCCCCGATGACAATTGGGGCCACCTTTACGAAGCCTGATTTGGTACTCGCCTGTGCTGATTTGTAAACCTTGTCAGCCTTGGGATGGAGCATACACTCGTCAATAAAAATGTGCATCGCACGATATGCCTCGAATGCTGTAGGTGTATCTACGGTCTCCTTGGTGATGATTTGGGAATCCAAACCTGTTACCTTACCTGTCTTGTTATCCCTGCGACCCAAGTGTAAGTAACCTTCTTGTCGGGTAGATACAATGCCGGGCTTTGCATACTCATCAAACTCATCGTACACCACACGCAATTTGTCTTTGAATAAAGCCTCAAGACGTTTTTTATCTGCTGATGTAATGAGCGAGGTAGATCCTGGATTGGTCATTGCAATCCACATCGGAATGATTCCCCCGAAGATAAACGACAGACCGACCTCACGTCTTTTTGTGATAAACAAGTCGTGGTTAGTCCTTCTAGCCTCTAGGTATCCGTTATAGATTAAGTCATCTATATCTCGCCAAATCGGTCTTTTTTTGTAACCTCTGGCGTCTTTTACGAAACTTTGTGTTAGTGCATAGTAGTGAGCCCCAACCAAATCGAAACGACCATCAACCCAATATTCTTTCTCCTTGCCCCACCAAAGTTCTTTCTCTTTCGGTGTTGCGTTGGGATTCAGACCATATTTGGAAAACCATTTGTCATATTCAAATTTGCTTGCCTTCATCTTCTTTGTGATATGCGATCAAGAAAGCCACCTTCCTCTTCGACATTGTTGTCTTCGGGATAGGCTTCTAGTTTCGCAAGTTTCAAACTCTTGTTGATTTTATCTCCTGCCTGGAGTAGTTGGAACAAACCCTTTTGATAAGGATCGTCCAAGTCGAGCATTTCATCTCTTACCTTTTGCATCAATTGTTTGGATGCAGAAACCAAAGTCGAATAAAAGTCTTTAGCAGGATCAAACGATTGAACCTGTAGTCTTTCTATTGCCTCAGTTTCTGAGATATTATTTTCCCTTAGGTATTCCGAGAGAGTCTCTAAGCTCTGCGATTTTACGTTTTTGGTCTTCAATTTCTTTTTGTGCTTTGTTTGCTTCGATTGGGTTTCCTACTGCTGTGTAGTAGTCACACCAAGAAATTAACTTCTGAAGTTCAACGACTTCTTTCTCAATTATTTGTTTATTGCCCTTAGCCATAATTTTAAATCAAAGTTTGAAAAGTCCCCCTCTTCTATTACTTCCCCCAAAGATAGATAAAATCTACATAAATTACCTAAAGTCAGTAATTGTTGACTTGTGGCTGTGTTCATATAGTTATTATCGTTATTCAAACCACCGATTAACGCCAAGTGGATTTCATTTCCCGGACAATAGTTCAATGGATAAAGATTGCCCTGTGGGCATATGCAATGTGTGAACAAAGGGGTCATTCTGTTGAGCCCACCAACATGATATTTGTCATTGGACAACCTAACCTTTTCCTGCTCGTGCTTGGCTATGTCGCAGGGCCTTAAATCTGTACGGCTATATGTCCAATAAATTTTCACAACTTGCTAAATGATGACGATATCTGATCGTCCTTGTATTCTTCTGAATACACCGCATTAGGGTGTACAAATTCTTTTGGCGGCTCTTCAACGTACTGAGCAATCATTCTGTTCAGATACCACTGGGCTTTCTTCAAATCCTCTACCCCACCCTTCTGCTCACATCTCCAGATATACTTAATTACATTGGCGGTACAAACGGCATCCAAGCCTTTTTTGTGGACCGTTGCTGCTTCGATAGCATCGATACATTCAACTCTACCTTGTTTATAGTGCGAGGGGTTTACGTTATCTTTCATCTACAAATTCTTCTGGTGGCACAAATATACATAATTCTTTCGGGACTCGATAAAAATTATCCAAACCTGTACGATCGTTTGTTTTAATATATAATTTTTGTTTATAATTTTCGTTAAATATAATATCCGAGTTGCAGAATATCGCAGCCTTTGTTTCCTTGCAGATGATGACATACCAAAAGTGTTGCTCTTTCCACTTCTCCTTTCGGCTCAGGAATGAAACGGATGGGAAAGGGAAGTCTTCTCTATTGGTCCACGGTCTTTGGGGTTTCATTTCGACCTCCCAATAGTAGCTTTTGCCATTCTTATCGGAGACAAGATCTACTGCATATTTGTCACTATTCTCCGAAATATTGTGACCCTTCGAACGCAAAAAAGCCATGAGTAATTCCTTACCTATGGCATCGTTGTCATCGAATGATTTTTGATTGAATCTCAAGATTTAAATCTATAGGCAATAACCATTCCAATAAGGAAGGCCACTAATAGATACCACCAATTGATAATTTTTTCGGAGTAAACTCTTCCCGGAACTTTCACCTCATAGGGTATTGTATCTCTGAAGGTTATGGTGTCGGGTTTGATTGTTACCCCGAAGAAATCACCTCGCCTTTCGATGATTAATTTTTCGGTCTCAATGATGGTATCATGTGAGATTATGAATGAGTCTTTGTACTCAGGAACCGGCACCTTGGTTTCTTTGATTATGGTATCCTTTACGATTATCGTATCAGTTTCGACTAAATACGGATATTTGCGTATCAGTCGATCGTATCTTTTCTTCGGAGTCCCACAGGAAATTATCGCAATGCACATTACGGTAATTAGGGTTGCAATGAATCTATATTTCATAGTACAAAGGTAAGGTTTATACCTACATCCTTACTATAAACAATAAAAGCCCACCGATTAATTCTTTGTTTATTAGTTTATTACTAATACAAAAATAATAACCATTTCAAGTTTTCTCCTTTACGAGTTCGGAGACCAAGAAACATTTCGCCCATTTTTCAGGGCCGTTAGCCGATTTGAGTTGCCTCCAGCTAACACGAGTCAATTGTTTTCGGTGGGCTTTAAAAAGTAAGAGTTGCACTTTAGTACAACCCTTACTACTAAACTAAACTAACTTCACTAAATCAAAGCATGAAAACCGAAACAAATATAGTAAAAATTTGTTACAGTAGTCGGAAATTTTCCGAATTTGTCCTGTTTTTTTAGCAAAAAAGTGGACATTTACTTATGAAATTTCACAAGCACCACCAGCACAAGCGGCCTCTCCTAGTAGACTTGTATTGTCGCTAATTTCTACAATATTTGCGACATTTATCTTGCTCACAACCTTAGATAATTCAAGGTAGGTGGCCTCATCAATATCCTCAAAAGGAGTCTGCTTATATGAACCCAAATCCTGTGGCATAAACGACAAACCATTGTAGTGATTTTGGTTTTCCCACAGCCATCCTCCAACGATTCCCCATTCATTTGGTTTCATAGTTACGCTCGCTGATACATTGTGCGTATTCTCGCCATAAACGTGGCCAGGTTTGATCCATTTCTCGTGGAGCAACTTCACCCTTTCCAAGAACTGAATTGCACTTTCTGAGTGCCTAGTAATCGCTCCTTTAGGTGCAGCGATTGGAACACACACATAAGCCTCAGAAGAAGTATAAATACTATCCTCTAATAATTCTGGATGATTGATTGCCAAATAGGTGTAGAGTGCTTCGCTTTTGCTTACTCGCATTCTACGAATGTAGTACTCTGAGTGCCAAGCGTGAACACCAGATGAGCATCCCAATACGATTGATGAAGTTCCTGATGGCTTGATTGTAGTAATACGAGCAGAAGGATTGATTCCAATTTCTTTAGCGACAACTTTGTTGGTTCTGTAAGCCATCTCAGCAGCTTCTGGCATATCTAATTCAAGAACTTTGCCCGATGCAATACCAGTCATTCCGATTCCCAATAGGGCTTCTCTTTCGGTTACTTCTTTCCATTCGGGTCTCAGATAATGAAAATCGGTGTAAGATGCTTGCAATGTTCCAATAAAGGCAGCAGCAGCCGTTCTCTCTTCGAAATCGTGCTGATCTTTCAAATCAGATGCATTAATCTCCACTAGATTACAGAATTGGAATGAGTTCAAACTAATCTCAGCACAAGGATTAGTTCCAAGTTCCAAGTCATTGGTAAAGAAGAAACCGGGCTCGCCTGAGTTGCTTAATTCAACCTTCTTCCACAAATCTAAAAATTCGTTCTTGCTGACCTTACCACGGAGCAATTTAGCACTATTGTTAGCACGTCCACGTTGTGGGTTGGCTATGTACCACTCACCAAATTTGCAGGTCAACATCTCTTCATCATCGTAATCAAACAAGGCAATCATTGCTGATCTACGGATACCACCAGCCAAAACTGCGTTTGCAATGTGACATAGGATATCGTGACACTCCAACGATGATAGTTGTTCTCCATCTTGTTTGCGTTCAAAAATGGCTTCAATCTGAGCCAAACAGATACGCAATGGTTCGGGACCAGGAGCAACACCACCTGATGTGATTAGTCTTTCGCCTTTTGCTCGTATCGATCTAAAATCGAAATTAGGCTTCCAGTTGCTGAGTCCAAAATAGGATTTGACCAAGACTTTAACTGCATCAGCCCAACCTTCAATATTGTCAGGAATGAGATACCTTCTCTTTTTCGTAGCTCTAGAAATGGCAGGCAACTTAGCAATATGATTACGGCTAACACTATAGCCCACTCCAGTGCCCGAAAGCAAAAGGAACATAGTCTCACTAAAAGCCCTATAATCGTCAATATGAAGGTAACTACAGTTAAAAAGACGAGCGTTATTAACTTCAATAGGCTTACCAGCGAATTGAAGAGAACGCATAGAAGGGAGGATTTTTTTATCATAAACGAATGTATAGGCTTGTCTAATTTGTTTTTCTAAATGAGGAAATTTACGAATGTGCATCTGCATATTGCGATCTGCAATTTCGTTCCAGATTTCTCTTCTTTGAACAGGCTCAACGTATTTGGCGTACTTAGACCATACAACGATGTCCGATAGAATTTCGTGATTGATTTCCATATCAGAATGCCTTTCCGTGTTTGTAACCACGCATAGAATTGTACTTCATTTTCAATTCGATATGCTTCTCAAGGTCGATGTTCATACCTCCACACAAATCAAACAAACGAATGGCTACGTCTGCGATTTCATCTTCGAAAGTTGACTTGATTTTCTCTTCAAATAAAGACTTCCAAATACCTCTGTTCATTTGGAATTCCTCATCGGTGTATTGCAACTGAATGTCGTGCATCAAACCATCAGCAACTGCTTTTTCAGCATACTGATTTTTACGCAATGCTTCTTGTGCTTCTGCCAATTCAGATACTACAAGCATTAACATTTCGGACACGTTTCTCTCTGTGTCCCAAAAGCCTTTTTCTTTGGCTGTTCCGTGTGCTTTTGCTATTAAATTTTTCATAAGGGCTACAAATATAATCTGAGCCCAAACCTAAACCAAATTATTTTTTGGTTGTTTTTCCGTTCTTACCGTTACGAGCACGGTTGGTAGCACGCTTCTCAAGCACCATACTGCCTGACTTTGTGTGACTTAAATCAACACCACTAGAATGACGCTTGCCGTAAATTTTTCTCTTGCGTGCCTCAGCATTAAGTTCAACACGTTTTGCAACCTGATCAGGTCGCTTATTGAATGCCTTTTGGGTAGTGTAATCCCTACCAGTTGCTTTGGTGCTTCCGGGCTTTTTACTTTTTCCTACGATTGTGTTCTTGGCCATCTTGTTTATCAATTATTTCTCCAATGATGTAGGACATTCCTATTGTAAAGGTAACAAATAATAACCCGAATAGGAATCCACTAATCATTTCTTTTTGGCTGTCTTTGCAGACTGTTTAAATGCCTTTGCAGTAGGAGCCCCTTTGGTGCCGGGCTTTCTCATTTTCTCTCCGCTGCCTGCTGCAATACGCTTTTTCTTAGCATTAATGTTTGCATATAATCCTGGTTTCATCCTTGACCTCTGTATTTTTTAATGTAGTTCTTGGAGGTCTTCAAAGACGAACTCTTCTTTTTAGAAACAACTCCCGGTCTTTTAATGGATGCCTTTGGCTTCCACTTGGTAGCCTCTTTACTTGATTTTACTTTTGCTGCCATATATACATTCTGAAATAATCAAACTCTTCTTTACCGCCTTCTTCAACGTAGTTCAAGTAAGCCTCGTATATTGGGCCTCCGAAACTAACTTCTTGATAAGAGGTGTCAACGCCACTACCAATCATTTTAACTTGGTAGAATTCAACCTTTTGTTCAATCACCTCCATTGCTTTTACTACCTGCTCTGTTTTGGCTTCAGCAACTATAACAGCTTCTTTCAGTTCGGCTTTCTCCTCTTGCTTTTGTGCAACAAGTGCTGCACTTTTGGTTTGAGCAACTTTGGTTACCTCTGAGGCCAAACTCAAATTTCTTTGAATCTTCGCCATCATCATTTCAATCTCATCTACAGGAGGAGTAGTAACTGCACCTACGGGAAATGAAATTTCAATCAATAATAAAAATACGCAAAATGCAATAATGAGCGTTCTCACAATTTTTTAACTGTGTTGATAATCCGCAGTTCTGTTATGGCCGCAGATAGAGCAGAATCTGATTTCTTTAGAGCCGCTCCCATTTTATCCACCTTGATTTCAAGGGCATCAATCTTCTTGTTAGATTTTTCAATCTGATCAAGATAACTCGTCTTACCGTCATAGTACAGATAGCTAACAGCCAGCAGCATACAAAAAGCCACACCTGCAACTGGATTTTTTTTGAAATCATCGAAGGAGATGGGTAAGGGATTAGTTTTAACTTTTGGGGTGCTCATTCTTTTATCTTTTTATAGTAGTAGATAATTGCCATAACGCCTGATACACAGCCGATTAGCCCAACGGCTACAGCTACTACAGGTTGCCAAGCAGTTGCTATAGAAATTAAAGCGGAGGCCCCAGTCAAAATCGTAAGCCCATCGGCTGTGGAATCAGTTTGTTGAATCATTACTTTTTTTTGATTTTTGCAGTTACTGTTTTTGTCAAACCCATCCTAGTCTTTATTCCTTTTGGCTTTGGGTATTTTGCATTATCCATATATGCTATAAATGCACTTTTTGGTGCAGCCTTAGAAGTAGATTTTGGTTTTGGTTGTTTCATAGCCATTATTTTTTCTTAATACATTTTTATTTTACCAGTCGGGCTGCCTTTTTTCTTTGGTAAATTTACCGTTTTACCAGTTGGAGTGCCTTTTTTCTTTGGCAATGGTTTTAGTGCACTAGGCTTGCTTGGTGCGGCAGATTTTGGAGGACCAGTGGTTTTTCCCATAGCTTTCGCTTTAGCAAATCTTGCTTTTGCCTTCGCTGCATCTTTTAAAGATACCTTCATTCCTGTAGGCATCTTTGGATTTTTTGGAGTCATCATAGTTGTATTTTTTATTTTTTCTTTGGTTTTTTAGAAGCACTTATTGCTATGGCAAGAATTTGTTTTTTGCTGCGTGGATCTTTCCCTCCAGGTTTAGCATAAGCCTTGTTCTTTTTCATTAGTTCCCTGACGTTTTGTGAAACACTTTTTCCGAGTGGCATTACTTTTTCTTTTTAGACAAACCTTTAGATACAGCAGCCGTAATCATACTGCCCATCTTCTTCATCTTGGCTGCTTTTTCTGCCTTTTCTTTTTTCTTATAAGCAGCAGTTTCTTCTTTTTCAACCTCAATCTTCATACCCTTAGGTACGCTGATGGTTTTACCGTTGGATTTTTTTACAGGTTTTTTCACAATTAGAATCCCCCTTCATTATTACGTCCTTGTGGACGGCACAAATTGTTTCCACCGCCAGTAGTGGCTGCTCGTTTGCCTTTTTGCTTTTTTGCATTTTGCTTACGCATTTCCTCCATTGTCTTAGGTTTAGACTTCATGTCTGCGTAGTACTCCTTGGCCAATTTCTTTCTCTCTCTTCCTTCCAATTTTGTTTTCAAGCCCTCGTTGATTGTACGAATTGCTTTTCTTTTGTTTGAAGGAAGATTTTCACCTTTAAATACAGGCTCATTAGGACTGCTTACATTACGCTCGTAACGTCTTTTTGTACGCTCTGCTTGTCTTGCACTTTGTCGACCTTGGCGTTTTACATAACCAAGTGTGTTATCGTCTTTTATATCGCCTCTACGAGCAGATACACTTGCACTAATTGCACGACCTTCTTGTTTTACCATAGTACCAGCCGCTTTTGCTTTGGCACCTACAACTGCTTTAGTTTTGTTGATTCGGGCCTTAACCTTTTGCATAATTGGTCCGGGAGTCTTTTTAATAGCCATTATGGTTTCTTTTTAGTTGGGATGTAAGACTTGCCAGTCAAACGTCTTTTAGTGTTAACCATATCGGCAACAGCACCGACAGCAGTAGCAGCCATACCACCAATTTTCATTGCGGTTTGCTTACGTTTTTTAGCAGCACCAGCAGCACTCAAAGGAGGCTTAACCTTGCTAGTCTGTTTCATAACCTGTTTTTTGGTTACGGCTCCGATTGTTGGTTTCTTCGGTTTCATTATTTTTTAGGTTTGAGTGTTTTAGTAGGTACGGTTTTTTCAAATGTCTTTGAATAAGCTGGACCCTTAGGTTTAAACTGCTGTAAACCAGTCTTACTAAAGATAGCAGCACTATCTTGATAGCCTTGAGATGGAGGTCCCATTCTATAGACATTAGTAGTCGGTTCTGTTTTTGGTTTTGGTGCGTTAACACTACCCATAGCCGCTCTCTTCATCATATACTCTTGCATAGATGGTGAGCCTTTCTTTTTATCGTTTTTTGCCATTTTTCTTGGATTTAATTGGTATATTTAATTTAACATTTGCTCCGTAAGACTTTCCTGTTCCGATCTGAGCCCCAAGAGTAAGATTTTTATTTACTCTTCTCTCTATACCGATATCGGCACTTCTATAACCAGGAGCAAAATCAGCCTTGCCGGTTACAGTTGTTTTCTTACGTTGAACAGAAACAGATCCGCCTCCGCCTATATTTCTTCCTTCTCCATATGCATACAGAGATAATTTCGGAGGGTCTTTCTTTACGGTCTTTTTCATTTATTCTTTTTTACTTTAATCTTCCCACTAGGCTTAGTAGGCTTTGAGTTGTTGTGTTCTAGCTTCTTAGCTACAAAATTACAGTTGTACATATTAGCACTTCCATCTTTTACGGGCCTGTCTCAGACGTGAGTTTGGATCTGAGGCCGCCTTGGGGAACATTTTCATTTGACCAGCACTACGAGCACAAAATGATTTGCGTCTTTTAGCGTCTGCACTACCTGCCTTTACCTTGCCAGTTACAGCAGTCTTCAATTTACTTCCGGGATTTGCTTTACGATAAGCAGCGACACCTTTAGCCGTCATACCTGCTCCCTTCTTTGTTGGGAGGTAATTGGCGTTCTTGCCTGTGGTTGTTTTCGCTATGGGCTTATCCTTCGGCATTTTTCTTCTTGAAAATCTTATTAGCTGCTCCGAGACCCAATGCACCAAATGCAAGGGCAGTTACACACTCTACCAAGATGGCAGCAGGTGCAACGTGTTCTTCAGAAAAAGAGTTATGATACATAGTAGCACACAAAGCAATGGCACACAATATACCCACGAAACGGTTTGCTGAAAACTTACCATGCTCGTCTTTGAATATCTCGAAAAATTTCATAACACTAAGTTAGTTAAAATTTCTTTTTTTTACAAGCCCGGAAATGGTGGTGGTGGTGGTGGGATGTATTCGGCTTCGGGTAAATCTAAAACCCAAGCGTATTCACTTGCTTCAACTTCGGGTTTGTCCTCATCGGAAAGGAACAAAAACCAAACGCCGTTTATATCTTGAACGCAATTAAAAAACTGATAAGGGGTGTAATACTGCCCTTGTATCAAATCTTTTTGTTCGGGTGTAAGTGTGTAACCTATCATACATTTCGGCTTAAAGTGGTTTGAAATGCTTCAACTGATGTATTGAAATTACTCATTTGAGTTGATGTAATTCCATTTCCTATAAATCCAAGCGCATTTTCTCTATTCTCATAACCTTGCCCACCTCTTGCAAAAATAAAATTTCTTGAAGCCAATGTTCCCGTAGCAAGGCTTGTATATGTTACTATAGTAGATTTTAATTGAATAAATTTTGTTGTCAATCCCGTTCTTGACATAGCATTAAAACCACGACAATCACTAACTGCTCCACCATCATTTGCAGCATCACTAATATATCCATATTTTTGACCATCAGTATACCGAATCCAAAATTCATTAAATGGACTTAATGAAGTAGGTGCGCCCCATCCAAAAGAACCATTGGATGTATTATTTGTACGACAATAATACCCATAACTCATATCACTAATTGAATTCATTGTATTCAAATTTACCCCCGTATCCATATACGCATTCGTCCCATTTGGAGTTACCCCCGTACTCGCAAAAGTCCAACCGCTTGTAAAAGTACCCGTAAAACTTGAACTCTTTAAGTTCTGGGCACACGCTGCGGCACTTGCCCCTACCATTGGATAAATGGCTTTCATCTTAGTCCATA
>Ga0222713_10003340_pt1 | contig 16690 bp, 26 predicted proteins | sample C33_649DmetaG_FD_165061 | JGI IMG/M metagenome (GOLD analysis project Ga0222713, IMG submission 165061) | Estuarine water microbial communities from San Francisco Bay, California, United States - C33_649D | ecosystem: Environmental > Aquatic > Marine > Unclassified | place: USA: California...
TGATGGTAAGAAGGACTTTTATCAGGTTGTTGGGTATTCAAAACGTGTCTAATAAATAATTGATTATGGGTAAGTACAAGAAACAGTATGAGCAGGAAGGTACCTACGAACCTCAATACTCTGGCAAGAACGTTAAGTACGGAGATGAAGAGTTTGAGTTTAAAGGTGGTAAACTTAAACCTGTCCATAAGGTAAAAAAGTTTAAATAAGTTTTTGTCGTTCGGGTTTTTGGCGTATATTTGTATTGTTAAACGATACAACTATGGAAAACATCATCAACATCTCTCGACTCCACACCACCGACTACATTAAAGGAAACAAAGGTCAGTTCCGAGCAATCTCTAAGGTTAAAGCTGGTTTCATGACCACAGTAGATTTTAATCAACACACTAACGAGACATTCTCAAAAGACCCAAGTCAGGTGTTGGGTTGGTTCAAAAAAGGAGCTCTCCAAACTGTGGAGTTCAAGGCTGAAGGTTCAAACTACTGGCTTACAGTGTTTGCTCGTGTTGGTAAGAAAATCAAGTTGGTTGACCAAGATATTTTGAAAGGTTTGAAAGTTGGAACTATTAACTCTTTGTGGTCCAACACTGAACTTTACAGTCAATATCAGTACAACGCGGTTAAGGCAAAAAATTGGGACAGTATGGCATTTGTTATGAACGAAGAAAAAGTTGAATTGGTATGAAAGTAGAGGTTAGCTTCACGGGGGAGGACGGTAAAAAGCAGAAGGTAGTCCTCCCCCTGGAGAATATGTGGTTATCTCACGGTAACTTTTCAGGAATGGGTCAGTTTAAAAAATTGAAAATGAAAAAGGTTGAGTAATAAAAAACCCCTCATCAGAGGGGTTATTTTTTTTAGAATTCTTTATCAAAATCGATACCTCGTTTAAATCCGAAGCCACCGACATAACTTTCAACCTTTAATCTCTTTTGGTAGTATCTCATCATTTCAAGAGCTACCTTACGGTCGTACTCTTTGTCGTCAGTTTCAGGAACCATTAAGTCAACGTAGATAGAACCTCTACCTCTTCTTTTTGGACCAATATATGTGTTGATGTCTAACATATCTGAATCTGATAAGTCGAAGTATGGGTCATCCACTGGGAATGTTGCCACTGTGTTTGGGTCATCCTCTTCTTCATCATCATCGTCTTCAAACTCAGTTTGTTCAACCATGGTCATATCAACTTCCATCTCACCATCTTCGTTTTTGGTTTCATTCATAAGGAAATCAAAAACTTGGTCCATGTTGTTTTTAGCTTCTGCGATATGGTCTTGTGCCCAATCGTGTCCACCGTCGAGGATTTCCTCAATCATTTGGTCATCCATCTCTAACAACATTTTAGCTTGTCTAGCGATTTGTTCTAAATTGGAGAAGAACATATATCTTTCATTTTCTTGCTCCATTAGTTTTTTTTCTACGGCTTTTTGTATTAAATTTGTAAGCTCAGATTCGGTAAGGGTAATTTTATTCATCGGAATTTGATTTTAACTATAAATATGAGTATATTAGAAAAAAAGTGTATGGAACCTAAAGAAGAAAAGAGTTATCTATTGTTGGTCTACGGCAATTACAATGGGGGTGAGAAGTTTGTTAAGGAGATTGTCAACCAGTTTGCACCTGTCCTTAGTTCAAAGATGATGAAGTATACGTGGGGTGAAAACGGTATGGTATGTAATTTTGATAGCAATGTCGATTTTAATGACCTCCAAGCGTTTGTGCAAGATACCATGGGTATGATGTGTGAGCAATACTTCTTCATGGAAAAACCCGACAAAATGTCTGTACATGGACCACAAGAGATTATTGAACACCTTTTTGAACCTGAAAACAGTGTTGATGGATATGTATATAATAATCCAAATCTTGAAGACCATAATGGTATGGAACTTGACAAGATTATGGAATTCTTTATGTCAATTAAAGAAGATGGTGAATATATATTGAATGAAGATGAAGAAGAAGATGATATTGATATTGAGTTATTAAAGAAGAGTAAAAAGAAACCGACACCAAACATCGATGAGATTTTGGATAAGATTGTAGACAAAGGAATGAATTCATTAACGAAAAAAGAAAAGAAAATTTTAGACAACTATTCAAATGGAAAATAATTTTAACGAAACAGGACGTTCATTGTCCGCTCTGAATCAAGATGAGATTCAAATGTACCTTAAAGATATTCGTAAGATTAAGGTAATGACTCCTGAAAGGGAACGAGAACTGTCTGAACGTATATGTTCAAATGAGATTACCAAAGAAGAAAGGGAAGCTATTCACCGTGAGTTATTGGAGGGGAACCTTCGATTTGTTATTACGGTAGCTAAACAATATCAAAATCAGGGTATGGACCTTGGTGATTTGATTGCTGAAGGTAACTTGGGTTTGATGAAAGCCATCAAGAATTTTGATTGGACCAAGAAGTTGCGTTTCATTTCATATGCGGTATGGTGGATTAAACAATCAATCATTCAATCGTTGAATGAAAACTCTCGTACCATTCGTCTTCCAGTTAACGTGGTTCAAGAATTACAAAAGGCAAAAAAGGAATTCCAAAAGACCGATAAGGAGATGGACCCTAAGTTTGCTGCCCTACCAAAGGTTATTGATTTGGATATGTGTATCAATGAAGATGGTGATACGTTGGTAGATTTGATTGAAAATACCAATGCGGTACAACCTGATGATGGATTTGATACAAAAGAAATTTTGAAAGACAAACTCCGTGAGATTATGGGTATCTTGGATGAGCGTGAACGTGCTATTGTTGAGGACTATTTTGGTCTTGCAGGGACTCCAAGAACTCTTGAGGACATCGGTGGTGACTTCGGTTTAACAAAGGAACGTGTTCGTCAAATTAAAGAAAAGGCGTTGAGAAAATTACGTAATGAAAGTTCCGTTTTGTTTGATTATCTATAAACTTGATATTTATTAAATAAAAAACTATGGAAAAGTTTAAAAAATACCGTGAGTGGATTGTACTAGTTTTGGTACTTATCCTATTCTTTAAAAGCTGTGGAACCTCAACCCGATTGGAAAAAATTGAGGACAGAACTGTTGTATTGGAACAAAAAATCGATGATACATACAACAAACTTCAAAGAGATTTAAAAATTGAAGGATTGAAAGCTGAGAAAAGAATGATTCAAGCGTCAGACCGTAGAATCATGGACGTTCAACGTCAATCTGAAATTGATAAAGAAATTGAAACTTTAAATAAGTAATACGATGAAACTTACGGATTGGATACAAAAGAACCTAACTAAGATTATTGCGACCTCGTTCGTAATACCTATTCTATTGGTTGCTTTTGTATCCATATCCCACGTTACAACGTTTTATGAATTAGCAAACCCAATTAGTTGGGCTATCTACCTATCGGTTGCAATTGAAATTGCTGCCTTGGGTGCATTGGCAGGTATAACTGCTAATATGGGTAGATTTATATATGTACCATTTGGTATTGTTACCTTCATTCAGTTGTTAGGTAACGTATTTTTCTCATATACCTATATCGATGAAACATCTCAGATGTTTAAAGATTGGGTTGAAATGGTTGCACCTTTATTTGAAAACATGGGAGTAGATGCGGATGATTATTTAGGACATAAGAGAATCTTATCTTTTATGGCGGGAGGTCTACTACCACTTATTTCTTTAACTTTTGCGCATATGTTAGTTAGGTTCTCAGAACAAACTAAAAATGAAAACAAAGAAGAACCATTGAATGTTGATATTGATGAACTATCAACAAAGGCGGGTATGGTTGAAAGGGAAGTTGAGGGTATGAAATATAGCCCAATGGAAAGTGATTTGGAACGTTTGCAAAGAGAGTTAGAAAGAATTCAAAAAATGAAATTCCCATCGGAAACGGAAGAAATTATTGATAATGTTGAAGAATCACCTACTATGGATATAAATGAGGAATCAATCCCTCAAATCAACAGATTATCATATGCACCTCGTGATGGTAGAAATTTTAGAATTAACAGGTTTTAATTATATTGGTAAGAGTAAGAAAAAAAAGCAAATAATCTTAACTCACTCATCTCGTAATGCTGAAGATTATATATCAGCACTAAAACATAGGTTTAACGGTAAGTACGATAAAATCCCACATTTTCTTATTAAGAAAGGTGGTGAAATACTACAACTTTTAAACACTAATACATATTCAAATTATTTGGAACCCGAACAAGTTAATAAGACATCAATTATTATTTGTTTGGAGAACTATGGTTGGCTAAAGAAAAATCCATTAAATTCATCGTATATAAACTGGATTGGAGATATTTATAAAGAAGGTATATACGAAAGGAAGTGGCGTGGTCATTACTTTTGGGAACCATATTCTGAAGCTCAGATGGAGAGTTTAAAAGATTTAACCCTCTTTTTGTGTCACGAAAATGATATACCGCCGACCTGTATAGGTCATAATGTAAAGGTGGATGGAATCGAAAGATTCGAAGGTATTGTTACAAGAAGTAACTATACTACCGACTCAACAGATTTAAGTCCGGCTTTCGACTTTGAGGATTATATTAAAATATTTGAAAATGAACCAATATGATGAAATAAAAAAGTTACTTGAAAATTCAAGAAGCTTGTTAGGTAAACAAAATTTAGTTGAGTCAAGAAAAGATTTGATTAAGTTAGGATTGATTAATGAACAGTTAGCCGACGACCCTGTAAATATTGATGCTGATGTGGAGGGTGAAATTGATATTGAAACCACACCTCAGGAGGATAAGAATCAGAAGTATCGTGTATCTGGTGGTATCATAAACCTTCACGGTAAGGACAAACAAGATTTGGAATTAAGTTCTGAAGAAAAAATTGCATTCCAAGAAACTATGGACGAGTTTGTTGAGCAAGTATCAGATTTAGCTGATTTTGGTGTATTAAATCTTTACCCAAATAATGTTGAGTGGAGTGGTAAGATTATCGATATGGATATTGAATTTATGTATACAATCGGTGAAAACAGTGGTGTATACATCAATGGTAATATGATTAAACTAGACCAAGATTTCTTAGAAACAATTAATAAACTGTCATCTTACTATGAGCAGTTTAAATCTAAATGGGCTAAGATTTTAGCTTCAAGAAAGAAAACCAATCCGGAAAGTTCAATTGAAAATGAATAAAGTATTAGAAATATTAAAAGCAATTTTTAACAACATTCAGTCAATACTGATTGTTGTTTTGCTTATTATAATATTTTTAATGAGAGAATGTAGTGGTACTACCGATAATGGTAATGGTGGTGGTAAAATAGACACTACCGTTATTGAGACGGTTAAATGGGACACTTTAAGAATACCTGAAGTAACCTATGTTCCAAAATGGAGAACAAAGTACGTGACTAAAACAGTACCTACTGATGTCGATACTGCGGCTATTTTAAAAGATTATTACAGTTTGTATTATTATAGTGATACGTTAGAAATTGATTCTATTGGTAACATTGTAATAAACGACACCGTTACACAAAACAAAATAGTTTCAAGAACTCCTAAGGTATCTATTTCAATTCCTACTATCACAAAAGAAATAACAATTAACAATTATATTAATAATAGAGAATTCTATTATGGGTTTGGTATTCAGGGAACCACGAATCAAATGAATTTTATTGGTGGAGATTTACTGTATAGAACTAAAAAGAAAACCGCATATGGTCTTTCTTTTGGTATAAATCAAAATTTTGCTCCAGTAATTGGTGGTAGAATGTATTGGAAAATAGGTAAGTAATGGCACTTTCAAATAGTGATAAGAGAGAGATTGAAGTAATGATTAGAAAGGAAATAAAAGATTTCCTTGATTCTAACACGTTAAAACAATTTGAAAATAAAATGATTGAGCTTGTCAGAAAAGAAATCCAAAGAGGAAAAATAAAAGGAGACATTAACGATATCGTAACTAATATCATGAGAGAGTTTTATCGTTTAATGTGGTCTCAAAGAAGTTTTTGGGAGCCGGCTTTAAGAAATGTGAAATAATGAGATTAACTGAAGAAGATTTATCAAACTTAATTAGGAAGTCATTAGATAAGGCATTCCAACAAAATAAAGCTGTAAATCCTGGATTAGATAGTTCATCTAATTTTGTTGCCTCATCTGAAGCTAAAAACAGTGTAGTAGAAAAAGAAGAGGCGACTGAAGCCACTGGGTCTGGTTCTGCGGGAGCTTATTCAGCACCCTTATTTGGTACAATGTCAAAAGAGGAAGAAAAAAGTACATTCCCTAAAGGTGGTGAAGTTAAGGAAGAAGAAATTGAAGGTGGGTTATCATCAGGAATGTCTATCGAGGACATTGCTAAAAAACACGACAGAAGTGTTGATGATATGTTTGACCAATTAAGGGAAGGTATTCAGATTGAAATGGAACATACAACTGAAATGATGGTTGCAATGGAAATTGCTATGGACCATTTAAGTGAAAATCCTGATTACTATACCAAATTAAAGAAAATTGAAGCAACTGAAGCCACGGGTACAGCATCTGCAGGTGCTTATGATGTAGCATTTGGAGCACCTAAAAAAGACCCGTTAAAACTTTCTAACCCAAAGACGGTTGATAAAGAGTTGAGGTCTGTTAGAGATAAAAAATTCCCTAAACTTGGTGGTCCTGGTTCTACATATGTTAGAATAAAAGACAAGTGTAAAAAGTTTCCTTACTGTAATCAGGGAGACATTAATGCCTTAGAATTTTTTGAGAATAAAACTATTAAGTCAGTCATTCAAAATGTTTCTAAACAAACTAATTTACAGGAGTTTGTAATTAAAAATATAATTGCTAAAGAATTGGGTTATATTAAAGAACAAGATGGTAATGAACCAAAGTTTGTAACTTTTGAATTACCTGATGACTACAAACCTAAAAGTGCTGAAGAACGTAGAAAAGAATGGGTAGAGTCATTAAAAGATAAAAAGGCACAGGTACTAATTAATTTATTTGAAGGTAAGGAGTTTGATTTTAATTTTAATAATCTTTCAGGTAAATTTAAAATTACGGCTATTGGTCCAAAAGGTAAAATAGGATTTTTTGCAAGTTCTGATGATTATTCTTTTGATGAAAGTGATGATGTTGAAATTCATATTGATTTAACTGAATTAAAATATAAAGGAGAAAAAGTTCCTGTTAAATTTTATGATATGATTTCTAGGTATCTACCGCCTGAAGAGGAAGAAGAGTCATATAGAGGAGACCCAGTAGAATACGCTGTGATGAATGCATTAACAGATTTAAACTCAAAATTAAAATACCTTAATCTTTATTTAACTACTGTAAGAATAAATCCATATAGTAGGGGTTAAATTTAATAAACCGTTATATTTATATAGAAAAATACCGTTATGAAAAACATTCAAAATGTAATTGATAAATTAGTTAATAAAGTTCTTGCAGAACAAGTTACATCAAGAATTGAGAATATCAGTTCTAAAATTATTTCAGAGGCAGAAGGTAAAGGATGTGCCGAGTCTGAAGGTGGTTCAGGATGTATTAAAAAAAGAGGTAATGAGTGGATTATCTTAAATAACAAAAAAGGTGGCGTTTGGAGAGACGGATTCAAATCTGAAAAAGACGCTAAAGATGCCTTAGATGCATTTCACGCTAACGAAGGTGAAATGAAAGAAAACGAGGTTGAGGAAGGTAATGCTTTTAGTGCGGCAAGAGCTGAAGCAATTAAGAATGGTAAAGATTCTTTTGAGGTTGACGGTAAAACATATCCTGTTGAGGGTGAAGAGGAATTATCTGAAGATTGGATGGAAGAAGAAAAACATGTTTGTAATGAATGTGGTATGAATGAAGAAATGTGTGAATGTGGTGGTATGTACAACGAAGAGTTGAAAGGAAACCAAAGTAAAATTGACAAAAATAAAAACAATAAAATTGATGCTGAAGATTTTAAAATGTTAAGAAAGCAAAAGGGTGAAAAACCTAGAACTCCAGCAGGATTTGAACATGGTGAAATTGTTTCAGGTTACGTTAAAGAGAGTAAAAATAGAACTTTACAATTAACCGAAGATGAAATGATTGAATTAATAGAAAGAATTGTTATGGAACAAAAAGCTGAAGGTTTAAAAAAGACTGAAAAAGTTTTAAACCAATCTAAAAAAGAAAATGATTCAGCTATAAAGGCTGTAACTAAAAAATTAAAAGATTATGTTAAGGATGGTTCGGAGGAACCATATACTCCTGAAGCAAAACATTTCCCTCAAGGAAACGGAGAAATGAAAAAAACAGATAAGATGATGTATACGGCATCTGACGCTGTTGAGGAGTACATTGACCAAATTGCTCGTTCAGGTGGTATGGAAAATTTAACATATGATGAGATTAAACCAAACGAAGAATGGGTTGAAATGAATATTGAAGGCTCATCAAAGACCGGTAATTCTCAGGAATATGCAAATGCGGTACCAACTGACGCTAACAAAAAAGTTAATGATAGAAGAAAGAAAAATTATTTAGCTAAGTTGAAAGCTCAGTCATACAATAAGGCTCCACAACCTGTATATGATTTAGCTGGTAAATCAACACATAACGACGCTATGAGTGCACCAGATGCGTTAATGGCTAAATTAGAAAGTACTGACGAAAAGTCAAAGACAAAGATTAATGAAGAAATTCAGAAGATGTTGAACTTGTCAAGTTACAATAAAAAAACACAATAATAGTTTAATATTTCTTTTTTTGTAAGTCCATCTTACTATTTATGTTAAATGGATAGTCGGATGGACTTATTATTTAATTGGATTTCAAAGCCTATGAATCCCGATGATGTTGATGCATGGTTTAGGGCTAATAATATAGTGCCTGAATATAGTGAGCTTTTTAGGGATTTTTCTTTATCTCTATTTTATCTAATAAGAGAAACTTATTTAGGTGACAGTCATGGTGATTACAATGATACTAAAATTGGTATGACTGAAGATGACAAAAAAAGTCATTTTAGTTGGTGTTGGAATAATACCCTAAGTAATTTTGAAAAAGAAAATATTCTTTTTGAATTTAGTAAAAATGATTATGATTATTTTGAATCATTTTTCTTTGAAGTATTTTATGAACAAAATGATTTTAAAGTAAAGATGGCTATTGAAAACTTCTTTAAAGAGTTATTTCAAAAAAATAGAACCTTTTCTAAATCAGATTTGGAAATGTTTACTGACGTTTATAAGGTACTCGAAAGGTCTTTAGTTAATTAATTTTTCTTTATTTGCTTTACATCTGGCCAAGAAAAATTAAGTTATTAGTAAAATAAATTACTTTAAATTAATTTACTAAAATGGAAACATTAGAACAAATCAAAACTATGGTTGAATCTTTGTCAGTTGATACTACAAAGTTCTACGGTGGAAACAAATCTGCAGGTACAAGAGCTAGAAAGACCGCTCAAGAGTTAAAAACTATGTTGCAGAACCTTAGAGGAGAAATCCTTGAAAACAAAAAGGCTTAAGAATTATGATTGAGAGTTTATTGACATACCTATCTTATTTTATTATGAGTTTTTCAGTACTCTCTGTTGTGAGGCTATCTGGTAATTTCATAAGTTCTCTACTATCTAACCCACCCAAAAGGTTTGTATTAGATGGTAGGGAACTTTTTTACCATGGTCTTACATTAAGCTACGTTATAACATTTATTATAATTGCATTAAAATGATATTTTCTGAATTTACAAATAAAGCACAGGATTACGTACTATCTTTACGATTTATAGAAAACTATGTTTCATTAGATTTAAGAATACCTGAAACATGGAACATCCCAACTAAAAGTGTTAAAGATATTGAAGTTATTAATACTAATAAGGTAACTGAAGGTGTTCGTTATTTATCTTTAGTATGTCCAAATATTAAAGAGAATGTTGACAAGGTTGAAAATGCTTTAGATGAAATTATCAAATTTAATAAAGAAAAAGAGGAAAAGGAAAGATTATTTAAAATTAAAGTCCAAGAACTCAAAAATATATTTGATAAAGAAAATATCGGTAACCTTCGAACTTTGAAGATTGATATAGATGAAATTGATTCAATCATCAATCATGTAGAAGACAAATCCACAGATGAAGATGAAAGAAATACAGAACAAGGAGAACCTATTGCAGTGGTACAAGACGGAGACGTTAAAAGACCAAAGCGAGGTAGTAAAAGCTAAGGTCGATTTCATCGAACAAATAAAAAAAATTCCACCAAAGGAAATTAACAATAGCCCTATTGTTGAAAAGAAATATACGTTATGGCAACGATTGAAACGAACTTTAGGGATGAATTAAAAAAATTAGCCGAGGTATCGGATATATTAGAAAATTCTATTTTTTCTAATGGTAAATTTTCTGTAATAGTCGAATTAGAACCAAAAGAGTATAAGGAGTTAGTTAGTTATTTAAGTCCGATAGATACTGATAAAAAACGTATCGTTATTGATATCTCGGGTGTAGAATTCACGCTCGTTTCGAATAAGTAGTATTCTGACGGTAAAGTTTACTTCTATCAAATCCTTTTGACTCTAGTAAATCATATAACCATTTTCTTTGGGTTGTTGATGTATCTTTAACGAATATAGCATCCCTTCTATTATTTTCCCTGAAATACTTCTCAATGGTTTCCAATAACCTATGAGAATCTTCAGGGTTTTTTAATGAAAAAAGTGAAAAAGTTTCATCAACTTGAATTATAAGCTTGTTGTTTAATGTAAATATATTTTTGAGTTCTCGTTTACTACAGTATGTTTTTATCATAGTTAAAAAATCAATACGAGTATTAGTGGTCCAATCAAAAATTCTCTCTTCAATTTCGTAAGGTTTAATTTCTAAAAAAGTATAATCATCACTATCAACAAACACTTCTTCGTTACGACCTATTTCATCTATTTGAAATAATGGTAGTTGATACATTTCTTGGTTTGTTAGAAGACCTATTTCATATTTTACCTTTTCGGCATTTTCATATTTTACAGGAAATAAAATATTTTTACTACCTGACATCTTTTTAAAATTATTTCTAGCCTTACTTTCTGTTTGATAAGCTTTGATAATTTTTTTCTTTTGCTTATTCTTAAACAAAACGATGATATAATTGTCCATGAAAAAAGATTACTATAGTATTTTAGGTGTTAGCCGTGATTCATCTCCTGATGAAATAAAAAAGGCGTATAGAAAATTAAGTAAGCAATATCATCCAGATGTAAACCCTGATGGTGCAGATAAGTTCAAAGAGATTGCCGAAGCTTATAATACATTATCAGACCCAAACAAAAAACAACAATACGATAACCCCAATCCTTTTGGTGGTGGAGGATTTGGTGGATTTGAAGATTTCTTTGAAGCGTTTAATCAACAACAAAGAAAACCAAACCGAGCTCCCGATAAAATATTAAATGTTAATATAAATCCTGTTGAATCTTTTTTAGGTATAGACAAAGACATTACCTACCAGTATAAAGAAAAGTGTCAACCTTGTAATGGTGAAGGTGGTGACCGTCAGGTGTGTAATACCTGTATGGGTAGGGGGAGTATCAGACAACAGTTTGGTACTGGACTCTTTACACAAATTGTTGATACTCCTTGTCATCCCTGTAATTCTACTGGGTATGTTGTTTATAACCCTTGTCATTCTTGTGGGGGACAAGGTACCAAGAATAATATGGAAAACATTATGATATCCATTCCAAGGGGTGTTGATGATGGTGACTTCTTAAGGGCTTCAACAAAAGGGGATTATAACCGTGTTTCAGGGGTTAGGGGGGACTTAATCATCAAAATACAGATGGTACGTCAAGATGGGTTTGAAAAGAGTGGAAATCACCTTATTTACAATGCTGAAATATCTCCATTGGACATGATTATCAATCAACATGTGGACATTCCACATCCATCGGGTAGTATAAAGATTGTACTACCACCCAATGTAAGTTCAGATAAGCCATTGAGGCTCAAAGGAAAAGGATATAATATTCAGGGTAACGTAGGTGATATGTACGTTAAGTTAACGGTATCACGCTCAAAAATGGGTGATACTGATATTAATAAGGTAAAAAATTTATTTGAAGTAAGTTGATATTAGTTCAAATAATTTAACATTTCCATAGATTGCTGTGACCATAATATAGATAGAAAGTACAAGCATTCCAGTTTGCATTCCATTTAAATTTTGTTTACATTGTGAACAACCTTCTTTTTCTGTCTTAATCATATTTATAAGTATGTATAAAGATATTATTTCAAGAGTACTTCGTGAATATGTTAATGATAACATTGACGAAGGAAAAAATAAACTATTGGAAACCTCTAAAAGGCATAAGTTACATCCAAGAACATTATCGGATTTAGAATATGTTACTGATATCTTATACAAATCATATAAGGATAGAGATGATGAGACACCTAAAAAGGGGGAGATATATGTTGAAGACCCTACTGGTGATTACGCATTCGTTCCGGTATATTACTTAAGTTCATTCCAAAGTCAGGGGGGTGTATTTAATATCGACAAAAACAAACCAAGAAACTTATATAATGTTTTTGTTGTCACAAACCCAGATGAGAGTTTGGAACCTAATAGAAAGAGTATCTACAATTTCTTGTACCACGAGATTCAACATTTGGTTGATTTAAATACAACATCTAAGATATCACCAAAGAAGATTGGTGAGTACAATCCTGAAGACCCTGAGAAATATTTTGGTCACGACTTTGAATTTAAGGCGTATGTAAATGAAATATTGGAAGGTATAGTAAATGAGTATAAGAACTTGATTGGTAGATATGAAAAAGAAGAACTAATGAGTAGTTTGGATTCAATGTTAGATTATTTTGGTAAGAGTGGTGAATTGGACCCTATAGCTCGAAAGGTATTATATGATATATCTTCAGAGCATGATGGGGAGGACTATCCACACGTAATTCAATTGTTATACCTATTAAAACAACACAACCCAAAGAGATGGAATGATTTCTTAAAGATGTTATATTCAACTATGGATGAGATATCTAAAGAAGTTGAAATGTCTGAAGAGTTTAAAAAGCCAAGAAAATATTCTAAATCATATTGTGAAAAAACCTCTTGTAATGATATGGGGTTCTCACAAAAAGCATCTTGTAGACCTTACAAGAATTGTTATAATTAATTAGTGTAACGGTGTTCTGTGGCACTTTCTTTACGACCCTGAACATACACAATTTCAGTTTTAACTCTACCTTTATTGTCGTAAATTAACCATTTACCGTGTTTTAGACCGTTTTTAAAACGGGCAACCATTTGTACAGTACCATTCTCATTATATAGACGCCAAGTACCTACCATCTTATTGTTGAAGTAGAAACCTTCTTCTAATAATATACCATTTGTTGAAACTAATCTATATTCAATAATACCATCACCATCATTGTCAGTAAATTGTGTTGTTTGAGAATATAGATTTTGAAACATTAAAAATAATAACAAAAATACAATCTTTTTCATAATTCAAGTTTTAATGTAAATTTAATGTAAATCCTACTTAACATAAATATAACATACAAATATTAAAAAGACACCTACCAATGTTAAATTTAACATTTGTTATCTCAATATTAACAATGTGTTATGATTTTCATTGTTGGTATATTTTATTTGATTCTGTAATATCTATTGGTAAATTTGTAATATATGAAAAAGATAATTCTTTTAACTGTGACAGTATTTGGTTTACTGTTATCGTCTTGTGAAAAAGACCCAATCAATCCAAATAAAACATATTTGGTTACTGAAACAACAATTGATGGTGTTGTTTATAATAAGGTAGAAGGTATCATCAATGAAAACTTTACTATGGATTCAGACAAAAAATGGATGATTTCGGGTGGTGTATTTGTTGATAACGGTGCTACTCTTATGATTAATGGCGGACAAACCATTTATGCTGACCCTAATGTTACTACTTTCCTATCTATTAAACAAGGTGGTAAAATTTTAGCTGAAGGTTCACAAAACAATCCAATTATTTTAACTCCTTTAAAATCTGACCCAACTTATGGTGATTGGGGTGGAATTATTATCAATGGTAGAGCAAAATTAAACACTGGTATGACTGCTGAAGGTGAAGGTGGTACTGGTATCTATGGTGGTAATGATGATGAAGATAATTCAGGTGTATTAAGATACGTAAGAGTAGAATATGCTGGTAAAGTATTAGGTACCGATAATGAATTAAATGGTTTCTCATTTAATGGTGTGGGTTCAGGTACTGTTGTAGAATACATCCAAGCGTATAAAGGTGCGGATGACGGTATTGAATTCTTTGGTGGTACTGTAAACGTAAGATATGCGGTTTCTAACTACAACCAAGATGATGCATTTGATTGGACTCACGGATGGAGAGGTAAAGGACAATATTGGTATTGTCAGCAAGGTGTTGACGGTGGAGATAGAGGTATTGAAGCTGATAACAACGCTGATGATAATAACCTTCAACCATACTCAAACCCAACCTTAGCTAACATCACATTAAATGGTGTGGATGATGGTGATGGATTGAATGAGGGAATGAGATTGAGAGAAGGAACTAAAGGAAAGATTTACATGGCTACTGTGTCGGGATTCGCTAAGTATGGAATTAGGGTTACAGAACAGGCAACTTTAGACCATGTAAGTAACGGTGAACTCTTTGTTGCGAATTCTAATATTTCCGGAAATGGAACGAACTTCAAGGACTGTTCATCTTTTGATGGATATACTTCAACTTTAACAGACAATTGGTTTTACCCTGAAACTCAAGCAGGTTCAGGTACACAATGGATGAATGGTTGGACAAGACAATAATATGAAAAAACTTTTATTACTAATGGTATGTGTATTTTTCACACATACCATTTTAGCCGCAAAATTGACAGGTAAGGTAGTTGACGAAAATAATGAACCACTACCTTATGTAACTATTAAAATCAAAGGTAAGGAATTAAATACCTTTACCGATTTTGATGGTAAATATGAAATTGAATTATCAGAACAAAGTACTGTTGTATTTTCGTTCATTGGTTACAACACTCAAGAGTATATTACTGATGGTGGTATCTATGATTTGAAAATGGTTCCTACATCTTTAAAAATTGATGAGGTTGAAATTATATCAAAGAAAAACAATTCAAGTGAAGCCGTTCTTGTTTTAGACAAAAAAGAATTGGTTGGTGTTGAATCGTCAATAGGTAGTGTTGAACTAGCTAAAAAAGGAATCTCAAACGCACAGGATGGTTTAAAAAAGGTTACCGGTGTTACTTTCTTAGGTAGTAGAATAAATGTTAGAGGTTTAGATGATAGATACAATCAGGTAACTTTAAATGGTTTACCAATTCCTTCAAACAATTCAGACGTAAAGAATATTAATCTGTCGATTTTACCGGTGTCTCTTATGGAGAATATGAAAGTTAAGAAATCATATTCATCAGACCAGTGGAGTAATATTGGAGGAGCTCAGATAAACCTTTTAACAAAAGACATTAGAAACGTTTTTGACGTTAGTTTGAGAAGTGGTGTTAATACATTAACAAACGGTTTAAACAATAATTTATCAATTCAATATGGTAATAATAAATCAAAAAAGTTTGGTTATCATATCGGGTTAACTTTAATTAATAACAATCAATACACTGGTGGATTTATTAAATTAGTTAATAAACAAGGTAATGATGTATTAAACTATAACTTTACTCAATTAAAACAAGATATTACACCATCCGTATTTACAATATTAAGTTACAAGAAAAATAATCTTAATTTTAAAAATACTACTTTATTCTTATCTCAAACTAACAACACTAATTTAAACACCGATGGTAATCACTTCGATTATGAGAAGAAAATAAAAACAATACGTATTAGTCCCAGTACCCACACGTTATTTCTTAACCAATTTGCATTTGATTACAAGAGAGATAATTTATTATTTGACGGTCTATTGGGTTATAGTAATGTTATTAGTGGTGAGAACAATAGAGAACAATATGTTTTTCTATACGATAGTAACTATCGATTTAATAATATAGATAAATTAGATAACCATTTATTTAGTAGTCAGAATAAAGAAAATAGATTTAACCTTTCATTAAATGGTACAGTAAGGGGTGAAACGATTGAACATCGTTTTGGTTTGGTTTCGATGGTCATTTTAAATAATTTTGATTACCAACAACAATATTACGATTTAGGATTAGTTAACAGTTATTATAACAATTTAGACCCAAATCAATATCAAACGTACATACAAAGTGATTTAACTAAAACACTTCGGGTTAATAACCCATCTTCAAATGTGAATGGATTAACATTAATAAATGGGGGTTATTATATGTTTGATTACAAATCAGATAAGATTGACTTGAGTTTTGGTAGTCGTTTGGAAAATGCATACCAAAAAGTTAGTTATAGAGACCAACTTTCTCCTGTATTTTTAAGAAGTAATGTATTGAACAACTATGAAGTACTACCATATGTGAATAGTAAATTCAAGATAAACAAAACAACTCAAATTAAGACAACATCTTCTATCACGACAATCAGACCAAGATTTAGAGAGATGACACCATTCATTTATACTGAGGTATTTGCTGGTTCTAAAATACAGGGAAATCCTAACTTAGTTAATTCTACAATCTTAAATAATGATTTAATATTTGAATATTATCCTTCAAGAAATGAAATGTTTATT
>Ga0222713_10003341_pt1 | contig 16689 bp, 24 predicted proteins | sample C33_649DmetaG_FD_165061 | JGI IMG/M metagenome (GOLD analysis project Ga0222713, IMG submission 165061) | Estuarine water microbial communities from San Francisco Bay, California, United States - C33_649D | ecosystem: Environmental > Aquatic > Marine > Unclassified | place: USA: California...
CAATTTCTCAGTTGTGAAAGGAGGGGGAGGCCCCTGCATCTTATAGTTGACGAATGGCAGTGTTGCCGCATTGGTTGTAACCGTTGCCAGAAGGGGCAGGGCTACAGTAAAGAAGTTTTGCACTAAAATTAATTGAACTCTACATCCGAATAGAAGGGGGGTACACCCAACCTCTCAGCGGGCACCTTCCTCGGCTCTAAATGTCACTCAAGATCTCATGACGAAAAAACCCACCATTTAGGTGGGTTCATACATTATAAGTTATTATTTAGATTTTGTCAAGATTCTGGTTCCAAAGAAACAATCTCAAGTTCGTCATCTTCTGGTTCAATCCACTCATAGAATTCAGCCATAATAGCACGGGCGTCTTCCTTAGATACATTCGTATCTGAAACACGATTCAGAGACCACTCTCTTATATGTGCTACGATATCTTCAGTCGTTGCGTTCATAATAATCTTTTCGGAAGTACCTGCTGAGGATGTTGCTATTGTAGTATGCTGGTGTTCCGTCGTCAAGTGATTCTGTAAGTACGTTGTTTGTAAAGAGCTGTCTCGTTTCTTCGAAGTTTGTTTTGCCAACTGTACTATGTAATGATAAGATAGTTCGACTAAAATTTTCTCTGCCAAACTTGATAATGTCTTCTTTAAGTTCCGGACAAGACCCATAATATTTTTTCCAATCAGACTCTGATTTTACTTTACGCTTTTTTCCTTTTGGTGTTCTAAACGACCAAAAGTATTTTCTCCCGATGTATTTTCTATTGTTTTGTATATTTGTAATGAGATAGACAAAACCGAAGTTATCGTTAATATTCTCAGATAAAAAAGGGGTTCCTTCAAAATACCAGGGGTTTTCATAGTCAATATCTGTACTCATCAATCATATTAAGGACTTCGTTGAGATATTTATGGGCGAGTCCCTTCATATCCATTTCGGGACGAATATGATCACTGTAAAGTTTATCCTTTAACTTTAAAATACGAACTTTAAGTTCTTCTTTGTTTATTTGATTTTTAGACATTAAAAAAGAGGAGAGTTACCTCCTCTATCTATGTACTAATACCTACCCATTCTTTACAATAGTCATAATCTCCAAACAAATACTCATCGCATTCTGCTGCCTCGATGTAGGCATTTATGATTTCCTGTTCACACCATTCATCATAGTTGGAATCCTGCGAAAGTATTTTTGGTAACATCTTGTTTGATTCCGCCAACTACATATGATTCTACCTCAGTTTCCTGGGGAGCAACCTGAAGACCTTTGGAAGAAATCCAGTGCTGTGTCCAAGGAAGTGGGTTATTGTTTGCTGCAATATCGTATTGGGGCTTTAACCCAATTGCTTTAAGTCTTCTGTTTGCAATCCATTCAACGTATTGCTGAAGAAGTTTATCGTTAAGTCCAATCATGCTGCCATCTTTGAACAGATAATCTGCCCATCTCTTTTCTTCGTTTACAGCACGATCAAACATAGCATACGTCCACTCCTCCTCTTCTTTCATGATCTGCTTCATTTCTGGATCATCACCATCCCTCCACTTGTTCAGGATGTTCTGTGTGATTGCTAAGTGTTGGTTTTCGTCTCTTGCGATAAGAGAGATGATCTTAGCGGATCCTTCCATAAGCTTAAGTTCGCCAAAGGCGAAACTACAAGCAAAACTAACGTAGAAGCGAATACCTTCAAGAATGTTAACGTTTGCGACTGCTCTGTACAGTTTTCGTTTGACATCGTTGAGTGTTTCTTTTGCGTATGTGACTCCTTCAAGATTATGCATCCATGTATCGGATACTCCATATTGTTGAGATGATTGAATAAAGTCATCATATGACTCTGTAACGCTCTTAGCACGTTCCAGAATACGCTCATCAGTCACAATCTTATCAAACACCTCACTAGGATCTGAATATACATTTTTAATAATATAAGTATATGAACGTGAGTGAATCATTTCCATGAATCCCCACACTTCCATACATGCTTCAAGTTCGGGTAAAGAGCAGTATGGAATGAATGCCATACCAGGACCTCGACCCTGAATAGAATCAAGCATAATCTGATACTTCAGGTTAGAAGTATAGATATGCTTTTGCTCTGGACGAAGTGTTTGATAATCTCCACGATCTTTCTGAAGAGAAACCTCTTCAGGTCTCCAGAAGTATCCAAGTTGCTGAGTGGTTAGTTTATCGAATATGGGATATTTGTATGAATCATATCTCTGAATTCCAAGTGGTTTTCCAAAAAACATTGGTTGTTTTTTCGTATTCACCTGTTCCGTATTAAAAACTGTCATTCCTTTAATATGTGTTTGGGGTTCTTCTGATGAAGAAATCTTAAACTGCACAGGATTCACACTCTCCCTCCTCTACTGTACTTAACTCACTTAGCAAATCTTGAAGATTGGGTTTCTCTTCTACTACCTCATCATTTTTCATATCATGAGTATTTTGATAGTAAGAAGTTTTCCACCCGTATTTGTATGTAGTCAAAAAGTCATTTGCCATCACAGAAACTGGAACCTCATTATCAGGATAATTCTCTGGATTGTAACTCCAATTACCAGATATTGCCTGATCAAAGAATTTTTGCATTACAGACACTACATGTATGTACCCTTTATTGTCAGACATTTCCCACAATAAGGTGTAATTATTCTTCAAGGAATGATACTGCGGAACAATCTGTTTAAGAGGTCCTTTCTTTGATTTCTTAATGGACATGTATCCGCGAGGTGGTTCGATTCCGTTGGTTGCATTTGACACAACGGAACTGCTCTCCGATGGCATCTGTGCGGACAGAGTGCTGTGTCGGAGACCGTGCTCCAGGATTGATGCTCTAAGAGTTTCCCAATCATGCACTAACTCCTGAGAGGTAATCTCATCAACATCTTTCTTGTATGTATCAATTGGAAGAATACCATCAGAATACTTGGTGCGTCCAAAGTATTCACAGTATCCCTTTTCCTTAGCAAGTTGATTAGATGCTTTCAGTAGATAATATTGGAATGATTCGGAAAGTCCATGAACAGCGTCCCACGCTTCTTGAGAATCATAATTAAATCCAAGTTTTGCCAAATAATGCGCTAAACCAATAAACCCTATACCAAGGGAACGACGTGCCTTGGTGGCGATTTCTGCCGCCGCTACGGGATATTTTTGATAGTCAATCAACTCATCAAGTCCACGAACAGAAAGATCACAAAGTTCTTCTAGTTCTTCGTCGGACTTGACTTTACCTACATTGATGGCAGAAAGAATACACAATGCAATTTCACCATGCTCATCATCAATATGCTGAAGAGGATCTGTTGGTAGAGTAATCTCTTGACAGAGGTTACTCATGTTAACTTTATCTTTGAATGAAGAGTGTGAATTGCAATGATCAATATTCATCAAGTAGATACGACCCGTTTCCGCACGTTCTTTAAGAAGGTTAAGGATGAGTTCTTGCGCCTTAAGAGTTTTTTTCTTAATGGACGAATCTTTCTCGTATTGTACGTAGAGAGTATCAAACTCAGGGAGTCCAAAGCTATCATAAAGTCCAGGGACATCATGTGGAGAGAAAAGCGTGATCTCACCATCTTGAATAAATCTTTCATAGAACAACTTAGAAATTTGGATTGAGTAATCAAGCTTGCGGACACGGTTGTCTTCGGTTCCTTTATTATTTTTTAGTACTAGAATGTCTTCGATTTCTTGGTGCCAGATGGGGAAGTGGACGGTGGCGGATCCACCGCGTATGCCATTTTGAGTACAGCATCGGACAGTCGCTTCAAACTTTTTGAGGAACGGTACAACACCCGTGTGCTGAACCTCGCCACCTCGTATTTTGCTGTTGATACCACGGATTCGACCTGCGTTGATACCGATGCCCGCCCTTTGTGCAACGTATCTGCCAATAGCCATATCGCTACTAAAGATACTATCGAGGGTGTCATCAACATCAACAAGAACACAGCTAGCGAATTGTCTAAGTGGTGTCCTAACGCCTGCCATAATGGGGGTAGGAATGTTGATTTTGTGCTTTGAGATTGCGTCATAGTATCTCCTGACGTATGACATTCTGGTTTCTTTTGGATATTCTGCAAAGATAGTCAGTGCAATCATCATGTACATAAACTGTGGAGTTTCATATACTCCACCACCACTTCTATCCTGCACGAGGTACTTATCAACGACCTGACGTAAACCCGCATAAGTGAAGAGATAGTCACGATCATGATCAATATAACTATCAGCCTTTGCAATCTCTTCTTGAGAGTATTTGTTATAGATATCATGATCATAAACCTCTGTAGATACACAATCAATAATATGCTGCTCCAGAGTGGGAAGTTCCTTCATCTTCCCATAAAGTTGCTTACGCACAGCAAATAAAAGAAGACGAGCAGCCACATACTGATAATTTGGGTGATCCAAATCAATCAAATCAGAAGCAGAGCGAATCAAAATCTCCTGAATCTCTCCAGTAGAAATTCCATCATAAAATTGAATTCCCGACTTCATTTCAACTTGACTCGCAGAGACGCCTGCAAGACCCTTACATGCCTCTTCAACCATCAAATGCATCTTATCTAAATCAAGAGATTCAATTCTCCCATCACGCTTTTGTACTTTGGTGCCGTTACTCATATTTTCTTCCAAGTAGTAAATTTAAGTTTTGCTTCTAATCCAGAATATGTATTCAATTCTATCACAGACTGAACCTCCAGTCCAGACAAAATCATATCATTAATATCTTTTTCTTTTATACTAGAGGGCCAGATAACGATTTTTTCTCCTCTATCAATGGTGCGGGAGATTCTTGCTGTAATTTCTGCGTTTCGTGGTTCATTATCATAAATCCAAACAGGATTGCTAATCCCCCACTTACTAACATCAGCATCAGCTCCGCACATAGCAATCGCGTTGCGAATGAACGTGCTGTCAAAAGGTCCTTCTGTAATATAGACTGTAGCATCTTTTCTGATGTTATCCAGTCCGTAGATTTTTGGTGCATCATCGTTAAGCATCACAGTAATATATTTAATCTTGCTAGAACCAAGTGCTCTTCCTTGAAATCCAACAAGGGTATTTTGATAGAACAGTGGGATTATAATCCTAGGTTCATCTTTAGTTGTATCATCGAAGACATTCTTAATAGAATTTGTCCACGATTTAAAAGTGTCGGTATAATAAAATTTATCCGGATTTAACTTCCTTTTTACCAGATACTCTCTTGCGTCAGGATTTTCTGATGCTTTAGGTAAATCTAATTTTGGATTAAACTTTGGTGTTTCAAATTGAAAGACTGGTTCATCTACCGTAAAGTTTCTACCAGTGTGTCCTTCTTTAAATTTTTCAAAAGTGTATTGTTTATGGATTACTGTATCGATTTGTTTTAAAAAATTATTAAAAGACATATTAACTCCACAGTTATGACACTTGAAGTTAGTATTATTTTTAACTTGATACAGATATCCTCTCGCTTTACTCTTATTTTTCTGTGAGTCTCCGCAAATAGGACATCTAAAATTATAAAGGTTATTCTTTACTCTTTTAAACTTTTGAAATCGTGCAGAAATCAGATTGATGTATTTAACATCAACATAATCCATAATCAAACCCTGAAGGTTTACCTATTCTATCAGACTATCGTGCTTTGTCAAGACAAAAATACGTCATAATTCCTGTCCATTTTATAACAGAGTTTGTTATTTTTTGGAGAGAATAAACAGACAGTTTCTTTTTAGTTTTCATGGCAGCACCTGCCAACACTCAATTATTTATTTTTTACTTGTTCTGTAATTGAATTTAATGTGGAAGTTATAAAATCTGTTACAAATGGAACAAAGAGTAAAGAAATTGCAATGACACCAGCTGCCATCCATCTAAATTTAAACAATTCTTCAACCTTTATTTCAAGTTTCCCAATCTTTTCATTGGTATCTTCATCATTTCTTGCACAGTTAAAAATTCTTTCATCATGTACAGCAAGCATTTTACAAATATTTTGATTCGTTTCACTTAAAGTTTGAATGGCAGCATCTACACGCTCAACCATTTCTTCATGAATTCTAACTCTTTCTTCAAGAACTGCAACTTTAATTTTTGAGTCTTGACCGAACATGGCGTTTATGGGGTTGACTTCTTTTTCTTTTTAATTAAATCCGCACGATATGGGGGAGGGAGTCTTTTTGCAACCTTACTTCTACCATCAAATTTCATAACAGGATCAAATCCAGCAACAGGTCCTTTTGAATCTGCCGAACCAGAGAATCCACCAGAACTTCCAGGAGCATTCGCAACCATTTGCTCCTTTATTATCGAAATAATTCTATCAAGTTTCTTGGAATCCATTGTAAACCTTTTTAAGTTCGGATAAACAAATTTCATCAACTTTCACTTCATGAATATAACATCTAGGATATTCCGGGAGTTTATCTAAAAAAACAATAAAAGTTTTCATAGATTCCCACAATTCTTCTTCAATTTTAAAAAATAACATTGGCGTTGTTGCTTCACCAAAAATATTATACAGAATAATAAAATGATTAAGAATAAGGTGAGTTTTTAGCTCACCTGTGTTCTTATATCGTTTCAAAAGCCTTTTGATATATTTGAAATGATTTAAATCTTTCTCAAAATCTTCTTTTGTTACTGCTTGAGGATTTTCATAATGTTTAATGGCGAACAAAAGAAAATTGTCAGAATTCAACTCATTAAATATCATAAATTATCAAACTGGTGGATAAGTAGGAGTATTGCCAGTAGTAATTCCAGACATGGCAACAAGAACTTCATTTTTCACTCTCAGATTTCCATCACTGTCAATATAAGTGTGAATTCCAACCCATCCTTCATGAGTTAGCGCATAGGAGGTTCCTGACGCAGCAGAAATGCCACCTTCAGCAACACCATAAACTTTTGCATTATTGCCACCAGTTACTCTGGTAAAATTAACAGCAGCTGCTGCAGTAATTGCAGAGGCAATTGTGGAAGCAAGAGATACTGAAGTTGAAGCGATTGAAGTTACAACTTTAGAAACAGATCCACTAACTAATGTATCTCCAGCAAGAAGTCCAGATACACTATCAACTAAAACAATATTTGTTCCTACGCCAGCGGTATAGGTTGCATTAGTTTTTAAAACGGTAACAACTTCAGTATTAGCAGCACCTACTCTACTATAATGACTATCTAAGACTGCGAACTTTGGAGACTCAGAAATTTGGAATGCAGCACCAGAAATTGCGGCTCCATTAAGTCCAGCAGTAGAGTCAATTGTCAAATTAGTGGTGCTAGCAATCCCAACGATTACTGCATCACCATAATAAGTACCAGTTCTGCTTCCAAATCTAATAACATTACCGGTAGCAGCAGCACCAACTTGCCCAAATGTGGTTCCACTGCCAGTTACAATAAGAGTATCATAATCTAAAGTTACTGTACCACCAGCACCTTTAGCATCATTATTTCCCCAGAGTGCCATGTCTTTCTTCCGTAAATTAATTTGTCGTAGAAATATTTATAAAAAAAGGAGACGTTACTTTTTAGTCTCCTTACGTAAAACTACTTTTAAAAAGTTCGTTAAAACGTCAAGTAATCCATTCTCTTCAAATCTTTTTGTTTTTGCTAACCACTCGGAAGCAGTTAGCAAAAGACCTAAAGCAATGGTTACTCCCCAGTTAGTTAAAAAGCAGGTAATCATCCTTCAGCTTGTGGCTTGAAGAGAAGTTCCTTAACAGTGAGAAGAACCATGTCATCAATACTGTTATCGGTGGATTTTACATACTTTTCAAGAAGTTCAATAACAAGATTCTTAACTGCTGGATGTGAAGCAAGTTGAAGTACGATTGGTTTTACAATCCCAACTACTGCGCCCATGATGTCCTCCGTTTGAGAGTATCCTGAGCTATTTAGTATTGAATCACATTAAAGACCCCTTGCCATATTTCGACAGAGTTTGTTGTCTTACTAATTCAAGTGCTTTTCTTGCGTTTTCTCTCTGTTTTGCCATCGATGCCTTTCTTTCCGCATCTGTTTGTGGTTTTGCAGTAGATGTTTTTGCAGGAGAAGTTGAAGAACGGGCACCCATTCCACCTCTTTCAAGATGACGATCTTTCATCGTATCATAATCCTCTTCCCCAATAACTTCACCTTCTGGCTCGTATCCAGAGGTTAAAGATGATAAGTTAACTCCCTTTTGAGCTGCCATTCTTTGTCTTGCCGCTAAGTTTTTTTGAGCGGTATCAGCTTGCTGCTTAGCCAATAAAACTTGATTAATTGCAGCAGTATTTTGTGGTTTTTGTGGTTTTTCTGGTTGAGTCTTTGGTTGCATTTCCATTGCCTGCTCACCAAGTTTCTTACCACCACGACGAGCAGTAAGAACAGCAGCAATCGCAGCCTTTCTTCTTTCTTCCTTGGTTCTTCCTGCTAATTGAGGAGACTTGGAAGCATAGAAGTCCTTGATTGCCATTCCCATATCAGTCTTAGCAGTAATCTTTTCTTGAAGTTCAGTCTCTTCGCCAACAACTGCCTTTTTAATTCCTTTAGCAGTTTGAGATGCTCCAGAAGCAGCACTCTTAGCAAAATGTCCTGCTACTTTTCCTGCCTTAACAGCTGTCTTACCAGTTTCTTTAGCAAGATTTGAAGCGGTTGAAGTTGCTGCTCTATGTCTTTGCATTCCCGTTTGGAATGCTTGACGTGCAGCGGAAGTTGCTTGCTGATGTCTTTCCATTCCTTTTAGAACGGCACCAGCAACTCTATCTAGAACTCCCTTTTTCTTTGGTTGTTGTTTTTTGGCACTTGCAACTGCAGATTGTCTTTGAAGTGCTGCTTTCATTCCAGATGGTTTTGCCGCAGATGCCTTTGCTTCTGCTTCTTTTCTTGCTGCTTTTTGGGCACGAAGTCTTGCTAAAGATTTGCCAGTTGGTTTTCCAGACTTAAACTTTTGTCCCTTAGCAGTAACAGGCTCTACTCTTACTCCACCCGCTCTTGCTTCAATAATAGTGTAGTCTTCTGCAAGTTCAAAAACAAATGCAGCAAAGTCCTCTAATCCAAGTTCTTCAATAAGAATATCAATACCATATTCATTTAATCCTTGTTCACAAAAATACTGAGCAGCAATATTAACACTTTCGTAAATGAACTCTTCACCAATTTCTACCATCTCAACCAAGGTCCCACCAATACCTTGCACTGCTTCTGGAAGATTAATTCCTCCACCCATCGCACTTGTTTTGACTTTATTTTGTACTTTCTTTTCAGTGATTTTTACATCACCATCTTCCTTTTCAACGGAAGACATGACTTCACTTAAATCTTCTCTCCAATTTGAGAATCCTTCTCTTACATTTTTATTCTTTTTCTTTCCACCCATTTCATCTTTTCCAAGTCTTCCAGCAATTACATCACCTCTAGTTACTTTATCATATGGAGGATAGTTGTTTGCAAGATTACCATCGTTTGGTTTCTTTGCCTCTTCATTATGTGTTGGATCTTGTCCAATCCTATCAAAACGCTCTCTTTCTTTCTGACGAGTAATAGCACTCACAATTCTTGCCGATTTCGTTGCCGCTGTTAATTTTTGATTGCCAGTCGAAGAAAGTGATGTGCGGGCAAGGTTTCCTGCACGGCGATACATTCTATTTTCTTGCTCTTTACCAATTGGTTGATACCCTTCTTCAACTTTTGGTGAAACAACCTGCTCCAAATAAACTTTGGAGATATCATTCAGAGGATTAGTTGACATCTTAATAAGTACTTACTTTCTTTGCCTTATACTTATTTATGAAATTGACACCATATGCATTTCCACCAATTTGAAGATATTGTTTATTTGTTCCAATTGCACCAGGAGTCATTTTTGCATAATGTTTAAAAGCACCCAATGTACCAACCAAAGTATTAGGATGAATTTTATCTCTCATCGGACTATCCATCTTTACTTCAGTATATTCCATCAAATCTTTAATCCATGATTTGAACATATATCCTTCTTCGGTTACACAAATGAGATGATTAGTTCCTCTACGCATTACCTCGCCAATCAATCCGGTATTTAAATTCTGAACTCTATCGCTAAGTCTAAAAATTTTATTTCTAATATAATTTTCACGAAGATTTTTCATGTCACACTTTGGAGCAATTTCCCAAAGTTCATATTTTTCTTTTACAACTTTTGTCTTTTTAATTTTCATTCCTTGGCGAATTGCATCAAATAATGCCTGAGTATCGCCATCATCTAATGTCTTTGGTGTTCCTCTACGGAATGCTGCAAAATCATTATCCATTACCGCCTTTCTCATCTTGGATGCCGACATCCCTTCTACGCCTTCAGCATCCGCATCACGAACACCAGCAGAGACAACGTTAATTAAATCAAAAGTATATAAGTCACCATTATACTTTTGAGCAAGATTTTCAAATTCTGCTTGCCTATCAGAACCAACAACAATATTTACGTTTTGATATCCTTCTTGATTTGCAGCAACAAGAACATCGAAAATCGTCTTCATATATGGATCATTAATAATACGTTCACCAAAATCTGGGAACATCTTTCTCATATAAGAAATTTTAGTATCTGCCTCTAATGGATTCTTTTTAGGATCATTGGATCTTGATGGATAAATTTTTAAATCTCCACCAACAGAAATCTTATCGGCAGTCTTCAGAAGTTTTTCGTGTCCAATTGTTGGGGGATTAAATCTACCAAATACAATCGTTACTGTATCACCACGTTCTTCTGATTTTTCTTGTTCTTGTTTTTTACCTGCAGTCGGTGATACAGGTGCTGCTTGAGGTTTTGGTTTTACTTGAGTTGCTGCTACCTGTTGAGATGTCGGTGTTCTAACTTGATTTGGATCTTTTGCACCAATCTTCTGTCTCTGATTAAAAAACTTTAATTTACCCTGTTCTGTTTTTGCAACAAACTCTCCACGGGTATCTAACCAACCGCCGTGTCCATCACTTTTTAATCCAAGTTTAGACGCCTGCATTGATGCTTGCGACTGTCCTGCCTCAGATAAAAATTGGAAGAAATTCTTCATATTGTTTAATCTTATACCTTTATTTATTTTTTTGCCATTTTTTATTATTTATGGAGATAATCGGACTCGAACCGATGACATCTTGCTTGCAAAGCAAGTGCTACTACCAACTGAGCTATATCCCCGAATATAAGAATTCTAAAACCCCTCAACTAAAAAGTCAAGGGGTTAGAGCAACCTTCCGTGATTATTTATTATGTGTTATAATATCTTCGTGGAAACACACATCACACACATTAGGAGAATACATATGACACCTTATGAACTTCGCTTTGAAATATTTAAGCAGGCATACAGTATGTTAAATGATCAGTTTAGTGTTGAGTATGATACTGCTGTTCGTTGGAATGAGGTTGAGAAAAAAGAAGTACCGATGGATTACCCAGATTTTCCAACACTCAATCAAGTTCTAGAACAAGCAGAAATCATTAACGATTTTGTAAGTTCCAAATAAAGTTAAAGGAGGGTTTTACCCCTCCTTTTTTATTATCAAATTTTGAAGTTTATATCAATCACGCTTTGCAGAATAGGTTGCTTCAAGAATAGCATCAATCTGTTCGATTGAAAGTTGAGTCATCATTTGCTCAGGATTTTCATATCCTTCTGTTTCAAGATATTCAAGAACTGTATCAAATACATCAACGTCTTCACCAAGTCGTGATGCAACTTTTCCAGCGCCAGTTGCGACTGATCTTGCTGCTTTACCAATCATGCTCTTAGCACTACGCTTGGTTCTTGCTGCAAGATTCTTAGCACTTTGCTTTGCTCTTCCTGCAACATCAGATGCTGCCTGTCCTGTTTTTCTTGCCGCAGCAGCAGTATCTACCTGTGCCTTAGCAATTTTCTTTTGAATTCTGCCCTTGATGTCTGCAGCAACTTTTGCTCTTAATCCTCTTCTCTTTGCAGGATCTTTTGATCTTGCAGCCATTCCTGCTGCAGGGTGAAGATTTCTCTTAGTTGCATATGCAGCAACTGGTTTATCAACTGCACGGAACTTTGCTTCTTTTCCTGCTTCTCTTGCTTTTGAAACTCCAGATTTAACTGCTGCTTTTGCTTTACCAAGTGCTGACTTAACTGCACCCTTTACTTTAGCAATTTTTTCTGCTCTCTTTTCCTTTTTAACAACTGCAGCGCCGCGCTTCCTTGCTTCCTTAGCAGCCGCCTCAGAAGATCTCATATACTCACGTCTTGCTGCAGCACGATCCATTCCTCTTGCTGCTTCGGAAAGAACTTCTTCAAAGATCTCTTCAACTTCATCAAAGTTATATCCTTCTTCAAGCATCTCATCAATTGTTTCTTCTACAATTGCGTCGATTTCTTCATCTGAAAGATTTTCAATGCCAGCAAACTCATCTGACATTTCTTCGAGTTCGTCTCTAAGATCTTCGTCATATACTGCAGTATATGCTTCGCACAAACCCCTAAGTTCTTTAGAATCCATTTTTTTACAAATACTTTTTAGTTATTTATAAAAAGAGAATCCAAAGAGTTACTCAACCACTTTGCCAATCGCATCATCAATGTCAGCAATTACTTCACGGAGTTCAAAGATACGAGTAGGTGTTGTGGTAACATCTGTCGTGTATCCTTTTTGCGCTTCAAACAGAACTTGACGGACTGCTGCTGCAGCACGGACAGACATCTCTACACTTACTTTACTCATACTTCCTCCACTAAATTATAGTCACACAATTTTCCAGTAAATGTATCTTTTTTAACTCTAAATTCGTGCAATTCTTTCCAACCTTTTCTAATACTTTCTCTAATCTTATTGAGTGCTTCTTCACTCTCTTCAGTTTCCTCACCAACTTTCATAAAACTAATAGTAATTCCACCAGTATGATTTCTATAAGAATAGAAAATTCTATCAGAACCACTATCAAGTTGCTGTTGAATTCCTTCCATAGTTCCATGCATTTTTGCTGATGGAACATCCTCAAAATTTATGTCAAGGTGTGAGAAAGAATATTCAAGAGTTTCAATTTGATTTTGTGTTAGTTTACTCATACTTCCTCCAAATAATATTTCATATGCTTAAACTTTTTATCTTTATCTCGGATTGTCTTTCCACGAAACCTAAAAAGTTTTTCATTTCCTTCATCAGATACAACCCACATTACAGGTCCTTGCGATGTGCTTTGAAACATAAACTTTGATTTTTCTGGAGCAACGAAAGATGTTAGTGTTTTCATATTTTCTCCTTTTCTATTTGATTATAGCACACAAAAAAATAAAGTCAAGTTGGTTTTACTATTAACTCAATTTTATCGACTAATTTATATCCACGATATTCAATATACTGACCAGTAGATAACCTATGCATAGACGCTGGAGGAAGATTATTTTCAATACTAAATTTTCTCATATTTTCAATTTCAATAATTTCTCCAGTTGGAGTTTCAATTTTATATAAAAACTTACACTTACTTTTAGAATTATTTTGTCTGTGAGTTTCAGATTGTTTCATACCTTTTTTACCTTTACTTATATTCTTTTTATGCTCTTCTGTTTTCTTAATTCCAAAATTACTCTCACTAATTTTATTTTTTGATTCTTCAGTATGTTTTTTTCCTTTATTAGATTGACTAATCTTATCCCTCATCTCTTTTGGTAAAGGTTTTCCATAAAAAGGATGTAATTCTCCGGTTCTTCTGCTATTTGATTCTGAAATATATTCACATTTTTTACCTTTATTCCAAGGAGGAACTCCTTCAGAACCACAATGCCCACCTATACTTAAATTTTCTAATATTCCACCATCAATTTTTCTTCCATAAAATTTAATTAAACCTTTTTCATAATCAACACTTTCTTGTTTGGTTAGATTTTTATGCAATATTAAAATTTTATTTCTTGGAGGAACTTTTACCCTTTTATGATTTTCAATTTCTCTACCAATTCTACCTCTACCAATATAATAAAATTTATTAAATTCATTACAATACGCATAAACAATATAATTCATAATTCTATCTAACTCTATTATTATTTATAAATTATAGAGATTACAGAATTAACAAAAAAGGAGGTTTTTCAACCTCCATAAATCAAATATCTCCTTCTGCTCTATTTTCTGACTTATATACAGAGAAAGTTCCTTCAGGATATCTTGCAGATAGTTTTTGATAATTGATTTCCATCAGTTCTTCAAATGAAGTATTAAGAGCAATACAAAGTTGAGACATATACCAAAGCACATCACCTGCTTCTTTTTTCATATGAACAACATTATCCTCATTATAAGATTTTCCCTGCAATAAAATTTTCTTGATAATTTCTACTAGTTCTCCACATTCAGCACTAATACCAAGAGCAGCAGTCAGAAGACGAGGAACATCAGCATCATTTGCTGCTTCAAGTTCGGTCATACGCGACAGAAGTTGTGCGAAGTCGCTGCTAGCAGGACTTGTAGTTTGGCGAACAAACTCAATATACTTATTGCTATCAATAACTTTATTTTCAGTCATCAAAATTTAAATCCCTCAAATGATTTCTTAGGTTTCTTTTCTTCATAATCATACTCTTCATCTTTTCCATTGTCAAGGATATCTTGTTGAGCAGATTGTTCGCAGTCATAAAGACGCATTTTAGCCCTATCAATACCAATCACAAAACGCTTATGAATTGTAGGATCATTATAACGATTCTTCAGTTGCTTCACAAGGATTTGCCCAAGCCCCTCCAACTCTTCAGTGCTAATAAGGGCAAACATAAGATCAGCAGTAGCAGGAAGACCAAAGGACTCACTAGTATCAGTAAGTTCAACATCAGAAGAACCATAACCTGAGCGAGTAGTCTGAGTAGCGGAGACAATTGGGACATTAAATTCAACTGCTAGCCCCCTAAGTTCCTCAGCAATTGCTTTGACAAAGGTATAAGAATTGATATTGCTATTTCCGCGATAGCGAGAAGAAGCACAGATGTTTAGATAATCAATAAAGATGATATCTGGACGGAATGACTTCTTCAATGCAAGTTCATTGAGAAGTGATTTGAAGTGTCCAGCATGGGCAGAAGCAGTAGGATATTCCTTAATTATAAGAGTTCCCTGAGTTTTCTTTGCAAGGTTGGTAACCTTATTCTCAAACATCTTCTTGGGTAGATCAGTAATGTCTTGAATAGGTACATTGAGCAGGTTGGCATCAATTCGCTCAGCAATTCGTTCCTCCGCCATTTCAAGAGTGATGTAGAGAACGTTCCTGCCTTGCAATAAGACGGAAGAAGCAACATGGCACATAAAGAGACTTTTTCCGACACCTGTACCAGCCAAAGCGATGTTGAGAGTCTTATTAGGCAAACCACCTTTTGTAATTTTGTTGAAGTATTCCAAGTCAAATTCAATTTTGTCTTCCTTTTTATGGTAGGACTCATAACGTTGCTCATAGTCTAACAGATAATCGTGTCCGATGTGAGTGTCAAAAGATACTGCCAGAGCATCTGACAAAATTGTAGGGATACTATCTCTATTTTTCTTCTCATCCTTACCATCTGCAATATGGATAGATTCCATAAGTGCAAGATAAATGGCGCGATCACGACACCACTTCTCAGTAGTATCTACTAACCAATTAAACTCCGCTGGAACATCATCAAGACATCCAATTACATGAGTGATTTCCTTAAACTGCTCATCATTAATATCTTGACGCTTCTCTACTTCAATACAAAGAACCTCTTTTGTTGCAGGTTCATTGTACTCTTGAATAAACTTTAAAATTTCTTCAAATACAATTTTTTGATTGGTATCCTCGAAATATTCTCCCTTAATGAAAGGAATAACTTTGCGAACATACTCTTCATTATGAAGAAGATTACGAAGAATTAGAAACTCAACTTTGTCCATGCGGCATATCAAAAACGAATGTTATTCTTGTCTCATCACCGATGTTAACGGTTCCATGAGGTAGTTTATTATTAAACCACAAAAGAGTTCCTGGTTCAACAATAGTAGTATCAGTACCACAAAAATACTGATAAGTTCCAACTATAGAAAGATGATATCTATCTCTACTTAGATAATAAGTACCCTCATCAATATGAGCTCCCACAATCTCATCTACAGGAAGTGAAAGAAATCCACATCGATGTATTTCTCTATTCCCAAAGTGCTTACGAATAATCTTTCGTATCTCACTGTGATGAGAATATGCTGGAGTTTTGATACAAATTTCAGAATCACCAACAAAGTCATCATTACTTTTGACTCCACCCATTATAAGTTGAAGAGCACTTACTGGCAAGTCAGCAAATCCCCTATCAACTAAGGACTGAGAATCCTTCAGATGTTTCTGATGGTCCCAGTCCTGAGGATGTTTTTTAAGTTGCTCTACGACTTTGTTTACGTTTATTCCTGTTTTTAAGATTTTTATCACAACCCGTAACTAAATTCTTGTCTAGCAATCTCATCAAGTTTCTCCATCACTTCTGGAGTGAAATAGGTTTCGGGTTCTTTGAGAATTGCTTTGGCATAGACTTTTTTGCCATCAATTTCGTAACGTCCTGCGACATTCTTCCAAAGTCCACCGATTTCACCGAGTTCAAGAAGACCATAATAACGATCAAGACCACGCTCATCGTAATAGAGACGCACCGTAACATCCTTATTCTCCTTACTCAGACGCGACTTAGCAGTCTTAGCTTTGATAAGATTGCCGA